>ERZ808246.785-NODE-785-length-25149-cov-5.789033_pt1 | contig 25149 bp, 8 predicted proteins | sample MGYA00521083_ERZ808246 | MGnify/ENA primary metagenome ERZ808246 (study PRJEB31516, sample SAMN03275577) | gut metagenome | biome: mammalia-associated habitat; material: feces | host: Papio cynocephalus | place: Kenya | collected 2012-07-07 ... | reverse complement strand
TATATTATCATTTTGGAGTGAATTTTGAGGTTTACACAAAATGAGGGATTGCCCCAATCGAGTTGGCGGTTCAAGCGCCGCTTTCCGCATAATTCCCCACTGCCAGCCGCAGTACAGATATACTTTTATCATATCCGCCTTTAACAGTTGTTTCATTCCGAGCGTTATACAGCGCTTGGGGAAGATGTCCAGTGCTCCGCAAAGCTTATTTGCACCGTTATTTGTCACGGTTTCCCTTGAAATATCGAGCCTGCGTGTACCGATGTTCCGATAATCTTCATCGCTTATTCTGTCATTTTCCGACGGCGGCTCATTGAATGCAATGTGACCGTTTATTCCGACTCCCGTAAGCACGCAGTCTATCTTACCGAGTTTTTCTATATATTCGTCCAGCTCCTTTTCCTTTCCCGGCTCGGGAAAAATCCGCTGTTCCTCGGGCATAATAAGCTCCGGGTCAATTTTTCGGTAAAGCTCACGATCCATAATTCCGTGAAAAGACAGTATACTGTCATATGGTATTGTTTCATCATTATCGGTTAGATACTCGTCCATATTTATAAATATACAATTTTTCAGGCTTATTCGCCGTTTATTTACGATTTCGGCAAATCTTCCGTACTGCCCCGTCGGTCCTACGGGACATATTATAACGGTTTGTCCGCCGTTGTTTTTCTCTATCACGTCCGCCATGATATGTGCGATTTCATCGTACATATCCTCCTCCGTATTCATCACACGCAAAGGAAGCCTTGTATTTTTTATCAATTCTTCACTGCTGCAGGTATATGTATTTTGCATCTTAATCCTCCCTTTTATAAACAACATTTCCGCCGATAACGGTCATTTCCGGTTCGTATTTTTTATTCATAATGCAGAAATCCCCATACTTTCCTTCTTCTATAGAGCCAAAACGTCCGTCCTCGCCTATAATTCTTGCCGGAGTAAGCGAAGCCGACTTTATGGCGTCCGTCAGAGGAATACCGCAATCGTCAATAAGATTTTTAACCATAGCGCTTATCGGCTGAATACTTCCGGCATATCGGCTGCCGTCCGCAAGCCGTGCCACTTCGTCCGATACGATAAATTTCTGCGTCTCTGCATCTCTGTCCGTTCCCAAGCTGTAGAGCGTATCGCCTGCTTTCATACCGCCTGCCCGCAGACAGTCCGATACCACACACATCTTATCCGCACCCTTGCATTTATAGACTATTTTCGCCATTTCGGGCGTAATATGATAATTATCCGCAATAATCTCTGCCGTAAGCCGTTCGTCCGAAAGACCAATCTCGCACAATCCCGCACTTCGGCGTCCGTTTACCATTTGCACTTCGGACATTGCACACCACAGATGTGTACAATGTGACATTCCGGCTTTTATCACAGGCAGAATACGTTCTCTGTCACCGTCGTCATGACCTCCGCACACGGTAATTCCGCATTTTTTTAATTCATTTGCCATTGCCTCTGCCCCGTTAAGCTCCGGTGATATTGTCACAGATTTTATAATATCGGCATTTTTCAAAATAAAATCATATGAATTTTCTGACGGTATGCGCAGATATTCCTTTTTTTGTGCTCCTCTGTTTTTAACCGAAAGATACGGTCCTTCGGTATGCACTCCCAAAACACGGCTGTTTTCGGGATTTTTTCTGCCATAAAATTTTCTTGCCGTACACAGCATATCGAATATCTGTCCGAGCGGCGCAGTAACACTTGTTGCAAGAAGCGCCGTCGTTCCGTTTTTGGCATGAAAGCCCAGCGCTTTTTCAAAGCTTTCCGCAGTTGCGTCCATAAAGTCGCCACCACCGCCGCCGTGAGTATGTATGTCAACAAAACCGGGGCAGACATACATTCCTCCGACATCAATCACTTTGTCCGCACACTCATCAACATTGCCTGTTTTTTTTATTTTTCCGTCTTGTATCAGTATGTTAAAATTTTCGCATATTCTATTGGGCAAAACCGCATTTCCGCCCTTTATGAGTACCTTCATAATTAACCTCCCGTAAATAATTATATACCTCCGAAAAACGTGCAGTCAATACAAAATATCAGTAAATTATATAACAAATCAATACTTTTTATTGACTTGCTGTTTTGTATGATATATAATTATTCCGAGGTGATTATCCTATGCATTTAATACCGGTTTCCAAGCTTAAAAATTATAATTATTCAATAGACGTAATAAATGCGCTCAAGCAGTACTGGAAGAAATCCTCCTCCTTTAACTGCATAGGCAGACCCAAAAAAAAGAATATGCTCCTGTACCTTGACGGCTGTTGTGCGGAATACACTTTAAAAAGCGGAAAGAAAATAACCGCCGAAAGCGGCAGTGTTGTATATGCTCCCGTAAATTGCGAATACAGCGTCAGATTTTACGATTTTAAAAAACCCTCAAGCAATACCGTGGGAATAAATCTCTTTATTTACGGCTCGGACGGCGAGCCGATAATTCTCGGCGATGATATAGAAATATATTCGGCTGACAACGAAAACTACAAAATGCTGTTCTCAAAAGCAAACATTGCCGGGGAGCTTATAACGCCCAACTACGGCAAAATGAAAGCGGCGGTGTACGATATACTTTCGGCGCTGGGAGATTATTATATGCCCGAGGCTTTCGGGAAATACAATATCATTGCTCCGGGTATAATTGCCATAGAAAAGGGTGATGTGAAAGACTTGTATATCGGCTCTCTTGCCGAAATGTGCGGAATAAGCGAATGTTATTTCCGCAGACTGTTTAAGGAATACTCGGGTATGTCACCAACCGAATATATTATCCACAGCAAAATACAGCGTGCGAAAACGCTTTTGAAATACAATAATATAAGCGCCGCCGAAACGGCAGAGCTTTTGGGGTTCGGCGATCCCTCGTATTTTACGAAAAAGTTTAAGGAATACACCAAAATGACGCCTATAGAATACCGCAATAAACAGTAAAGAACCTGTCGTCAATGTTCTGCCGACAGGCTCTTTTTTTACTTCCAGACTATTCTGTAAATCGAACTTGCCGCCTCACGGCGTGTTACGTAATCATCTGCCGCAATCCTGCCGTTTTTGGCGTCCATATACCCCATTCCGAGAGTATATCTGTAATGCACGGCATTATCCCCTGCGTCCGATGCATCGGGATAAATGTTCAGATTGAATGACTCCGACGGCTTTTTTGTGCGCATGGTAGGATATTTATCCGTCTGTATAAGCTTTGAAATCCACGTAAGCGCCTCGCTGCGTGTAACGGGCTTATCCGGCTCAACGCAGTTTGAAACTCCGTTTACCGTTCTCGGCGATATAAGCTTTGCCTGGCACGCCATGGCAATCCCCTTAAAGCCGTCCTCGTTATACGCAAGGTCATTATAGCTGTATTTTTCGGTTGTGCCTATCCATATCAAATCCGACATATACATTCCGTCCATCAATGCGTTCAAAAATTCTTTTCTTGTTACAACCTCATCGGGCATAAATTTATTGCCCGAACGTGCGCTCATAAATCCTTCAAGCGATACACGCTCTATTTCCTTTTGATTGGGGTCTGATGAGGTTACATCATCAAACATATCGTGTCTTTCCGTGTTGCCGAGGGTGATGTGCGTATTCTGTCTGCTTTCCGCTCCTCTTGCAATACGATAATGCATAGCTTTGTTTTTTGCCTCAAGCTTGAACGAATATCCCCCGCTTACGGGAGTCGGGCGTATAGTCTTTATCGGTTGTCCCTTAGTATTTATTGCCGTTACCGATACGGGCGTTGACGATTTTATAGTTACTGTACCCGTTATCGGCTCAACCAGTACGGGTCCCTTGCCTGCCGTTATGATTTTCTTTTCGTCCTCGGACATAACCTGTCCCGTATTTCGGGTATCGCCCACAACGGTAAGGAGCATCTCTTTACTCCGATACAAAGGCTCATTGTCCACGCTGTTAAGATATGCTGTTGCGTAATAATTGTCAAGGTCGAACTTAACATCGTCAAGCTCTACCGCTCCGGCTGAGGTAAATCCGCTTATCGCCTGCGTTTTCGGCGTGTTAAGACGGAACATCTTATCGTTATAATCCATTGAAATTTCGCCCGTTACGGACACGAAATTCTTATCGGTATTGTATGCGTCGTATGCCAGCTGAAGAAGCGTATCATCACATACGTCCTCACTGTAATTATCCTCAAATATCATACCCGTTTTGCCTATGTAGCCGAGATATGCCCCATAGTTCGGACTTTTTTTCAGAAACTGATTGTTTCTTGTATATATTTCATCGTCCTGATAACGGAAGTTCGGGAAGAACGAGTCAGCCTCTTGAACATCGCCACGAAGCACCGTTCTCGAAATTGACGGGAATGCCGCCATATATTCGGGCGTGTCAGCCGCTCCGAACGTTGCCTTTGTGAGTGTGTTTGTGGTCAGCTTATCATCATTTGCCGCATCCTTCCATGCAAACACCGCAGGATGAGAGCCGTGCAGTGATGTATACACACCCATCATAAGGAGCATTTCCGCCCTGTATTTGTTCGGGGCAACATCGTTCCATTCGGATATTGTCCGTGGCGTCCCGTACACATACATTCTCGATATATCCGAGATTAAGCCTACGGGCGTCATGGTATTACCGCCCGTTTCAAGGATTGATTTTATATCTATATTCCTGGTTGTGCCGTCCTGATAAACGTTTGTTGACGGCATAGCGGTATACATATGAAAATCCGAGAAATCTTTGTTTCTGTTTCCGTAAAACGTCAGAAGATCGATAGCGCCCTCCGAGCCGCCCGTTACGCTTGAAACAAGGCATTTTACGCCCACTTCGTTTTTCAGATACGGAATAAAATCATCATAAAACTCATTAAAGAGAATCATTCTGAACTTAAACTCGTCAACCTCACGATGCTTTCTTCTCTGACCGAGCGTGGTTTTTCCGTCAAAAATCTTAACCGTGCCGTCCTCAAGGTTTTCGTCATCATCAAGCGGCACTGTCTGCGGATTGTGCGCACTGTCCGCATACCATGCGGCACGCAGATTTTCCGTATTTCCGTATTTTTCACGCAGCCAGTCGTTATAGCGTTTTTGAGCGTCTTTAACGTACTTGTTATCGGGGAGACTGCCGATACCGGCAATTGAACACTCGTTTTTAATGTCTATCATCACTATAGACGGGTCGTCATTAAGCGCAAGTCCCGTATATTCATTATAGGTCGTCAAAAGAGTTTTTGCATATTCTTTCGTTATGTTTTTAAGCTCCTCGTTAAGATAAGATTCGTATCTTGCGACATTCCCCATATTTTCAATATCGAACACGTCATCCAAATCCGATGTATTCGGTGCGGAACTCATAAGGTCTATGTACATATACACGCCGTTTTTCTTAAGCTGTGCTATAAAATAGCAGAGTTTGTCGAGTGCGTCTTTTTTTATAACACGTCCGCCTATAGCCTTAGGTCCCCAGAAATATCCGTTGTCTATAAGGTGCAGACGAACAAGATTAAATCCGCTCTGCGCAATTCTTTTTGCGCTTTCCTCTGCGATTTCATAGGTCGGGTAACAGCTCGATGCCGTAATGTTCACACCCCAGAAACGAGCCTCCGTGCCGTCCTCGAAAAACATATTATCGCCCTCGGTGCGGTTTAAAAAACCGTGCTTGCCGGACGGTTTTTCGAGAATATCGGACGAGTCCAGAATTGTTCCCTCTATTTCGGAAGCCTTTGCGACCTCATACGGAAACCAATCCGACATATCGGGATTTGCCTCCTGTGCCGCCGCAAGCGCCTTTAACGGAAACAGAGGTACAAGCATTGCGCACACTGCCAATAATGCCGTTATTTTCTTTTTCATACTGCCGTACCTCCTTTAAAACTTAACTTCGGGCGTATACGGAATCATAGTGCCGTTCCATACAAAAAGCCGTATTGACGATGCGCCGTCCACGCTGATATTATCAAACGCAAGGCTGTTTTCTCCGCTTGTAAGCACCGTTTCCTTACAATTTGCAAATTTCATAATGCCGTTTTCATCATAAAACGCCATATACAGCTTAACCGTATCGGTTATATCGGATATGAATTTTACGGTAACGGCGGTTGTTTCCGATATATTTTCGGAGGTGATTGCCGCATTGTTCTGATTTTTCGGAATTTCCGTAAACTGTATCGGATAAAGGCTTATATGCGCCTGACCATAATCAAATATATCCGTGCTTGCTCCGCCGTCCTTTGCATAATATTTAAGCGTGCTTAAATCGTCACAGAAAAACGGAGTTTCGTATTTTATTCCGCTGCCTATCGGATTTGAGCCGTCCGTGGTATAGTATATTTCGCAGGTGTCGGAATTTGACTTTAACGCAAGCTTTGTAAATCCGTCATCAACTACCCATTCGGGAGTAATATGGAGCAGGGTCATTTTGCCCGTTTCCTTGTCGGCTGTCCAAATGTAAGCGCCGTTGCTCCTGAACGAAGAAAGCAGTCCCGACGCCGTGAAATCGCTTTCATGTGCCGCATCGCCTATACCGTTGCCTGCCGCTTTATCGGTATTGAAATATGCTCTGTCAAATATACCGTTGTATATTTTCCCCGACACACTGCCGTCATTTTCTCCCGAAGATATAATTTCCGCATCGGAATAGCTTGTCAATATATCTCCCTCGGCTGTACCCGAAAGGCCGCCGGCATACGTTTTTTCATTTGCGGAGCTGTCCGTGATTGTTCCGCTGTAACAGCTGTTATCTACAGTTCCCGTAATTATTCCGCAAAGACCGCCCGTTTCGGAAAGTCCGTCATATGCGATGCCGTTTATTGATATGTTCACTCGTGACTCGGAGGCGCTTATATTTCCGTCTATTCTGCCTGCAATACCGCCCGACGCCGAATGTCCCGATGCAATGTCACCCGTTACGCTGAGCGTGCCGTAACTGCGGCAGCCTTTTATTGTACCCGTAACATCGCCGGCTATCGCACCTGTGTACGCATACTCCGCCGACACGGTAATTGAACCGTTAAACAAGCAGTTTTCAATATTTACGTTTTTTCCGTATGCAATTATCATACCCGTATGCTTAAGCTTTGTATAACTGTTGCCGACCGCCGCAACGGACGCCGCAATATTAAGATTTTTCACGGTACAGTTTTCGCCGTAGCCGATAAATCCGCAGTTTTCCGCAGTACCGTTTACGCCTGCAAAGGTAACGGTATGATGATTGCCGTCAACCGTTCCCGTAAACGGTTCGGGCATATCGCCTATACCGCTCCAGTTACCGCTGTAGGCAATATCGTTTACTATCTTGTAATGCGCCGATTTGTTAAAGCGTATGTTGTACAAATCCCTTTCATTCTTTACAATATACGGCGACTGCGCCGTTCCGTCACCGTCCGAATATTCGGGACTTGAAATATTCTTTGCAAAAACGGGCATAAAGTTTGTTTCCTTAAGAGTGCCTGCCGTCCAGCAAGCGCCCACCGCCCATTCCTTAAACAGCGGATTTTTCTGCATGGCGGCGGCAGTTCTGCTTTGCAATTCCGCCGCTTTTTTCTTTGTTCCGCTTATTTCCTCCTCAAAGCTGTCTATTACAAAATACGAATTACTGATATATCCCTCGTTTACGGCGGCTATTCCGCCTCCGCTTACAATAAGTTCCGTATCGACATTCGCTCTTGCATATGAGGTATCGACCGCACCGCTGTTAATTCCGCAAAGTCCGCCGATTTTCCCTGCCTTTATGCTGTTTGCGTTTGCCGAGTAGCAGTAATAGTAGCAGTTTTCAATTCTGCCGCTGTTTTCGCCTGCAAGTCCGCCCGCATAATAAGCCGCATCGGCAACTTTGCTTTCCGCCGCCGGCAGATTTGTATTGCCGGACAGCTGCTGTGCGGTTTTGCCGTCGCCGTCAAGGATAATATCCGAATTCGAATACGATAAGGATATTATGCCGTCCTTGTTTCCTCCGGCAATACCGCCGCAAAAGAAGCTTCTGTCAACGTTTGCCGCTTTTGCGCTTTTCGGGTAAATACTGCCCTTTGCGGCGCATTGGGTGATTATGCCTTCATCATTATATCCGCATATACCGCCTGCATAATCAACCGCATACATATTTGTCCACCTATGCTTTGACACAATTCTCGGATCGGTTATTTTTGCTTCCTTTGCAAATTCGCACTTTGAAATTCTGCCGTAATTATATCCGCACACTCCGCCGACATAGCCTTTTATGCTGTAATCGCCCGTGTTCCCGGCTGACGCCAATCCCGAAAAAGTGCAGTTTGTAATTTCTTCCTTGTTATATCCGGCAATGCCGCCGCACATCATAAAATTACCTCTGTTCTGATTGTCATGGCTTGAACGCACATAACAATCGGAACTGCTGTCCGACACACCGCCCGTATTACTGCCGCAAATTCCGCCGGCATACGCATAAGACATATTGTACACACCGAAATCAATTTTTGAATGTACCGTTCCGCTTGCGGTTATATCCGACGCAATTCCACGGTTATCGCCTATCGCACCGCCTGCGGCAGCCGATGAAAATGTCGATTGTGCGAATATTGCCGCCATTGTTTCGTTGCCGTCCGAATCGGTTACGCCCTGTGCGGAAGATGTGCATGAGGTAACCGTGCCCTCATTGATACCGCAAATTCCGCCGGCGTATGCGTCGGCATAGAGCTTTGTCCAATCAGCTTTTGCCACAACGGATACTCTCGCATTGTTTGTGCATGAGTCTACCGCCCCTTTGTTAATTCCGCAAATTCCGCCGGAAACCGTATAGGAATACGCATTCTGTGACTTTATTGCTCCGTCGGACGTACAGTTTATAATGTTTCCCGTGCTGTATGCGGCTATTGTGCCGGCATACAGACGTTTGCTTGTTTTTGATATTGTGTTTCCGTTCCCGTCCTGTTCTATGAGAAGATACTGGTTTAAGCCGTTTGCGGAGGTTTTTACATTAAGATTTTTTATTGTTCCGCCGTTACAGCCGAAAAGACCGGCATATGTATCCTCTCCCGACATTTCAAGTCCTGTAATTGTATTGTTTCCGCCGTCAAATGTTCCCTTGAAGGGGTGTTCCTCTGTGCCTATCGGGTTCCAGTCTGTTCCCGAAAGATTAATACCCGATGATAAGGTTACGGTTTGTCCCTCGTAGGTATTTCCGCTGTTTACCTCATCTCTGAAACTTATTAAAGCTGCGGCAGAGGATATTGTCTTACCCTCTGCCGCATAGCTTACAGTAGGAAGAAACGACATCAACAGTGCAAGTGAAACAATTAATGCTGTTTTCTTCATTTATGTTTTTCCTTTCCGTGCCGTAAAGGCACATACGTGAAGTGTGCAAAGTTCGCACTACGCCCTAAATTTACTCAGACTGTGCGCATAAGCGTGCAAGATGGGCAGGTTTTGCACTCCGCCGAAAATTCGTGATAAATTTGTTCAGGTTGTGCGCTTAAGCGAGCGCTGCGTACATCGGTACGCGAGCGAGTGCAAGCGTGCAAGATGGGCAAATTTAGCCGAATTTTCTATTCCCACAAAATGCGGTATGTCAGTATCGCTGTTTCAGCACGGTTTAAAGGCTCCTGCAAATTACGGTCGTTCACTTCATCGTAGTATCCGTGCTTTACAAGCTCCTCCACCGCTTCACGTGCATAGTCCGAAACTTTTGTCAGATCGGGAGTTGTTTTTCCGCGTTCGTCCTTGTGCATCATAGATGTCTGTATAATTCCCCTGTACATCATACAAAGGAAATCCTCTTTCGATATGGGATCATCGGGGCGGAACGCCGTATCGCCGTAACCCGTTACCATAAAGTTAAACTCCGCAGTGTCAACCGCATCATAATACTGATGGCTTGTTGTCATATCTACAAACGGGAATTTATCGTTTGAGCCCGAGAAGCCGAATATCTTGTTCAAAAGCTTGCACGCCTCACCTCTTGTAAGGCTCTGCTCGGGCGCAAACTCTTTCTCCTGCATCGGCTTTAAATAGTCCTGCATACAAATTCGCTCAATCTGCTTTTTGTAACCCTCATATCTGCCGAGGTCGGTGAACATATCGTCATATATGCCGTCGGGGATATAGTTTATCTTGTTCGGCACATAACCCGAATTTGTCTTTTCCGTGCGCACTATTTCATAATACAGGCTCTGATCTCTTGAGTCGGTTTTGAAATACACAAGACCGTCATCATCGGTATACGTCGGGATTTCCGCCTTTCTGTGTCCTGTCCAGTCGAGAGCATAAACCTTGAATTTGTCCTTGCTCTTTAAGGTGATTTTTCCCTCTACCGGCTGAGTCCATACGGGACCTTTTCCGCCGACTATTACCTCACTGCCGTCCTCGGTCATTTTCTGACCGTTGTTTCTCGAATCTGCCGCAAATGTCAGAAGCATCGAGTCCGTATCGGTAAGCGATTCGTCCGTAAGCGACTGCAGATATGCGGTACCGTGCTTTGTGGTCAAATCAAAGATAACGTTGTCAAATTCCACGTGTTTTCCGCCGATATATCCGCCAAGAGCCTGAGTTCTTTCGGAATTTATATGGAACAGCGACCTGTTCATATCGGCTCTTATTTCGTTTGTATATCCGTTATATATTCCCGTTTTTTCGCCGTATTTTACAAGCTTTAATATATCGTTGTCGGAATATCCCTCGTCAAACGCAACATCGTCCATTGCGCTGTAGGCTTTTCCGGCTACTGCGTACAATGCGCTTGTTGTTCTTCTGAAGCTTCCCACTTTTTCATACACGTCCTGACCGTAGAAACGGCTCTGATAAAAGCCTTTTTCGTACTCCTGAACGTCCTGTCTGTGTATCATTCTTGCAAGAGTGGGCATTACGGCAACCGCATCGGGACGCAGTTGTATTTCATGACCGTAGTACATCCCGTAATCAGTACCCGTCTTTTCCATATCTGTGCTCGGATGAACCGCTGTCCATGCAAACCAGAACGGATTCCAGTTCTGTGTACAGGTCATAGCCGCCATTTCCATAGGAAGCTCACACCGAAACGGGTTAGGCTGGCTGGCATCCCACTCGGTGAGAAGCATTACCTTGCCGTAAACGTGTCTGCCGAGGAAGTTTCCGAGCATACCCATAACGCTCGTTCCCGGAGTAAGCGAGGACTGAACAGGCTTTGATATCTTTGTGCCCGGCTGCATTGTTTCGCCGTTTCCGCTCGGCAGTTTCCAATACGCCTGAACGGAAATATAATCACCCTCAACGGCGGCGGAATGTACCGCTCCCGTCCATTCAAGACAAAGCGTTGAGCCTTGCACCAAAAGCTTGGGAGCATACGAATGTATTTTATCTATGCTGTGCCGATAGAAATTCCTCTCCGCGTCACCCAAAAATGCCAGGTTATCCTTGTACCGTTTTGTATTTATAAATTTCTGACCGTTTGTTCCGTAAAGCTTTACGGTTCCGTCAAGCTGGCTTTCGCCCTCCTCAAGACCTGTCTGGTCGCTGTTTGTAACCGTCCACGCATAGTCAAGAGCTTCACGGGTCGGATATTTTTCCTTTAACCAGTCGTTGTAATACTTTTGGAACTCTGCCGAATAGTACGGGTTATTGTCCATAAGCGTTTGCTTTCTGAACAGTGTACACTCATTGCAGAGCGCAACAAATATTGCAGACGGGTCATCGCCTATTGAAAGTCCCGTATAGGGATTTACCCAGGTAAGCATCTGCTCCGTAATGGCGTCCTTCATCTTTATATATTCGGGGTCGAGCCAGTGCAGAATATGCGTATCTGTATCCTGATCGAAGTATTTAACATCATTGTCACGGTAAACCGTTACGGGCGTTAAGTCAAAGCCGTAATAGATACCGTTCTTTTTAAGCTCGCTCAACAGATAGCCGAGCTTATTCATATTCTCGTCCGATACGTAATCGCCACGGCGTGTTGTGGTGCTTGTTCTCGGAACGCCCTTATCCGAATTGAGCGTATTTGCCGTAATATGAAATCTTAAACAGTTAAAGCCGTATATAGCAAGAAGCTTTGCATTGTATCTGGCGTCCTCGGGATCCATAAATATATCTCTCGCAGCCAAAGCGGTTCCCCACAGGCGGATTTTTGTACCGTCCTCAAAAACGAGGTCCTCGCCTACTGCGGTTGCGTGTCCGTGCTTGCCGGACGGCTTTTCAATCGTGTTTGATGCGTCAAGAGGAGTTCCCTCCTTTGCCCACGGGTCAAGATCCGTGTCAAATCTTATCCAGTTTGTAACGTCCGGATTTCCTATGTTTTCAATCTTAGGCTCGGGAAGATACGGGTCTGTATCGGTAAGCGTTATTGCAACAACGCCGAGATACGGGTCTGTATCGCCACCGTCCGTATGGACTTTGATTTCCTTTATTTCCTTATCGGGATTTTGGAGCGCATACGGAAGCATAGACAGGTTTACCGCCGATGATTCGTTGTTGCCCGTCCATACCGATGTTGCCTTATCGCTTGATGACGACCCCCACCAGTTAAACACAGTTTCACCGTCTATAAGGTCTACCACTTCCTCCGTTCCGTCCGAATATACAATTGTGTAATTGCCGACATGAGCCATTTTGTTTGCACCCCATGGACTTGTGTGCAGGAAGTATACGCCCCTTGCCGTCGCATTTACGGGGATTGTCACGTCGGTAGGCACATAGTTATCGCCTCGTCCTCTCATCATAAGACAGGACTTTTTATCGTTTTCTTTCGGGTTTATAATATTAAAGTTTATTCCGTAATAGGTCTGTATTCCGTACGTGTTAAAGCATGACATATCGTTTGTAGGGCCCTGGTCCGACCAGCCGCCCACGCCGTCGCCTGCCGCCTCGTCCGTAAAGCCTCGGTTTGCCACGCCTTTAAGATCAACGTATGTAAAATTCTGCTTGTACTTTCTTGAGTTTCCGACAAACTCGTCCAGATCGATTTTTATAACGTCCGCCAAAACAGCCTCGGAACAGCCTATGCTCATTACGGCAGCCAAAGACGCCGCAAGTATTTTTTTCAAGAAATCTTTTTTCATTTAATTGCCTTAACTCCTTTCGCAAGCTGAAATGCGGGCGGAACGGCGCCGCCGCACCGCCCGTATTGTCCGATTATTTTTCAAAGCTGTTGGGACCGCTTTCAAATATAAACCAATCAACCTGGCGCTTATCGTTCAAATGGAACCAGATATTATCGCCTTTTCTAAGGTTCATTGTCATTGCGCCTCTGTATTCTCTTACATAGCTTGCCTCACCGCCGAAATTCATATATACTATATCAAACGAATTGCGGTTATGCTTATATGCAACAGGTCCTTTGCCCGTTGTACCGCCGTCATCGGGGAAGATGAAGGTGTCGGTTACATCGCCGTTTACTATAAACTGAACAACGTAATCGTTTCTGTAGAACAAATCGTCCGCTCTGTAGAAGCCTTCGCCTGCGTCCGGCGTAAACGTATCGGTTGCCCATGTGCTTGACTCGTCCGACAAATCCATTTTCTTTTCCACCTTGAACGGGTCTTTTCCCGTCCAGCCGACACGGTATGTTATAAGCATACCTTCTTTTAAGCCGTTCTCCGAAATAAATCTGTTTTCAGCCGTATAGTTATTGTTGTTTGCAAGAACGAGCTTTGAATGGTCGTCGTCAACATATTCAATATCGTTTATGACAGATGTTGTGGTGAACACCGTTACTGCGTCCTCAAAGCCCAAAAGCATTACATATTTCGGTATCGAATTATACCGCGGGTTATAATCGCTCAGGAACTTGCCCGTTGAGTTCGGCTTCATATACTTCATTCTGTTGTAGGTGAGCTTTCTTACGGTAAATTCGCCGTTGAGATCAAGCAGTGCAAACCACTGCGCCTCCACGATATACTGACCTCCCATGGTGTTTTTATCGTCAATACCGCTTGAAACGTTTGTCGAATATCCGAAATATTCAACGGGGTCGATGCTCTTTATTTCACCGCTGCCGTTTAAAGTAAATTCAAGAAAGCCGTTTCCGTCCAAATCTTTCTGAACGCTCTGCGCATATGCAAAGCTCATAGAACTGCTTTTAAGCTTATCGGCAACCTTATACTCTATCTCGCCGAGGTTATCGTCTATATGGAACACCTTGATGTATTTGTCGCCCGTTCCCTTTTCCTCGTATGCGCTTGTTATAACGCCCTTAACCTTATCGGTATGCGTGTTTACGGTATCGATATGGATAAAGCGTGCCTTCATATTATCGTCAAAATACACTGTCACCTTCTGACCGAGCAAATCGCTGAAGCCTTCGCCTTTTCTGTATTCGTTGCCCTTTATATTGAAGTCGCACCAATTATCCGCAACATCGTACTTCTGACCCTCAACGGTGATTTTTCCGTCGGTATAGCCTGTAAGCGTTCCGTATACGGCACGGCTTGAAGCAACGATTATCATTTTATCCTCATCTTTATCGTACCAGTAATCAAATATGTAATTCTCTCTTAACGAAAGCAGATTATCAACGGGCATACCGTCCAGATAAACCTCGATTGACGCAAGCTTATCCATATCGTACCAGATTATGTCGTCCGAGTCTACCGAAAATCTAAGCTGTTCGATAACGGAATACAGCACAAGTCCGCCCGCACTTAAGGGGTATATATCCATTCGGATAATTTCATCGTCCTGCACAACCGTCTTTGCAAAGCAGTTTACATAGCTGTAAGCCTCGTCCTCCACTTTTTTGTCGTTGTAATAAACGGCAAGGTCCTCGCTTACGTCATACGTTTTGTTTTCGTTCGCAAGCGTTATCTTTTTTATGTCCTTTACTCGCAAATCGGTTACGGTTTCGTAATTGTTTATCTCGCTTATGAAATCATACTTAACGTCCGAGCCTTTTTTGATTTCAACATACACAATCTCGTCGTCATCATCATTTATATACACATATCCGCTGCCGCCGAGCTTTGCAAGATTTACCTTATCGGACACATTGTACTTTTCCGTAACGCCCTTTTTATCGCCGCTTAAAAACTTTATCTCGGCGGTTTTTTCGGACGAGTTTGTGTTTACGAAATTGACTCTGTATCTCTTAACGCCCAATAAGTCCTCCGCAACCGTTACTTCGCTGTTTTTTGAATATGAAATTCTGTCACCGTCATACGTTATATCGTATTTCTGCGCCTTATGCATATTGTAAACAATTGCCGCAATATCGGCTTTTGTAACCGTTTCCGAGCCTGACGTTCCGTTTAACAGATAGCTGTCCCGTGCCACTTCAAGATAGCCGTTCGGATAGCCGCCCCTTAAATTTGCAATAGCCTCGCACCGCATTGTGCGTACAGCCATTGTTACGGCTTCGTTTTGCGATACCTCTCTTGTGGGGTGGAACAGTCTGTCGTCCGTTACGTTTATTATTCCGAGAATACTGCCCGCCTCCGACGCTTTCCACGCTGTTGAGCCTTTTGAAACATCGGTAAATGTCTGAGTTTCTCCTCCTATCAGACTGAAATCGAAGCCCGCCGCTTTTACAAAGTAGTTTACGGCGTCCGCACGGGTTACGGCTGTGTTGTCTATAACCTCGGACTCGTCAAATATTCCGAAGCCTTTTAAGTAATTTTCTATCTCGCCTGATACGGTGCTTGACGGGGTGCTTTCCTCCTCATCGGCAGCAAGTGCCGCTCCCTGAGGAATAACAAAAGCAAGCGCCAGCAAAAGCGCCAATCCGCTTTTCCATAAATTCTTCATACTTCTCTCCATTCCAACGGTTTCGGCAAGCGGCTTCGCCGCCTGCTTTAACCGTTTTTTCCTTTCTTACGTCTGATATGATTTTATAACAGCTTTGCCAGTCCGTAAAGAACCTTTGCCGCCATTGCACGGGTTACGCTTCCCTGCGGATCAAATTCGCTGTCGCTGACTCCGTTTACAAGTCCGTAACGGTACAGCTCACGGATTGCCTCCTGCGCGTAATCGCTCGCCTGATCCGTAAACTGTTTCTCGTCGTAAAGATATGTCACCTTAATATTTTCCGACTTTATTGCACGGTATATTATCGTACACATATCCTGACGGGTTATGTTTATTCCCGTTCCGAACTCATTATCGCTTATTCCGTTTATGAGTCCCGAATTCATAGCTATCGTTACGAAATTCGCATACCAGGCGTTTTTATCAACATCGATTGCCGTGGTCATTTCGTAATTAAAGCTGTCAAATCCCATAACGTTTACTATCATCTTTGCAAATTCTTCACGTGTGATAGTGTTTTCGGGTTTGAATGTGCCGTCATCATAGCCGTTTATATAGCCTTTCTGCGAAAGGAAGTTTACAGCCTCTTTTGCCCATGGCACGCTGTCAAGATCGGTAAACGAGCTTTCGGGCGTACTTGTCGGCTCCTCGGTCGGCTTCGGCTGATCGATTACGGGTTTTCTTGCGTTGTCACGGCTTGCTCCGCCACCACCGCCTTCACCGCCGGAGGACGGACCTGTTGTACTCGATGCATTCGCCGTAAATGAAGCGCTGCCGCTGAACGCCGCACTGCTTACGGTATCGGCTTTGCCGTTATACACGTCAGCCGTACCCGTTACAGTCACCGACGCCGCTCCTGCCGTAACGGTAACGAACTTAACCTTCATAAGAGTACCGCTGAGCATACTCTTTCCTTTTGTGCCGGCAACAACTATGCTGTTTCCCGTATCGGTTACCGTTGCTCCGTCGGGAGTTTCCGTAACCGCCGATGTGCCGTTAGGCTTGATATTGTACTTATTGTACGCAAGCTTAACGGTATAATTTCCGATAAGGTCATATCTGCCGTTCGGCATTGAAACCGTTACCGTTGTTGTCGAGCCGCTTGTCTGTGTCGTGACAATCGTGTCTATAGCGGGAACGGGGCGTGTTTCCGACGACGGCGTACTGCTGTTTGAAGTAATTCTTCCCGTATAGCTGCCGCCTATTCCCTCTGCTGTTTTTGCGCCGTTTATTTCAAGCGTATATATCGTATTTGTCTTAAGCGGTTCAAGGAAATTCATTGTGTAAACCTTATCGGCGTATGTTCCGTAATAGTTTACATACTTATATGTGCCCTCATCGGTATATCTTAATGATACGCCTGCCGTTGTAAGCGTTTTGGGATTCATATCCTCGGAGAAGTGAATATTGAGCTTATTTGCGTCTGCCGAGATTGCCGAACCCTGCACGTCTTTATCATCAACGGTTTTTGTAACGCTCCAGGTATTGCCCGTATCAATCGTAATCTGATCCAGATATACAACGGGACCCGTTACCTGTTTTGAATTGTCATATTCAAACACGAACTGCTTAAGCGCCGTGAAATCCAATAATGCGCTCTGCGTTACCGTCTGATACTGTCCTTTTGCGTATTCGGAAATATCCGAAAGCGGAATTTCTACATAAACCCACTTGTTTTTCTCCGTTACGTAATCCGATACGGGAACGAGCGAACGAACAGCAACACCGCTCTGTCCGCCGATAGACGCCTGCGCTCCCACGCCTACCTTGAAGTTTGAATAATCCACGGTATCGTCCGCATACAGCCAGAAGCCGAGACGTCCGCCGTTTTCACGGTAGCTTGCTATATCAATCTTACCGCTGAGATTTGCATATATCTTTGATGATTTCTTTGCGGTAAAATCAAACGCTATGGATTTAGTGCCTATTATTGATTTTTTGCTTGTTTCGGTCATCGAAACTCCGGTTGACGGCTCTTTTGTAAGCGAGCTGTTTATTTCATCATCAAAAATCGTCATAGCTGTTGTCATTTTCGGATTTTTGATTATAAACTGCTCCGTCTGCGCCTCTTTTGATGTTTTTCCCGCCGCATTTACCGCTCTTACACCGAACATAAGCGCCGTATCATAGGGAACATCCTCAGCAGTATGGCTTAATTCGTCTGTTTCGGCTATCTTCTCACCGTTTAAGTAAATATAGAATTTTTCCGCATAATCGGGTGCGCTGTACATAAGCTCAACCTGATTTGAGTTTTTAATTCTGTAGGTAAGTCCCGAAGGCTCGCCCAGTGCCGTTGCACTTACGGTAACGGGTGCTGTCAGAATTGACTCCGAGCCGTCGTTTGCAACCGACTTCATTGTATAAGTATATTCGCCGTGTTCCTCCAAATCGGTATCACGGAAGGTTGTTTCGCTTGGGGTAAATCTTCTGTATTCCGTACCGTTTCTGTAAAGAACGTATTCGGCCAAATCGCCGAACAGCGGAGCTTCCCACGAAATATCAACCGCAATTTCACTCGTCTGCGACTGCTGTGCTGCGGCTTTAAACTTTCTCGGATGGTCTATCGAGCGTATTGTTGCGGTATCAGACTCAATCGTCGACTTTGCGCCGTATTTGTCCACCGCTTCAATCTCATACTTGAATGTTACACCTACGGGGAAATCACCGTTTTCATAATAATCCGAATACTGATTTTTTGTTGTTTCTCCCACAAGCCTTCTTGTGCTTTCATCACCGCCGTCGGTTCTGTATATATTGTATTTGACAGCCGCCGACTCTGTATGATCCCATTTTAAAATCATCTTATCCGACTTAATATCGTATACTCTGAAGTTTGTTACGGGGTTTACGTTTGTAATATACATACCGCCGTCATAGATATATGCATTATCATACTCGGGCGTGGTGAATTTTGCATCGGACGCACCGTTATTTCCGTCATACACACGGCGGATAAAGCCTATCGAACCGAACTGTTTCCAGTTGATTTCCGATACGGTGTCCGGCGTATCCGAGCCTGACCACTGGTCATTCCAGAGGTTTTGGAACACATGTGGATTTGAAAGCGTGAAATCCTTAAGCGGAATGGAAACATATATTGCGTGTCCCTTGTCTGCGTCCGAAATATAATCTGTTACGGGAAGTGCAACAAAGTTCTTTGATGCATGATGTCTGCCGTCCGCCCACTGCGACGCTACAGAGAAATAGAGATTATCGAGCGGAAGCCCCTCATCTATATACAGCCACATTGTAACATATCCCGTATCCTTATATGGAGTAATATTAACGCACTGGCTCATATTTCCCGCATCACCGCCCTGCGCTCTGCCCGTGGACATACCTACAGCCATATATCCTCTGTAAGGATTATACGGGTGTCCGTCATCGGGGTTATATGTGTCTGCCTCTTTGAAGTTTGCCGGGTTGAGCAGCCAGCGGTTTATGACGTCTTTACCCGTTGTTTTTCCGAGACCCGGCACGGGTGCTGTTCCTATACTCAGCTCCGGCGCCCAGCCGTTATTGGTAGCTTTCTGATATGATTCCGATGCGCCGCCTCTGTAATACACAGTTGAATATGTCTGACGGTCGCTCGTCCATTCAAAATCACGTGAAATCATATCCCATACAATCGTATCGGCATTGTTTGACGGTATTTCAACTCCGCCGTCGTCCTCCGAAATGCTGATACTGACTTCATTGCTGTACACCGAATACAAATCGTATGACGTTTCGTGCATTCTTATTTTATATGTATAATCCACAGCGGCTTCAACATCTGTATCGGTATATGAGTATTTGCCCTCCGAAAAAGCAAAATCGTCTGCCGTGCATAGGATTTTTTTGGTGGTTGAGCCGTCGGATTTTGAAATTTCATATTTATCAATCGTTTCCGCCTGCGGCTTGGTAAACGAAAGAGTTATTCCCGAAGCTGCCTGAGCGCTTAAATCCGAGATTGCCGCAAGTTTTACAACGCTCATCTTTGTAAAATAAATTTTTCCTGTTGATTCGGGGTTTATTTCGCCTTTACAGCGTACAATTCCCATTCCGGTAAATTTTGATGCGTCAAATTCCGCACCCGTAATAAATTGCTTTGCGGCAGCGTTCGTAAAAGCATTTAACGGGATATTAATATCCACAAGCTTTTCATAAACATCGGGCGTGCCGTTATTATCCTCATCAGCCGCCAGATATGAGCCGGCACTTACGCCGGTAATTGCTCCGTTTGCCGAACGGGCAACGAAATAAAGATTATTTATGTCTGCAGTTGTTTCAAATTTAGTCGTGTATGCGATTTTTGCAGCGTCAGCATCAGCCGAAAAATCTCTCGTATTGCCGTCTTTCAGCTCCATACTGAAGCCTACCCAGTCTTTTCCGTCCTCAACGGCGCTGTAGTTTATGCTCGAAAACGCCGCAAGCTTCCTGTCAACGGTAGCTCTGCCGTGCGCCTGCGCCGGTCTCAGATTTGTATTATTATCGACTATGGTATTAATGCTTCTTGCGGTTGGAATCATATCCATACTGAGTGCTTCGAGAGCGTCGCCGTTCGCCGCCGATACAATCACTGACGGAAATTGCACCGCCAGCATTGATAATATCAGAAGCATAATAATATTCTTTTTCATACAGATTATTTCCTCCTGTAAAGCACATTTGCGATACGGCACGGGGCTGCCCGAAAGGCAGCCTCCGCCCTATCGCTTCTGCTTCATTCTATGTTGTTTGTTTTCTCCGCCCCTTATATATCGGGGTAATGAATACCGATTATTCCGCCTGTATATTTACTGCATCTGCAACTGCATCTGCGTCAGTTACATCAGACGGTGCAAACGATGCTTTGATTTCCTTGTTTGTCATTGCCTTGTAGAGATTTGCGCCGACAAGGAACTTACCGTTTGCCGAAAGGCTGTAACCGTCCTGTGCAAACGCTTTTGTACCTGTATCGTCATAGTTTGATACTGTCCAGTTGTTGTCAACCGTAGTATCGGCAACTTCTTCAAATGCACCTGTTACAAGCATTGTGCATGAGAATACATACGAGAAATCGGTATAGCCTTGTTTTTCAAGATAGGTTTTCAATGCTTCATCGGCATTTGCATAATATGCGGCTGTAAATCCTGCCGAGCCGTTTGCGATAATCTTTGCGTTCGGAGCTTTCGCCTTAATCGCATTGATTATTTCGGGAAGCTGTGTATCTGACGAGCCGCCCTCTGCATAGTAACCGTCCATAGCGGCGTAAACCGTTTTGTCCTGAATTATAACGTAATCGTAATCGCTGTCAAGGCTGTCAAACGATACGTTTTCACCCGTAACGGTACCGTTTACCGCAAGTGTATACACTCTGCCGTCATTTTTGATATTTGCGTAATGATCGCTCATTACCGCACCGTTTTTATAAAGATTTACTACCGTCATTTTTCCGCCGTCTGCTGCCGCAATATCGTCAAGATATTCGGTTGACTGAACGGATGATTCATCGCCTATTACAAGAACTCTCGTTCCTCTGCTTGCAATCTTTTCAGGCTTGCAGAGCGGGGTGCTGTCCGCTTTAAAGATAAACGCCTTTACCGTATCTGACAAAAGAACGTTTGCAAATGTAAGTGTTCTTGCAGTTTCGCTTCCGAGTGCGGCTGTCTTTACGGCTTTGAGTGTACCGTCTGCGCCGAATACTGCCGCATAACCACGTGAACCCTGTGCCTCTGCCATAATGTCAACGTCTATTGTGCCTGCCTCGACATACTTTGTTTCCGTACGGTCTGCACCGGTACCTTTGAAGAATTTAATTTCTTCCGTCTTGGGAATTTCAACCGCTGCCGTCACCATCGGTGATGTATGACCCTCATACTTCGGCGATACTGTCTTAACGCCGTATGTATGCTCACCTGCCGCCAAAGCGTCTGTATCCGTATATGAAAGCGCATTGTTTACGGTTGCAATCTTTCTTCCGTCTCTGTAAACTTCATATGAAGTTACGCCGTCAAGACCTGCTTTCTTCCATGTAACATTTACTCCGCCCGTAACTTTCTGTGCTGTTACAAATGCGGGAGCAGGAGTTGAAAGAATGTACATATCCTTGACTTTTACTTCAAACATTTTGCCTGCGCTCTGATTTTTACGTGCGATTGCAAGACCCGAGAACAATTCCATATGCTCCGCAAAATCCGATACCTGCGCCGCCGCAAGATACTTGTCATAGTGAACGTCTGTTGGAATATCTGCCGGTGTTATAATATCTTTCATTGCAACACCGCCTGCGTTTGTGAATGCCGAAAGCGGAATCATTATCGTCTGGTATCCGCCCTTATTCACATCATAGTAATCCGACGCCTTAACGCCTGCAACTGCGGCATGGTTTAGCTTTTCCAGAGCCGCATCGCCGTATGTCATACCGTTCTTGTAGCCGTATACGTCAGACCACTGCATACCGTAATTTACGGTAAGGTATACATCTGTAAGATCCTGAACCGATCCGTCCTTTTCAAAGCTTACGTTAAATACCGCATAACCGTCCTTGTCATTGCTCAAATCAACAACAGGTCCGGGACCTCCATTTGAAACTCTGTTGAATTGGTATCCGGCATAACCGTATTCTCTGTCTGCAACTATATTACCCTTAACCGTTGAATCGGTTGAACCCGACCAATCATAGTTATTGTCGTTTATCCAGCCACGCATAATTCTGCGCTGATCGCTGTATACCGCCGAAATGCCGTACCAGTCCAAATACTGACCGTAATCGCCAACCGTACCGGTATACCAGTTAAACATAGCGGCATTGTGCGGATTGTCGAAATCACCGTTCTGCGACTGTGCGCCCACCTCGAAATCATAGAGAACTTCGCTTCTTTCCTCACGCTCATTTACGATGAACTTTTCCGTTTCAGCCGTAATTCCGTCCGTGCCTGTTGTTACGATTGAGTATTTAACCTGATCGTTTGACGCCAAATCAACAGTATCTGTATATCCGTTTGACTTTGAGTCAACATCCGTATATGTAACCGTACCTTCAACGTCCTTCTTAAGCTTGTAGCTTGTAACGTCCGTATCGGTTGACGGTCTCCATGTCAGCGTAACGTTTCCGTTATCGTCAACGCTTCCGCTGAATTTCTTGGCACTGTGCGGTGCGAATATTGTCATCTTGCTTGTGCTGTAAGTAAAGCTTGCGCCGCTTTTGCCGTCAAGTCTTGCAATACCCATACCCTTTATCATTGCTGTGTTAAGCACTGCATCGCTTGTGTAATTTGCGTCTCTTTTGGGATATGTTGTGTCTGTTGTCTTTACAAATACTTTCTTAAATACATCGTTTTCCTTAAATTCCTTAAGCGGGATTGCAATTAAGTGATAGCCGTTATCCGTTACGGGACTGTTATTATAATAATCCGCAAGCGGCAGACCTGCCATTCTCAAACGGGTTATCATAGCATCGCCCGACGCTTTGGAATCAAATTCCGTAACAGCCTTGCTGTCGGAGCCGTACGTTCTCTGATAGCTTGTGTCATCTGCGTTGCTGAAATATGCAAGCGTAAGGTAAGCTCCGTCTGCCGAGCCTGCTTCTACCTTAACTGCAAACACCGCATATGCATTATCCTCATCTGCTTTTACATTTACAACGTTACCGTATGAGGGGAGATCAATTCCGTATTTTTCACCGTCGTTTGCATTCCAGTTGGTAATCATACCTCTGAAGCCCCAGCCTGCATTTGCATTTATTGCATTGCTTGAAGCGTCGCTGTCGTTCATATGTGCTCTGAAAATTCTCTCGCCGTTTTCGGTTTTAAACTCTGCTCCGCTGTATGCGGTATAATCTCCGCTGTCGTTTGCCGAACCTACATAATACGCTCCGCCCGTTGTCGGGAACTGTGTTCCGTCCCACCAGCCGGTTTTTGATGTGATAAACTGCTTTGCCAGCGAGCTGGTTTTTACCGTTTCGTTTAATATTGCCGGCTCGCTTGCGTTTTCAACACCGTATGTCGTATCTTTTGCGACAACATAGTATCTTATTTCGTCCTCAACCGCTGACGGGTCAAAGTTTTCCTCGGTGAACGCTTCTGTTGCCGATTTGCCAAGAACCGTCTTTACGCCGTCAATTTCTTTTACAACCTCGTATTCAACGTCTGTATCCGTTGTATTCTTCCATGTGATGCTTACGCCGCTGTCCGTCTTTACCGCTTTAACCTCTGTCGGAGCGAGCGGTGCAACAAGCGCATATCCTCTTGACTCAAATTTAAACGTCTTTTCCGAATGACTGTCCTGTCTTGCAACACCGACCATTTTAACCATTCCGAGGTTAAGCTCGGTAGTATCATCATCGTCATACGGCGGCAGGATTGCGTCAAAATGCTTTTTAAATTCAGCATTGCCCGTCTTAAACGCCGAAATCGGAACAACTACGGTATGATAACCGAATTCATCAACAGGGTTGGCATCGTTATAGTAATCGGTAAACTTTACGCCTGCAACTCTTAAATGCCACATTCCGGCATTTGCATCATCGGTATAGGTTTCGTCAAATTCCTTGAAATCTCTTGAATAACCGTGATTGCTGCCTTTGTTTGTGTCGTTTATGTTGCTGTAATATCCTATCGTAAGGTAAGCGTCATTTATTGCGCCCTCCGATGTGCCTTCTTCATCTATTTTGATTTTGTACACAGCTGCAGCCACATCTTCATATCCGTTTAAATTCTGTACCGCACCGAAATATTTTCCGCTCTCGGCGTCATACTGATTAACCTTCATTCCGTGGAAGCCCCAGCCTGTATTCGGCTCAATCATCTTAGTTGACTTATTGTAAACTTCGAGCTTTTCATTGTACTCAACCATTAATTCATCATATGCCGCTTTGTCTGTTATGTAATTTGCGTCTTCTTCACCGTTCGGATATTTTTCTGTATCCGTCGGGTCGGGAGCTTTCGGAGCGGTCGGTTTTAACGGGTTTTGCTTTACCGATTCACCTTTAATTTTTTTGTCTGTGCGCATTTGTGCCTCGGTAAGCGTGTTATCGTCGATATTCATTTCGTAATATCTTCCGCCGTCCGTCAGACCTCTTGTGCCGGTGAGATTCATTCCGTATTCCGCACCGCCGCCGCCTGTGTCCGTACCTAAGTACAGAGCCTGGAGTTTTACAATCGCCGAATTGTCATACAAATTACTCGGCACCGCAAAATCAACCCTTACGGCTTCTGTTGCTGTTGTTGTGTCCTCTGCGTGTGAAACAGCAGGGAACGAAATGCACGTCATTGCCATTACTGCTGACAATAATTTAGCAATTCCTTTTACTTTCATTTGGATTATTCCTCCTTTATAATATATAATTAAGTAATTAGGGTTTCGTTTGCAGGAACTGCATAGCAGTTCCTGCTCAAAATATTTTGAGGCGTTTTCGCCCCGGTATTGATTTGGTTTGGAGGCGCTCCGTCCTCCGGGGGTTAGTTTATAAGATTTCTTTATATAAACGGCAGAGGGGTTCGCCGTCTATAACTTAACCTTTTACCGCACCTGC
>ERZ808246.783-NODE-783-length-25175-cov-7.436306_pt1 | contig 25175 bp, 21 predicted proteins | sample MGYA00521083_ERZ808246 | MGnify/ENA primary metagenome ERZ808246 (study PRJEB31516, sample SAMN03275577) | gut metagenome | biome: mammalia-associated habitat; material: feces | host: Papio cynocephalus | place: Kenya | collected 2012-07-07 ... | reverse complement strand
CAATTTTCAACGGACCCAAATCCTCCAACTTTCTCTAGCCGTACACTGTGCTGCCGTAGCAATCAGGATACGAGTATCTCTAGTATGCACCCTTATGCCCCAGCACCGCGCCGACCGTGCGGAACAGCAGCACGAAATCGCCCAGCATGGACCAGCTTTGCACGTAGCCCACGTCCAGGTTCTCGGATTCCTGTTGGCTCAGGTTGGAGCGGCCGGAAACCTGCCACGGGCCGGTGATGCCGGGCTTGACCAGCATACGCATGGCATACATCTGGTTGTACTGGGCCACTTCCTCGGGCAGCGGCGGGCGCGGACCCACCACGCTCATATCCCCCTTGAGCACATTCAGGAACTGCGGGAACTCATCAATGGAAAACTTGCGGATGAACCTACCCACCGGGGTGATTCTCGGGTCGTTCTTCATCTTGAAGATGAACCGGCCCTTCTGCCCGGTTTCCTCAGCCAGCTCGGCCTTCATCTTGTCCGCGTTCACCACCATGGAACGGAACTTGATCATCTTGAACGTCTTGCCACGGCGGCCCACACGGGTCTGCGTGTAGAAAATCGGACCACCATCAGTCAGCTTGATGGCAATGGCCACCGGAATGGTGATGATCGCCGTGCCCACCAAGGCGAGCAGTGAAACCACAATGTCGAACACGCGCTTCTGCAGCATCACGGCAGGCGAATACTGCGGCAGGCAGATGGTCATCACGGTGGTGCCCTGGATCACACGCACATTGGTCTCATGGTCGCTCGCGTCGGCGGCGGAGGTGACGAGCGCGATCTCCAGGTTCATGGATTCAAGGCTCAGCACGAAAGTGTTGAAATTGTCGGAAAAACGCTGCAGCACATCCGTCACCATCACGGTCTGCACGCCCATGGCCACGGCACGCTCGGCCAAATCGCCGCCATACGCCAGCACGGGAATGTCCTTGCCGCAGATCTCATGCACCTTCCGCAGGAACTCGTCCGTCACATCCGCCGCTTCGATGCGGCCGGTCTGCGTGTTCAACTGGATCGGGCATACGGCCACCGGGCGGTAATTCAGCTGCTGCTTCTGGCTCAGAAAACGCAGCGCACGTTCAATGCCTTCGCACGATCCCACAACCGTTGTGGCATACGAATAGGCACCCTTCTCGCGGCTGAACAGCACCACACGGCGGATAATGAAACGTTCCACCATGGTGATCAGCAGCGCACACACCATGATCAGCGCCGTGGAAAGCAGCGACACATAGGAGTTCAGAATAAAGTCGAGCGCGCACACCGCTATACCGGTGAACACGGCACCCTTGAACAGCAGCAGGTTGAGCTGGTAGCCATCACCCATCACATGCCGGTGGTACACGCCCACGCTATGCAGGCACAACGCCCAGATCAGCGCGCACACGACCACGTACACAACCAGGTTGACTTGGAAATGGAACCGGGCGGAATACAGCGCCGCCTCATTGCGAACCGTAAGCACCACCGCCGAAGCGATCACGAAAGAAGCCATATCGCATACAGTCAGCACGGCATTGACGAAGAACCGCCAATACGCAACATGGGCCAACTGATGCCACGAGGTATCCCTTAGCTTGCTGTTGTTCGCCTGTGTCATCTCTTCTTTCTCCTGCCGGCTCTCCCCCAAAGCACATAGGGGGGGGGGCAACCTTCAAATTACCGAACGCTACGTACATCGTTTGGGCTCTTCTCAGCTAACTTACTTGCTTTTCTCAAGAAATCACACGTGTGTCGCATCATTCGATGCCTAATGTAAGCGTTTCATGTCATTTTCGATGCGTTTTCATGCGTTTTCTACATATCTTCACATTGGTTCACCTTGCCTCACCTTGCCAAAAGCTTCACATTGCCAAAACTTCACATTGCCAAATGAGACGGCAGGAATCTTCGCCCAGCGCTCAAGGCTTGGTCTTCCGCGCGCAAACGACGCAAGGCGGGAATAGGATGGCAACGGTTTATTAGGTTTATAGGGAATCACGGCGATCCGGCCCCAGTGAGCCGGCATGGGCGGGACTCACGGCCGGACATGGCCGAGAGCGCCCCGGACGCCTGGAATCGGAACTACGGAACGCTGGACCACAAGCCAGGCCGCGGAGCAAGCCGCAAACCGCAGAAACCGTGAGAGACAGCGAGCGCTAGGGAAAGGAATGGGGATTCTATGGGTACTTCGATGTCGCGAGCGCTGACCCGCGAGGAATCGTATGTGAACGGCAGGTTGACGCGCCCGGCGTTGGTGTCCATTTCGATTCTGACGTTCATCACATTCGTGGGGAATTTCACGCAGTTGCAGCTCAGTTCCGCGTTGCCGACCATTGTGGCTGATTTTCATATTTCGGTGACGACCGGTCAGTGGCTTACGTCGGTGTTTCAGCTGGTGATGGGTGTGATGGTGCCGTTGACTGCGTTTCTGACGCGTCGGTTCTCCACTCGTCAGATTGTGATCTGTTCCATGGTGGTGTTCACGCTTGGTTCGGCGTTGGCGTGGATTGGCCCTTCGTTTGTGCTGGTGCTGTTGGGGCGTTTGCTTGAGGCGGTGGGTACCGGTGTGATGTGGCCGGTGTTGCAGATCACGGTGTTTTCCATGTATCCGCTGTCTCGCCGTGGTGTGGCCATGGGTACTGTGGGCATGGCGATGAGTGTGGCGCCTGCGCTTGGTCCGACGTTCGGCGGCTGGCAGACCGATATGAATGGCTGGCGTTCCATTTTTCTGACGCTTACGGTGATTGGTGTGGCTTCGCTGCTGTTGGCTGTGTTTTTCCTGCATAATTTCGGTGAGTCGGATCGTTCCGCCCATGCGGATTTCTTCTCCGTGGCGCTTTCGGTGTTCGGGTTCGGCGGGTTGATGTTCGGGTTCACCAATATCGAGGCGTATCCGTTCTCGAATCCGATGGTGTGGGGCGCGATGCTGGTGGGTGTGCTGGGTATCGCGTGGTTTGTGGCCCGTCAGCTTGTCTCGCCGTACAAGCCGGGTTCCGGTGTGCTGAGGCGTCTGGTCGCGCGCTCTTCCAAGGTGGAGGTGCCGCTGCTTGACCTGCATGTGCTGCGCAACCGGAGTTTTACGGTGGGTACCGTGGTGGCGGCGTTGTCGTTCTTCGCGTTCAGTTCGATCATGGTGATCATTCCTTTGTACATTCAGAACGATCGCGGTTATTCGGCGATGATGAGCGGCTTGATCATGCTGCCCGGTGCGATCGGGCAGTGCATTGCGCAGTTCGGTGGCGGGCGTGCGCTTGACCGGTTCGGGGCGCGCCCCGTGGCGTTGGTGGGTACCACGATTCTGCTGTTGGGCACGTTGGGCATGAGCATGATCGGGCCGCATACGTGGATCTGGTGGGTGTCGATCTGCCAGTTCACGCGTCAAATCGGCATGGGGTTCGTGCTGATGCCGGTGACCACGTGGTCGTTGAACTGCCTGGAGGCACGTGATGTGGCGGCCGGGTCCGCGGTGACGAATACGGTGCGTCAGATCGCGGGTGCTATGGGTGCGCCGATTCTGGTGATCATTATGGAGTCGATCGCCGCGATGCGTACCGCCGCGCTGGGTGGCGGGCATGCGGCCGCGATTGCGGGCAGTATTTTCGGTGTGCAGTCGGTGCTGCGTATCAGCACGCTGATCGTGGCGGTGATGCTGGTGCTGGTGTTCCTTGGCGTGCGCGGCGAGGGCGCGGGTTCGGCGCGTGACCTGGCCCGCGTGGCCGTGGCCAAGCTGCACAAGTGATGCGGCTGGGGTTTGGCGGCCTAGTCGAGTTTTATGTGGCTGCTCGATGCGACCGGTGATCACGGCTCGGTAATCATGACTCAGCAATCATGGACGAGTCACGACTTAGTAACCGCGACTCAGTGATCACGGACGGTTCGCTGCTCAGCAACCCATCGTTCGGTAATTGCGGACGGGTCATCGCTCAGCATCATCGCTCAGCAATACCTGTGACTTCGTGACAATAACTGTGACTGGCGTGACATATTCTGTCACTCCAGTCACAGTTATTGTCACGATTACCTCGTGTTGTTGTCACTTCAGTCACAGTAAACGGCTCGACGGTTATGGTTGCGCCCATTTACGTGTGGCTGATGATGATTGCTGCGGGGTTAGTGACGATTAGTGAGGGGTTAATGACAACTTCCGCGGTGAATATGACGGATTTTGTCATTCTTACCGCGGAAGTTGTCATAATGTCCGCAGATATTGCGATTCGGCATGGTTCAGCATCGTGGTTCGATGGGCGGATAGTCCCATGATGGGTCTGCGTGGGTCTGTGATGGACGAATATGGGCATACCGGGTTGCGATGAGGGTCTGTGCTGCTAAGTCTGTGACGGCACATCTGCGATGGTGCGGACGCGTAGCTCGCCGTTCATGGTTCGTCGTTCGATGGCGGCGGGACGGCGGCGAGCGCCAATCCTCCCACCACGTTCCCCCGCGCCCCGCGTATCGCCTCGGCGCAGCGGCGCATGGTCGTCCCGGTGGTCACGATGTCATCCAGGATCAGCACGCTCCTGCCCGCCACCAGCCCCGGGTCGGTCACCTCCAGCTGCCCGTCGAGTCGGGCCGCTCTACCGAGCGCATTATGGGTTTCCACGGCTTTGCCCCGTACGTGGCCTGTTCTCAGCGCGTTCACGGCACAAGCTTCCACTCCGGCGGCGGCCAGCTCTGCGGCCGTGGCCTTCGCGAGCGGCCACAGGTGCCGCCTCCCTCGTGCGCGCATGGATTTGGGTGAGGACGGGGCAGGGATGACCAGCACTTGCGTATGCGGGGGTATATCGGCACGTCGCCGTTTCGTTCGCGGCACGGTTGCCGATGCGGGTGATGGCGCGCTCCCCCGCCGTGAACCGGCGGCCGATGAACCGACGACCGGCGAACCGGTTGCCAACGAACCAGATGCCAATGAACCAGATGCCGACAAACCCGCCGACGGATCGGCCGTCTTCAACGTTTCGACGAGCCCGCTGCCGGCCACCAGTTCGCGGCATACATGGGCGAAGGACTTGTCGCATTCGGCATCGCCGTGATCCTTCCATGAGAGGATCGCCCGGCGTACGTTGCCCTGGTAGAGGCCGGCCGCATGGATCAGGCATTGCGGTATGCCTGATTGCGGCATGGCCGGCTGCCACGCGTCCGACCGCTGCGATGCGTCCGCTTGCCAATCCCCAGATACTTCCCGCCGAATCATCGTTTCCTGTCGGCTCTCCCCCTGCGCCGCCCCGCTTTGCATCGTCCCATACAGCGGCATCGCAAGATGTCTGCGGAACAGCGCATGACAGTCGTCGCACAGCACGTCGTCCGGCTTGTCGCAGCCCGCGCAGCCTCTGGGCAGGATAAGCCCCAGCATGCCCCTCCAGAACGATTGGTCCGCACCGCCCGTCCCGTTCGCATGCCCCGTCCCACTCACATGCTCCGCGCTGTTCATACGGCCCGCATCGTTCACCTGGTACTCCCGTTCACCTCATCCTTCGTTTACACGGCCTGTTCCGGCAATACCGACAATCTCGGCCGCTCCGCCGCTTCCGACAGTTCCGCCGCCTTCGGCTGTCCAATCACTCCCGACTGCGCTCCCCCACGCACATCCTCACGCTGCCCCAGCCGTTCCAGCATCGCGTCGATGAACCTGATCGTGTCGCGCGGGCTGTTCACCGCCACACCCATGGCCCCTGCCTGCGCGGCCGGATAGTCGTTGCCATCCTCGCCCATGCGGTCGCCCACGAACACCATCCGCCCGACCGGCAGACCGTTCAGCCTGGCGAGCTCGCGCACCGCGAACCCTTTGTCGATGCCCTGCTGCGAAACGTCGATGCTGGTGTACCCACCGGCATGCACCTTGAGGTCGGGAAGGTCGGCGGCCACTGCCTGGGCCAGACGGCGTTTCAACGAGCCGTCCGGATCGAACGCCTGCTTCGCTTCCAGCGGAGCCTGCTGGCCGAGCACCGACAGCGTGATCTGCGATCCCCTGTTCTCGATGCGCTCACCCCACACATGCTCGGGCCACATGCCCAGTTCGCGGGCGCGGCGTTCCAGACTGGCCGAAGCACGTGCGCACTGGTCCTCGGTCAGGTCGTGGCTGAACACACGCTTCCATGCGCCTTGCACCCAGCGGTAGTAGCGGGTGCCGCTGGTGGGCATGAGATGCAGGTTGGCCTTGCAGGCCTGGGAGCCAAGCACGTCGATGATCTGGCTGACGACCAGCTCCCAACGCCCTCCGGTGATCACCGCCACATCGATGTGCCTGGTGAGTTCGCTGAACCGGGCCGCCACGTCGGGAAGCATGGGCTTACGGGAGTTGGCGAGGGTGTTGTCCAGATCGAATCCGATAAGGCGCGTGCGCCGGGCGAGGTCGTCATAGTCCAAACAGTCCCATTGCCGGATCATGCCAGCCCTCCTTTGCCGTGCACGGTTGAATGTTCAGTATCCTACCCTAATGCCAGTGGTATGTCATACAGTGAAGGCATGGCTGAAGCTCCATGGAATACCCGCGTTTACCGTAACCGCCACGGCCGTGGCACCCGTACGCCCATGTTCGGCGTGCGTATGCCGAGATACCGAACCCGTTCCGGCATGTTCGACGATCTGGTCGCCGCGCACATCCGCAGACTGGGCAATGCGTGGCCCGAACTGATCCACCCGCTCCAATTCGCCGTGGAGGACGTGCCGCCCTCCGACCCGGTGCCTTGGGAGCTGGAACCCAATGTGAAGTCGCGCCTGTTCCCTGCGGCGCATGGTATGCCGGCGCGCATCGTACTGTACCGCATGCCGCTGCAGAGCAGGGCGCGCAGCCGCGACGAACTGCAATGGGCTATCCGCGACGAACTGGTGGTGCGTGTGGCCGAACTGTATGGGCGCAGACCCGAGGAGATCGACCCCGACTACCAGTGGTGAATGCGACTGCATATGAGATGTGGGCCTTGGCATCCGGTTAGGTGGATGCCAAGGCCCACATTGGTTATTGGAGCTTGTGGCTGATTGCTTGCGTCGTTGCGTTTGCCGGCATCACTGTACCGCTGCGTTCACCGCGCCGACCACCGTTCAGCCGACCGCCGTTCAGCGCACCAGCGTCAGATCGTTGGTCGAGGTGATGCGCGCCACGCGCACGCCCAGCTTGGTCGGCGCAACCGTGGAGACACCCGCGATCTTCTTGCCGCTCAGGTCGCCGGAGCCCAGTCGCAGCCCCCAGGAGACCGTGCCGTCCTTGCATTCCATCACGGCCGCCACGCCATCGGTGTCCAGCGTCGTGGCGCTGTTGGCCTTGATCGCGACCTGCCGTCCCTGCTTCATGGAGCCGTCGGCGTCCATGAACGCCACGGTGGCGGTCGTGTCGGTGGTGGAGGTGTTGGCCAGGGTGAGCGACGTGTCGTAGCCGTCCGGCAGGGCTATGGCGGAACGCTGCTCCGGTGCCACGCTCGGCAGCAACGCGAAGTCCTCCTGGTCGTCCGAGCCGCCGAGCGTCGCCTTGGCTTCGGCCTGGAACTGGTCGTCGCTGTCCAATTGGATGCCGTTCGCGCCCGATGGTGCGGTTCCCAGGTCGATGGCGCTGACCTGCTGACCCCTGACGTCGTACGAGCCCAACGCGATGAGACCATCGTCGCTCACCCACGAGGCGCGCACCGTGGTGTTCTTCTCGCAGTACAGGTACAGCATGGTCTTGTCGCCCTTCCGTACGGAGGGGATCAGATTCGAGGTGTCCGCCTCGCCCAGCGGCATGGCGAAGTCGGATCCCTTCGGCGTCAGGCCGTCCATCACGATTACGCGCACACTGGCGGCCACCGCGGTGGATTCGCTGGTCACCTTCACATACAGGGCGTCCTGGCCGGAGGCCGCCGCGGACAGGTCCATGGTGGAGCGCCCGTTGCCCCGCACGGTCACGTTGCTTGACGTGGCCAGGCTCATCTTGCCGGCGGCCTTCGTGCCGTATACCTCCACGCTCACCGTGGTCGGCTTGGACGAGGGGTTCGCCAGCACCAGCTGCTGGCTGGAACCCGTGCCTGTGCCGGGCAGCAGGAACGACTGGCTGAGCGCCGGCACCACGCAGGTGGCGGCGGAGATGCCGCGCAGGTCGCCCTCGGTGGCGCGGGACGCGAGGATGCCCGCCTGGCCGGATTCGGCGTCAGCCTTGAGCAGGTTGGCGTCGAACAGGCGCGGGTAGGCGTTATCGTCGCGCAGGGTCATGCCGTTGTCGCTGCCGGTGCTGGCCGGACCGGACAGGTTGGCGGCTTTCGCGCCGTCCACGTCGAACGGGGTGACGGATGCGGCATGCACGGTGCCGAACGCGGCGAAGCTGGCGGAGGACGCGATGTTGCCGTCCGAGGCACGGTAGTCGCTGTCGCCCCAATCGGTGGAGTCGGGCAGCTGCATGCGTTCGCCGCAATACGATTCCAGACGTTCCTGCACCACGCGGTGCGATGCGGCGGACGTGCCGTTGGCCGGGTCGACCAGCCAGGCGGGCATGTCCACCACGCCCAGGAACGCCAGCGCACCCACCAGCACAAGCGAGGTGACGGTGGCGGCGATGATGCGCATCACACGGGCGGCGGTCGAATTCGATGTCATGCTTCCTCCTGAGGCTGCTGGTCGCGCTTGCGCGGGAAGGCGACAAGCACGTACAGCAGGAATACCACGGCCAAAGCCACCAGCCACGCGATGCGCCACATGTTATGGCGTGCGGCGTCCAGCTCGGTGGAATGCACCGTCATGCCCTTGCTGCTGGCGGCGGTGAGACGATAATACGTGCCGTTCTCGTTGGCCACCACGGTCTGCGTACCGTCCGACGCGGCGAGATTGGTGGACAGCGCCTCGCTGCCCACGCCGCCCGTGACCACGAACACGCCGCCGAAACCGAGCCTGGCCAGCGAGGCGACCGCGGAGGAATCGCTGTTCGACAGCATTCTGGAGGCGAGTTCGCCGATGGTGCGGTCGGTGTCGTCATGGTCGCCGGACGCCACGGTCGCACGCCATGCGGGCGAGCTGTCGATCAGGTCGCCGCGCGAGGTGCGCATGATGCTGTACGAGACGGCCGTGCGCGAATCCGCATACAGGGCGAGCACGCGCTGGTCATGGTTGCTTTGCACCGCATCCGTGGCGACCATGGGCATGCCGCTGCCGCTCACCGCGACCTGCCCCTTGCCGTTGCGTTCGAAGGCGAAGCCGGACCATACCACGATGCTGGCCGCCAATACGAGCACGAGCAGCGTACGGCCCACGACCACCAGCCAGTGCAGGCCGGATGCGGTCCTGGAGTTCCCCTGCTTGCGGGTTTGCGCGTTGCCGGTCTTGGAGACGCGCAGCGCCTGGAACTTACGCACCGCGCCACCCGCCATCAGGCATACGCACGACATCAGGCCGAGCATGGCGAGCGTCAGGCCGGGCATCACGGATCCGGCGACGGCACCGGTCTCGTCGAACGCGATGGCCACATGCGCGGAGACGATGGCGAGCGCGCCGCCGGTCAGGATCGCAATCCACATCATGCGCGAGGCGCGCAGTGCGAACGGCAGCACCAGCGAGACGACCGCGAGCGCCAATGCCACGATCAGGGCGACGAGGATGCCCATGCTGTAGCCGCCGTCCATCAGGTCGTTCAGAGGATTATGGATGTCGATGCCGAACGCGCGGTCCACGACGCCGGACAGGTTGAGGGATGCGGGTTTGCCGTTCACGCCGGAGGAAGGCACGTTCACGTCGCCGAAGATCTGCCTCCACGCGCCTTGGCGGGCGAGGCGCACGGCATGGACCATGGTGGGCGCGCACAGGATGGCCGAGGGGATCGGCATGAGCAGCAGCATGGCGCGATGGCGCGGCACGAACAGCAGGAACACCAGGAAGGTGACGATGAGCGGCAGCAGCAGCTGCGGTTCAGCGGCGACCACCGGCATGAAGCACAGGGACGCCGCGGCAGCGGCCTGCACGGAGGCGCGCGGGCGTACCGGATCCTCGGTGTGGTAGAGCCCCACGGCGCGGAACACGAACGCGAACGCGGCGGGCAGGAAGATCATCACAGTCATCATCGGCAGGTTGGCCGTGGCGAACAGGCCCATGGCCAGGCCGAACGCGCACCACAGCAGGCCGCTGGCGATGCGCACGGTGTCGGAACGGGTGAAGATGCCGGCCAGTGCCCAGAACGACAGGGCGCTCAACGGCGCGGCGAGGAAGAACAGCAGGCCGGTGGCGGCGGCCACGTTGCCGCCGGTGAACAGCGAGGCGAGCAGCAGCACCCACAGCCATGGCGCCGGGGGCAGGGAGGCTCCCCCGCCCACGCCCCACACCCACTGTGTGCTGGCCGCTTCGGCGAGCTGGCCGAAGGTGGCGCCGGTGGGCGGCAGCTGGTTGGAGTATAGCGAGCCGCCGGAGAACAGGGCGCGCAGCACCGGCCAGTAAATCACGGCCACAGCCGCGAAGGCGACGGCCGCCATGAGCAGGGCCGCGATCCAACGCTTGATGGCGCGGACGCGCAGATGGGACCGGACCAGTGGGCTCATCAGCGTGGTGTTGCGCTGGCCATCCAATGCGCGGATGCGGTCCTTCCACTGGGCGAGCTGGGCGCGTGTGGCGGTGATCATGTTCAGCTTCGCGTGCGGCACCTTGGACTGCTTGGAGACCAGGGCGCGCGCACGCAGGCCCGCGGCGACGGAGGTGAGCGCATGCCACGGCATGCACAGCTCGCACCACGCCTCATACGGCTGCTTGCCGACCAAACGGATCAGGGTCTTGAAGAACGCCACGAACAGGGAAAGCACCCACACCACCGGCCAGCGCAGCCGCGCGATGTCGGTGTAGTAGTAGCGCTGCCGCGCCACCAGCACGCCCATGGCGGGGTTGATGGGCATCTCCTCGTTCACTTCCTCGCCGCCGCGCGTGCGCACGCCCTCGTAGCGGGCGCGGCGATGCGCGATGCGCGCCTGCGGCACCACCAGCACGCGACCACCGCTGCGGCTGATGCGGCGGCACAGGTCCACCGATTCGGCGTAGGTGGTGAACCACGCATTGATGCCGCCCATGCTGCGCAGGGTGGTCAATGGCAGCAATGCGCCGGCGAGGGAGACGCTGAACACGTCGGCGCGGGAATCGTACTGTTCCTGGTCGGGTTCGCCGTCGACCACCAGCGAGGCGATGCCGTGCTTGTTGGCGTATGAGCCCACGTCGTGCAGGTTCCCGCCCTCCCAATCCAGCTGCTTGGCGCCCAGGATGGAGGCTCCCGGGGTGTTGCGCTGCGCTTCGAGCAGTTCGCTCAGGCAGTCGGGCGTCGCCGGGCGCGAATCGTCGTGCAGCAGCCACAGGTTCTTCACCGCGTTGGTGAGACGGGCCAGGCCGATGGCCTTCTGCACCGCGTCGCCGAACGACCGGGCGCCCTGCGTGTTGACGATCTGCACGCTCACGGTCTGTGCCTGCGGCACGTATTCCAGCGGTTCGGAGGAGGTGGTGACCACATCGAACGTGGTCTCCATGGATTGCATGGTCTGACCGCTGCAGTCGGCGACCACGATGACGCCGGGCAGCACGGTCTGTTCCAATACGGCCGCCAGGGTGTCCGGCAGGAAACGGATATCGTCTTCGACCGTGACCACTGCGGCGACGGCCTGCGAGACGAACTGGCAGTGGGAATACGGGCGGGCGGCCACCGCGTCGGCCAGCACCTGGCGCACGCCGCCGTCGAGAATCCGTTCAAGATCTTGAGTCAAATCTGCTCCTTGCGCATCTTCTTGTACCGGCGGCGTTCACGTTCGCTCATACCGCCCCAGATGCCGAATCGTTCGTCATGCTCGATGGCCCAGTTCAGGCACTGCTCACGTACCTCGCATTGCGCGCACACGCGCTTCGCGTCACGGGTGGAACCGCCTTTTTCGGGGAAGAACGCCTCCGGATCGGTCTGCGAGCACAACGCCTTGTTCTGCCATGTGACATCGCCGTCCGGCAGGAACAATCCCCACAGATCGCCAGACGGCTCCCCCTCGGAATCTTTGGCGATGCCCCACATACGTGCATCCTCCTTGCCTGGCTTTTCCTTATTCTGATATGTCTGCAACAGATAGATTACACACTTGGGGCTTTGTTTTTGTCAAATTCGAGCTGTGTCATTACCACGGGTTCGCCCGATCTGTGCTATGAGCGCGCAAACGGCGATCATGCAGGGCAAGGAACGTGAAGGAACCGCATCGAACCGCCATTTCTCAACTCCATGCCGTACAATCAAAACGTTTTGCCCCATACAGGAAGGTTCGCAAGCGTGAACGAACAACGATCCGATGCCAACATTCCCAACGTAGGCGGTTGGAAGGATACCGCGCCGCGCCACACCCTGGCGTACCGTATACGCCACCGAGCGCGCAACACCGTCATCTACGTGCTGGCCGCGGCGCTGGCCTTCGTGGGAACGGTGGCGGCCGCCACGCTGATCGACATCAACGGCGCGATCAAGGACGGCGAGGTCAAAGCCATTCCTCAGAAGGGGCAGAAGAAAGAGGAGCTGGTGGACCCCAACGCCGGCAAGTCGATCGAGCTGCTGGTCATGGGCCAGGACACCCGCGACGGCACGGACAACGCGGCCATCGGCGGCGGCGACACCAGCGAGGGCTCGCATCAGGCGGACACCACCATGGTGATGCAGATCTCCGCGGACCGCAGCTACATCAACCTCGTCTCCATTCCGCGCGACTCCCTGGTGGACGCGCCGAGCTGCGAGACCAGCAAGGGCACGGTCAGCGCACGGTACGGCGTGATGTTCAACTCCATCTTCGCCGAAGGCTACGCCACCGGCGACGACCTGGCCAGCGCCACGAGCTGCACGGTGAACGCGGTCAACTCGCTGACCGGCCTGAACATCCAGAACTTCATCGTGGTGGACTTCAACGGCCTGAAGGACATGATCAACGCCATCGGCGGCGTGAAGATCTGTATCCCCTCCGACGTGAAGGACCCGTACACCGGCCTGGATCTCACGAAGGGCCTTCACCAGCTCGACGGTCTGGCCGCCACCCAGTACGCCCGCACCCGCTACAGCCTGGGCGACGGATCCGACGTGCAGCGCACCACGCGCCAGCAGTACCTCATCAAGCAGCTGCTGCAGCAGGCGCTCGACAAGAACATCTTCACGCATACCAGCGAGCTGTACCAGCTGGCCAAGTCCGCGCTCAAGTCGCTGAACATCTCCCACGGCCTTGCCGACACCGGCACGCTCGCGGGTCTGGCCATGAGCCTGAAGAACCTGAACGTGGCCCATATGTATACGCGCACGCTGCCCGTGGTGCAGGCGCCGAGCGACCCCAACCGCGTGGTATGGGATTCGAGCGCGGACGAGCTGTGGGCCAAGATGCGCGAGGGCAAGCCGTTCGTGGAGCAGGCCACGCAGGATTCCTCCAGCAGCGACTCCTCCAAGAGCGACGACAGCTCGAAGAGCTCCGATTCGACCGATCAGAACCAGAACGCCGACCAGAACGCACAGGGCGATCAGAGCACGCAGGCGACCCAGCAGAACACGAAGGTCGCCGACGGCGTGGAGAAGACCCCGGACGGCAAGTACATCGACACCGCCACCGGCGGCGTGATCGATACCGAGACCGGCGCGGTGCAGGATGCCAATACCGGCCAGGTTCTGGGTATTTCCGAGGCGTATCTCAACAATGTGGTATGCCCAGTGAATTAGACAGATATATAGATTCTGACTAACATCAAGGCGGTGCAGGGCCAAGGCTCTGTGCCGCCTTGTGCTGGAAATGAGGAAAAACCAGTATAGACACCCATTCACATGGCATTATGTGCAACAGTGACATAGGTTTTGTTATCGCTCAGGAGGAGATATGGCACAGGACAACGAGGGGAAGCGCGCCCAGGGTGTTCCGCCCAGCTTCATTCCCGCAGGCTCTCGCCGCCGCACCTCCCCAGCCGGCACGACCACGCAATCCTCCGGCACGCCAGTCCCCCCGAGCTTCACTCCCCCGTCCCGCCGCCGCGGCGAACCGGCGCCCACCACATCGCCCACCGCACGCGCATCGGCCAACAGAACCGCTTCGGCATCCTATTCCGCCTCCCCAAGTGCTTCGGGCTCTTCCAGCTCACCCAATGGCGCAGGGCGCACAGGGCGTTCCACAGGCAGCTCCACGGGCAGGACCGCTTCCACGGCAGCACCGCGCAGCACCGCCCCCCGCAGCACCGCACGTCCATCCTCCTCCCCGCAAAGCTTCGCCCCGGCGGCGCAACGCACCCGAACCACACGCGGAACCAACGGCACCCCACGCACCGCGCAACCGCCGGCACAGCCGGCGGCGCAACCACTCTCCCGCAACCCACACATGGCATCACGAAATGTTTCCCCCGCATCCTCTATCGGACCGAACGGCACCATGAGCGCCACCAGACCGCGCAGACGCCGCAACGGCAAGCGCATCGCCTCCATGGCCGTGATCCTCGTACTGGCCGCGCTGGCAATCGCCGTGTTCAGCTGCTGGGGGTGGGTCGGCAGCCGTCTGAACAAGGAGAACGACTGGCTGACCTCCAAGGCGCACACCGCAGCCACGTCATGGCTGATCCTCGGCTCCGATGAGCGTGACGGCACCACCGGTGGCTCGGCGGACGACACCCCCGGCTTCAGGACCGATACCATCCTCATGCTCATCAAGCCCAAGTCCGGCCCAAGCGCGCTGATCTCCATCCCCCGCGATTCGCTGGTGCAGGTGGACGGCCAGTACATGAAGATCAACGCCGCCGCGGAACTCGGCGGCAACAAGGCACTGACGAACGCCGTCGAGGAGATCTCCGGGCAGAAGATCAACCACATCGCCAAGATCAAGTTCGGCGGCCTGCAGAACGTGGTGAACGCCATCGGCGGCGTGAACCTGTGCTACGACCAGACGGTGAACGACCCGTATTCCGGCCTTGACTGGCAGGCGGGATGCCACACCGTGGACGGCGGAACCGCGCTGGCGTTCTCCCGCATGCGCTATGCGGACGCGAACGGCGACTTCGGCCGCGCCCAGCGGCAGCGCCAGGTGATCGCCGCGATCATCTCCAAGGCCACGTCCAAGGAGACGCTGACCAGCCCGTCCAAGCTGATGAAGGCCGCGGACGCCGCCCTGAGCGCGGTCACCGTGGATAACAAGACCTCCCCGCTGACCTTGATGCAGATGGCGTTGGCGTTCAAGAGCGCCACCGGAAGCAAGGGCGTCAGCGGCAGCGTGTACTGGACCGATCCGGATTACACGGTCGCCGGCGTGGGCTCGTCCGTGCTGCTCGACGACACGCGCAACGCCGAACTGTTCAGCCAGCTTGCGGCCGGCACGCACGCCGCCGGCAAGGTCGGCACGCTTTCCGAAGGCTGATCCCACTCTGCGCTCCTTGCCGTTTTCCCTTTCCGCTCTTTTTTGAAGAAACCGTGAACGACGGCAGGGGTTCCGTCCACATTGCCCGTACGGTTTGGTGCGATGCCGCATGCCGCCGCAGACTTGGGGTATGGAACGACGATCACGGCAACGCACCGAACGCCTGACACTGCTGGTCATGGTGGCCCCGATGGCGGGGCAGGTGATGCTGCTCGCCATGCTGCTGGCGTTCCGGCAGTGGATGTTCGCGGCGATGATCGTACCCTCGCTGCTGGGATGCATGGCCTCATTGGCCCTGGCGTTGCCGCGTCGAAGTCAGGACGCGCAAGGTGGCACGTCGCCGGCCGACCGATTGCCCGCCAGCGATGCCATGACGGCCTCGGGACCCGATCCCGCGCGCCTGCAACGCATGCCTTCCCGGAATCTGGAACTGCTGCTGGGTATGCAACGCGAGGCCGACCGACTGCCATGGCGCACGGTGGCGCGGCACTGGCTGCACCCGTTCTCGATGAACGTGCCCATAGGACTGGCAGAACACGGCATTGTCTGTCTGGACCTGCAACGGCAGGGGCCGCACGCGCTGGTGGCAGGCACCACGGGGTCCGGCAAATCCGTGCTGCTGCAAAGCTGGTGCCTTGCCCTGGCGGCACGCAACCCGCCGGAACGATTGCAGTTCGTGTTCCTCGACTTCAAGGGCGGCACGGCGTTCCGCCCGCTAGAACGGCTCCCCCACTGCGTGGGCAGCGTATGCGATCTCGACCTGCAGCATGCGGTGCGCGCGCTGCATGCGCTGGACCTCGAGCTGAAACGCCGGGAACGGCTGGTCGCCGAACAGCACGCACAGGACATCGCCGCATTGCGCTTCGCGCCGCCACGGCTCGTGGTGGTCATCGACGAGTTCCACGCGCTGCGCGACCAGCTGCCCGACGTGGTGAACCGCATCGTGCACATCGCCTCGCTGGGCCGTTCGCTCGGCATGCACGTGATCGCCTGCACGCAGCACCCCGCCGGCCAGGTCTCATCGGACATGAAGGCGAACATGACCTTGGGACTGTGCCTGCGCGTGCGGGACGCCATGCAATCGGTGGAGATCCTGGGATCGGGCGTGGCCGCTTCCATCCCGCCGTCATTGCCCGGCGTCGTGTACTGCAACGACGGGGAAGGCGTTGAGGCCTGGCGGTGCGCGGCCACAGGCGACATCGACCGCATGGTCGACGCCATCACGCTCGCCGCGCGATGCCACGGGAGCATCCCCGCGCCGGCCCTGTTCTCCGCTCCCCTGCCGCGCGTGGCGAAACGCCTGCCGGCAGCCAGCCATGCGGAGGGCATGCCGTTCGCGTTGGCGGAGGGCATGCCGTTCGCGCTGGCGGACAACGGCGTGACGCTCCAGACCGCCGTGCTGCCGCTCTTCCAAGGCAATATCGGCGTCATCGGCCCTCATGGCCGGGGCAAGACCACGTTGCTGACGGCCATCGCACGCTGGGCCCGATTCTGTGCCGGCGAACCGGCCCACGTGCGGTGGACGAGCCGGAACATGGGCGGCTATGCAACACGCGACCTGCCCGCGCCCGTTCATGGCAACAGCACGGACACCGGCACCGACCGGAAGCCAGGCACCGGAATTCCGGACGAGCCGCGTCCCATAAGCATCGCGACCAGCACCGCCGACGCCGACACGGCCCACGAAACCGGCGTCGCCGCTTGCGCTGTCGGCGAAACAGGCGCACCGATAGGCGCACCGCCGCGACGCATCTGGATCGTGGATGACGCGGACCCGCTGTTCGACCCGTTCTGCGCCGACCCGCTCGCCGCCCGGCTGCGCGAGGCCCTTGCCGACCACGCCGTCACCGTGGTATTCGCCGTGGAATCCAGCCGCCACGTGCGCATTCCCGACCATTGCGCCATCCGAGTGGTGTTCCCCACCGCCGACAAGGCCACCGACCAGATGAACGGCATACCCGCCGGCATATGGGCGTCGCTCGGACCGGAAACCCTCACCCTGCCAGGACGCGCGGTGCTCATCGACCATGCCCGGGCGGTGCCGGTGCAATGCGTTTTTGGAGACGATTCGTGAAACTTCGCCAATCTCTTTGAGAAAAAGTCTTGAAAAACTCGAAGGAACGTGCTTATCTGTTACAGGAACAATTGTTGGATATTCCATTTGGGAGGACAAAATGAGCAGCGCTTTTGATTGGCGAGCCAAGGCCGCATGCCGCGACAAGGATCCCGAGCTGTTTTTCCCTGTCGGCAACACCGGCGCTGCATATCAGCAGATCGAAGAAGCCAAGGCCGTGTGCCGCACCTGCAAGGTGATCGACGCCTGCCTGAAGTGCGCGCTCGACACGAACCAGGATTATGGCGTGTGGGGCGGCCTGAGCGAGGACGAGCGCCGTCAGCTCAAGCGCAAGGCGATGCGTCTGCGCCGTTCGCAGGCCATGCAGATGCAGATCTGACCGATATACAACACGCTTACGGCGATTTCGCCGGCAACGGGGCGGAAGGCATGCACCTTCCGCCCCGTTCGTTTTGCCAGCGCACCGGTTTGCCGGCACGCACCGTCCGTCGCCACCACGGTCGGAACCGAGCTGCGATCGGAACCGACCCCCGCCCCATCTGCTGTAATCACATACATGCGAGTGCCCCTCCAACCGGAAACCCGGTTGGAGGGGCACTCATGTACAGGCTTGCTATTGCGCAGGCGTCTACATCTGGGACTGCGCCGCGCGCAGCGTCATGTCCAGCACCACGCGGGTGCCGCCTTCGCGGCGGGCCTGCCAATGCACGCTGCCGCCGAAATCGTTGGTCACGAAGGTGTTGATGATCTGCGTGCCCAGGCCGGATCCGGAGGAACGGGCCATGCCACCGTGCGCCTCCGAATCAAGACCCACGCCGTCATCCTCCACCACCACGTTGAGGTTCGCGCCGGAACGACCCACGGAAACCGTGATGTGACCCTCCTCGCGGCCTTCGAAGCCGTGCTCCACGCAATTGGTGATCAGCTCAGTGAGCACCAGCGACAGCGGCGTGGCGTCCTGCGCCGGCATCATGCCGAACTTGCCCAGGAAGCTGATGCTGATGTGCTGGTCGCGCATGGTGGCCAGATCGACGGCCATCTTGAGCAGCTTGGAGATCACCTTGTCGAAGTCGACGACCTCGTCGGCCGTCTGACTCAGGCCCTCGTGCACCATGGCGATGGTCTGCACGCGGCGCTGCGCCTCCTTGAGCTCGGTCTTCACCTCTTCGGACTTGGTCTTGCGCGCCTGCAGACGCAGCAGCGCCGAGACGGCCTGCAGGTTGTTCTTCACGCGGTGGTGGATCTCGGAAATCGTGGCGTCCTTGGTCTGCAGTTCCTTCTCGCGGCGGCGCAGCTCGGTGACGTCGCGGCACAGCACGATCGCGCCCATGCGCCCGTTCTCGTCGTACAGCGGCAGGGAGCGCAGGGAGACGGCGGAATGGTTGGCGCTGATCTCCGAATCGACGGCCGCCTTGCCGCTGAGCACGAGCGGCAGCTGGTCCTCGACCGGATCGTCGGTGTGCAGCAGGCTCACGCCGAGCTCGCTCAGGTAGTGGCCTCGCATGGTAGCCAGCAGGCCGATCCTGCGGAAGCAGCTGATGGCGTTCGGGGAGGCGTAGCGCACGATGCCGTCCACGGTGAGGATGATGAATCCGTCGGACATGCGGGCGATGTGCCGTTGGCTCATCACCGCGTCGGTGTAGGGGAACTGGCCGCGCGGGATCATCTTGAACAGCTGCTTGCCAGCGTTGATGCTTTCGGTCTCGTAGCGGCCGTTCGATTCGCGGGTGGTCATGTTGGTCTCGCGCACCACCAGGCCCAGCGTCTTGCCATGGGCGCGCACCGGGGCGTACACGCTGCAGACGCTGACCTTGCCGAAGTCGCGCATCTCCGGGGAACGGTATATGCCGTCGGCTTCCATGGCGGCGTCGAGTTCGGCTGTCTGATCGTCCGGCACGACCTTGCCGACGATATCGTCGGCGCGCAGGGTGACCATGGTGGACGGACGGCACTGCTCCGCCACGACGTACTGTCCCTCACCGTTCCTGATGAGCAGCAGCAGGTCCGCGAAGCTGAGATCCGCCACCACCTGCCAGTCGGCTACGAGGTGGTGCAGCCATTCACGATCCCTGTCGTCAAAGTCCGGACGCGTTGCAAGTATCTGAGAGAAATCGGCCATGCGACCATAATACGCACGCACGGCGGCGCGACACAAAGTTTTGACGCCATGTCACTTGACTTTGCAATAACCTACGGTATCGTAGGTTACGGTTGCGTAACCAACCTGGAAGGACCACCATGTCAGAACGCGAAGAGACGGAGATCGCACGCAAGCAGGCCGCCGTGATGGACGCGCAGGATCAGGCCGTCAAATCAAAGGCGGACGGCGTACGCGCCCGCGCCCAGCTCAAGGCGGAGAAAATACGGTTGAAGGCCGAGACGAAGGCCAAGCACGTCATCGCCAAGGGCGAAATCAAGGCCGCCAAGATCGAAGGCATCGACCTTCCGGAACTCGAGCACAAGCGCAAGCCCCGCAAGATCCGCTACGACGTGCACGGCAGGCCGAAGCCCGCGATGCGCGGTTGGATCCATGCCGTCGCCGCTCCCCTGTCGCTCGCGGCCGGCATCGTGTTGATCTGCCTGGCCAGGCAGACCGGACTCAAATGGGCCTGCGCGGTGTTCATGGTCAGCTCGCTCATCCTGTTCACCAACTCCGCCGCCTACCACCTGGGCGATTGGAGCAGCAAGGTCACCAACGTGCTTCGGCGCATCGACCACGTCAACATCTTCCTCCTGATCGCCGGCACCTACACGCCGGTGGCGTTCGCCCTGCAGCCGTTCTGGCGCAACACCATCATCATCTCCATGTGGGCATGCACCGCAGTGGCCATCATCATCAACGTCATCTGGACCACCGCCCCGCGCTGGCTGTACACCCTGGTGTACGTCATCTTCGGCATCTACGGCCTGGCCTACATGGTGCTGTTCTGGACCTCGCCCGTGGCGGGCCCCGCGGTGACGATCCTCATCATCGCCGGCGGCGTCTGCTACATCGCCGGAGCCATCGTCTACGCACGCCGCAGCCCCGACCCATGGCCGCGCGTGTTCGGCTTCCACGAGATCTTCCACTGCGGCACGGTAGCCGGGTACGCATGCCATATGGTCGCCATCTACATGGTGATCGTCAATATGTGGACCATGCTGCCCTGAACCGTCCGCAGGGCTTCGCACGGAACCGCCGCGAACCGTCCTCAATATACGAATGCGCCGCCCCGGAACTTCCCGGGACGGCGCATTCGTATATGCCGGTAACCGTGCAACGGCTCAGCTCAGCGGCTTGGACTCCTTGATGGTCACGGAGATCTCGCGACCGTTCGGGGCCTTGTAGCTCACGGTATCGCCGACCTTCGCGCCGTAGATGGCGGCGCCGATCGGGGACTCCGGGCTGATGATGGTCTCATCGGTGGCGATGGCCAGATCGTGCGAACCCAGCACGAACACCTTCTCACGGCCGTTCATGTCGAGCGTGACCAGGGAACCGTCGCCGACCTTGCCCGCGGGCGGGGCGGTGAGAATCTTGGCGTGACGCAGCTTGAACGTCAGCTCCTCGATGCGGCCCTGGTTGACGCGCTGGGCCTCGCGTGCGGCCTGATAGCCGCCGTTCTCGCTCAGATCGCCCTCGGCGCGTGCGGCGGCCACCTTGCCGATGATCTCGTCGCGGTATTCGCCCTCACGCCACTTGAGCTCTTCCTGCATCTTGTCGTAGGCCTCCTGCGTAAGCAGGAACACCTGATCCTCTTGTGCCATATCGACTCCTTCGTTGTTCGAAGAAAGCGCCGGTGCCTTGGCTTCCGGCGCTTCCGATGGTTGTAAGCGTTAGTCGCGTTATCCGATGGTCAGCGCGTGGAAATGATGTCGACCACGAACACCAGGGTGTCGTCGCCGCCGATGCCGGCCTGCGGGACGCCACGGCTGCCATAGCCGTACTCCGGCGGGATGGAGACCACCAGACGGGAACCGACGTTGTGGCCCGGCACCGTCTGATCCCAGCCCTTGATGACCTGACCCACGCCGATGCCGAAGCTGGCCGGCTGGTGGCGGTCGAAGCTGGAGTCGAACGGCTCCTCCTTGCCCCACACCACGCCGTGATAGTTCACGGTGACGGTGTCGCCGCGACGCACCATCGGGCCGTCGCCTTCGACGAGCTCCACGGCCTTCAGGCCCTTCGGGGCTTGCTCAGTGGGGAATTCAATCGTCGGACGGGCGCCGAACTCGCTGTTCACCTTGGGCATCTGGTCTGCCATGTCAAAAACCTCCTGTTTGGGCAATGCGCTCTAGATTAGCACCATCGCACCCATTTGGGCACCTTTGCGACCAAACCGCCGCATTGCGAGCACCCCGACGCCCGGTATGCGCGCACATGCGGCGATTTCGAAGCCGTCGCTATCGGTACAGCGCGGAGAACATCATCACCATGGCGATCAGGCCGAACACCGCGAGCACGATCTGCACGACCAGCAGCGTGATGGCCAGCGGCTTGCGCGTGCACAGCTTGGGGGCGAACAGCTGCCCCAGCAGGAACGCCAGAAAACCAAAAATCGCATAGTTCAGCGTGATGGCGAGCACATCGCCATTCGAAAGCACCACGCCGTTGAGCGGCTGGCCGATGGAGTTCATAAGCGAGGTCGCCACCAGCAGACCCCACACACCGAAGCCGATGAGGCCCACCACGCCGTACGCCAACGGCTTGAACTTGGCCTTCATGCGCAGGGTGAAGGATTCGGCGCACCACAGGAGCGCGAACCCGACCACATAGGTGAACACGACGGCGACAGCCGCCACCACGCACATCCACGGCACCAGGGCGACGCCGCCGCCCATCATCGACAGGTAGAAGCCCGAGCAGGAAATGGCCCCCACGCCCAGCACGGTGCCGATGATGATGGCCTGCGTCGGCATGGTCGGCAGACCGCCGGCCGTGGTCTTCTCTACGTCGCTCCAACTGGATGGCATATCCGCTCCTCACGTCGTCTCGTGCTTGCCGTGGAGCACCTTACCTGCCGTTTGTTTCGTTTGTTTTGCCCACACTGTGCCCACATTGTGCCTGCCCCGTCGCGGCAATCGGGCGACCCGAACGGAAACGGAACACGCCGGAATCGTTGGGAATACAACAAAACCGCCGTTTCCGGCGGTTTGACGAACGTGCCTCCAGCGGGACTCGAACCCGCAAGCCGAAGCGGCTGATTTTAAGTCAGCTGCGTATACCAATTTCGCCATGGAGGCATCGGTCATACCACGTGCCCGCCGAAACCGATCCGAACGAACCGGAACCGGAGGGGCGCGGGATACCGACCGACGTTATTGTATGCTAGCACGCCCTCAGGCGTTCAGCAGCCTGCGGCCATAATCAAGCACAAGCCCGTCGAGCAGACCATGCTCGCTGGCCACATAGGAGTCGATGGGTTCGCCATGGTCGGCCTTCGCCGCCTCGCTTATGCGCGACAGCACGCGGTTCCACACCACGGCGCCGCCGCCCACCACATCGATGCGACCGGGGTGGATGGTCTTGTATTCGGCGCGTTCGGCGCGGGTCATGGCGAGGAAGCGGTCGTCCACCTGGTAGGCCTCCTCCACCGGCAGGCGATAGCCGTCCACCAGGGAGTGGTCGTATTCCTTGAGTCCCATGGCCAGCGCGGTCATGGTGGTGACGGTGCCGGACACGCCGATGATGGTGCGCGCGCGCCCGGCCGGAATGGTACGGAACGCCTCGTCGATATGCTCGTCGATGTCGCGATACGCCTCCTCGACCTGTTCGGCGGTGGGCGGATCGTTCTTCAGATGGCGTTCCGTCATGCGCACGGAACCGATGTTCATGGAGAAGGCAGCCTGCACCTGGGTGGCCGGCGCGCTCTCGCCGTCGCCGCCGATGACCAGCTCGGTGGAGCCGCCACCAAGATCGACCACCAGATATGGCGGTTCCAGGTCGCTTCTCGGCACGACGCTGGTTGCTCCGAGGAAGCTCAGATCAGCCTCCTCCGTGCCGGGAATAACCTCGGGGCGCACGCCCAGGATCCGTTCGATGCCGTCCTCGAACTCCTCGCGGTTCTCGGCGTCGCGCGTGGCGGACGTGGCGACGAACCGCAGGCCGTCGACGGGATGGTCCTCAAGGATCTGCGCGAACTCACGTGCCGCGGCATACGCCCGCTCCAACGCCTCGTCCGCAAAACGGTGCGTCTTGTCCACGTCCTGGCCGAGACGGATCACCTTCAGCTGGCGCGGCACGATCTCCGTCATGCCGTTCTCGTCGACCCGAGCCACCTTGAGTCGAATGGAATTCGTACCGCAGTCGATACCCGCCACGGTCACCGATTTCGCCATCGTTTCACTCTCCTTTGCTTACAGCCGTTTCGTTTGCGCCGGTCTTCGGGAACCCGCTACTCCTGCGTCTCGCCGGCGGCGGGCCAGGCCACGCTGCACCGGCATGCGGTGGGGTCGAATTCGCTCTTGACGCGTTCGAGCACCATGTCGCCGATCGGATTCACGCCGGGCCCCATCACCAGGGACTGGGCGATCAGGGCGTGCAGGCACTTGACGCGCACGGGCATGCCGCCGGCGGACGTGCCTTCGATGTGCTCCTCGCTATCCCCGAGCCTCACGGCGATGGCGTGACGGAACTCCAGGTACAGCGCGTGCGCACGCTCGTATGCGGCCTTGACCGCCTCATCGTCGGCAACCATGGCACCGTAATCGCGCATGGCGCCTTCGGCCTCCACATGCGACGCGGCCTTGACCGCCTCGGGACTGGTCAGATAGCAGGTCGTGGGGAACGGCACTCCCCCAGGCAACAGCGGCCTGGTCACCACGGCCAGCGGACGCCCGCACACGCAGCGCGCACCGACGGCCACCATGCCGCGCGGATAGCGCCCCAACTGCTCCTGCACGATGGCGATATCACGTTCTGCCGGCTGCTGCGCGAGAAGCCGCTCCGCCAATGCGTCGGGTTCGATCTGGCTCACTATTGCCCTTCCTGTTGTACTGTTTGCTTGCCGCTTGTTGCTTTACTTGTTGTCGGATTGATCCGCTTCTTTGAAAGCGTAGGACAACTCACTATACCAAGGCAGCTTCTGCTCCTCGGATTCGCTGTTCTTCGAGGCCTTGTCGGACTCCTTGCCCGTCACCGCCTGGGGGTTGAGCACATGCACGGACAGCTCGCCGGGGAACACGAAGCCAAGACGCTCACGGGCCTGAGCGGCCACATAGGATTTGTCGTCCCAACGGGCGATATCGTTCTCAAGCTCCTTCTTCTGCGCGATAAGCGAGGCCTCCTGGCGTTTGAGACTGTTGAGATGCGCCAGATCGTTCGCGTAGGAATTGAATGTGGACACCAACTGGATGGCCGCCACCAGCACGATGAACAGCGCGACGAAAAACGCGATCGGACCGGAGCCGCCGGCGCGCGACGTTGCCGCGCTCTTCCGGGAAGACCTCCCGTTCCTCTCCGTTTTCCCGGCCTTGCCCGCGGCCTGTACGGTGCCGCCGGACGTGGTACGTTTCCGTGTGCTCATGGATTCCAACCTACCTGCCGCATTCGACTATGCGTGACTATGCGCAGGGTGACGACCGCCCGTCAATGCTGGCCGCGGATGCCCGTCTCCCCGTCCCAACGCCCGGATGATAGGCCGGGATGATCGCGGTTCCACCGCGCCACCGCGTATAGGGCATGCAAAAGGGCGAGACACCATGCGGTGCCTCGCCCTTCCCTATGTGCTGCGTATATGTGCGCAGATTACGCTCTACGCGTCACGCTCACTTGGCGATGTACTTCTTGCAGGCCTTGAAAGCGCTGTAGCCGGCGT
>ERZ808246.782-NODE-782-length-25178-cov-40.130319_pt1 | contig 25178 bp, 18 predicted proteins | sample MGYA00521083_ERZ808246 | MGnify/ENA primary metagenome ERZ808246 (study PRJEB31516, sample SAMN03275577) | gut metagenome | biome: mammalia-associated habitat; material: feces | host: Papio cynocephalus | place: Kenya | collected 2012-07-07 ... | reverse complement strand
TAGAACGAAAGTTTTTTGAAGAACAGTCTTGATTTTTGATACGTTCTGCTGTAATACATTCCTGAAATCGGCGGAATTCCGCCATTTTTTATTTTTGCCGATTTCGGCGTGTCGTCTCACATCGTGGCATGAGACAGCAATTCATCCATCCAGCAGCCAGTCGAAAATGTCAAATACACTTGACATTTCATCCTCCAGAAAGAGAAATGCAAAACATACTTCGCTTTTTTGCGATGACACCCCTTTCCACATCGCAATCCGTCTCCGCGTTAGCATCGGGGATATGGATTCCGCCAACACGCTCGCGCGGCGCATGCCGCACACCACCGCTTTTCCCAACGCGCTCGGCACCGGTCTGCTGGTTTCGACGGCCCGTCCGGTTTCCGCGGAACTGCGCGGCGAAATGAAACAATGCATCGACGGTTATGAGCAGGTGTTGTCTCGATTCCGCGCCGATTCGCTGGTAGCGCGCATCGGACATGCGGAGCATGGCGGCCGTTTCGATTTCCCCGATTGGGCCGGACCGCTGTTCGACCTATACGATGCGTTGCATTCCGCCACTTCCGGCGCGATCGACCCGTGCGTGGGCGAGGATCTGATCCGCCTCGGCTACGATCCCGCGTTGAGTTTCACGGTCGAGGCCGATGCCGGCGAGCGTTTGGGGGCTTTGCGCGGGCGGGCCGTGTGGGGGCGTGACGTGGTGCGTTCAGGAGACGCAGCATTGGTCACGCAGGGTCCGGTCCATCTGGATTTCGGCGCGTGCGGCAAGGGCTATCTGGTCGATCTGCTCGGCGAATTGTTGGCAGATGCGGGGGAATTCGTCATCGACGCCGGAGGGGATCTGCTCGTGCATGCCGAGGAGCCGATCAGCGTGGCGCTTGAGGACCCGGACAACTCGTCCCACGCGGTCGGCGTGGCCGAAATCCGCGATGCCGCCTTCTGCGCAAGCGCGCCCAGCCGCCGCCATTGGGAGGTGGCGGTCGGCGAACGGACGCACCTGGCCATCCATCATCTGCTCAACGCCATCGACGGGCTGCCCACGCATCAGATGGAGGCCACATGGGTGGCCGTGCGGGCGGACGCGAACGCCGATACCAACGCGGCCGCCCGCCATCGCACGGCTGTTCCCGCCGATTTCCCGACCGCCTTGGCGGACGGCCTGGCCACCGCGCTATTCGTCGCCGATCCGAATGCGCTGAACCGCGTTTTTGCATTCGATTGCGCCATGCTGGATGCCGACCGTCATGCCAGTCTCAGCGACGGTTTCCCCGGCCGTTTTTTCTAGCACCATACGGCCGGCCGCACCATCCGTACACTTTCGTGTACTTTGGTAAATTTCCATCCCATTCCCGACGCCGTACGACAAAACGCGCCGACCGCACGGATCGGGCCCGAGAAATCTGGACGAATTCCGCATGGTCGGCGCGTCGAATTATTCCAGCCGATCGATTGTTCTATCTGACCAATCGGCCGATCAGTCGGTCAGGGTGAACTGGCTGTTGTAGATGTCGGCGTAGAAGCCGGACTTCGCGAGCAGCTCCTCGTGGGTGCCGCGTTCCACGATGTCGCCGCCGTTCATCACCAGGATCATGTCGGCGTCGCGGATGGTGGACAGGCGGTGCGCGATCACGAAGCTCGTGCGGCCGACCGTCAGCGCGTCCATCGCCTTCTGGATCAGCTCTTCGGTACGCGTATCGACCGAGGAGGTGGCCTCGTCGAGGATCAGAATCGGAGCGTCCTCGACCATCGCGCGGGCGATGGTGAGCAGCTGCTTCTGGCCCTGCGAGAGCGACGCCTTGTCGTCCAGAACGGTGTCGTAGCCATCCGGCAGCGACATGATGTAGCGGTGCAGGCCCACGGCCTTGCAGGCGTTGACGATCTGCTCATCGGTGACGCCCGGCTTGGAGTACGCGATGTTTTCACGCACTGTTCCACGGAACACCCACGTGTCCTGCAGCACCATGGAGAACTGGTCGTGCACGTTCCAGCGCGGCACGGACTTGGTGTCCACGCCGTCGATGGAAATCGAGCCGCCGGAGATCTCGTAGAAGCGCATGAGCAGGTTCACCATGGTGGTCTTGCCGGCGCCGGTCGGGCCCACGATGGCGATCTTCTGGCCGGACTTCACCGATGCGGAGAAGTCGTGGATGATTGTCTTGCCCGGTTCGTAGCCGAACTGCACGTGGTCGAACTCCACGTCGCCGCGCACCGGCTTGCCGTTCTGGCCAAGCAGCGCCTGTCTGCCGGACTCGTCGGCCATCTCCGGCTCCTCAAGGAAGCCGAACACGCGCTCGGATGCGGCGGCGCAGCGCTGCAGGTTCTGGAAGGCCTGGGCGAACTGGGACAACGGCTGGGTGAACAGGCGGATGTACATCATGAACGCCACGATCACACCGAATTCGATCTTGCCGTCCATGGCGAGTGCCGCACCCACCACGCACACGACCACGTAGCCGAAGTTGCCGATGAAGTTCATGAGCGGCATCATCAGGCCGGAAAGGAACTGGCTCTTCCAGCCGGAGACGTACAGGTCGTTGTTGTACTTCTCGAAGCGGCGGATGGCATCGGCCTCGCCGCAGTACGATTTGACCACGGTGTGGCCGGCGTACATCTCCTCGACGTGGCCGTTCACATCGCCCAGGGCGATCTGCTGCTGGGCGAAGTACTTCTGCGAGACCTTCATGATCAGGCCCATCACAATCAGGCCGAGAAGCGATGCGCCGATGGCGCACAGCGTCATGATCACGTTGTTGTAGAACATCATGATCAGTGCGCCGAAGAACAGCGTGACGGAGGTGATGAGCGAGCCGAGCGACTGGCCGAGCGTCTGACCGATGGCGTCCACATCGTTGGTGATGCGGCTGAGCACGTCGCCGTAGCTGACCTTGTCGAAGTACTTGAGCGGCAGCTTGTTGATTTTCACGCTGATGGCCTCGCGCAGCTGCTGTGCGGTGCGCTGCGTCACGTTCGCCATGATCCAGCTTTGCACGTAGCAGAGCACAGCGTAGCCCACGTACAGCGCGACCAGCAGCCATGCGATGCGGTTCACCGCGTCGAAGTCGATCGAACGCAGCACCGGCTTGCCGTGCACGATGGCCGGCAGGCCCTTGGTGATCTCGTTAGTCATGTCCTTGAGCTTGTCCGGGCCGACGATCTGGCAGACCGTGCCGGCCGCGCCGAGCACCAGCGCGAAGATCATGACCGGAATGTAGTGGCGGCAGAAATGCGCCAGTTTCTTCATTACGCCGCCGAAGTCCTGCGGCTTTTCAACGGGTCCGCGCCCGCGGCCGTGCCCCATGCCACCTGCCATGTCAGCGGCCTCCCTTCAGTTCGTTTTCGCTGAGCTGCGACTGCGCGATCTGGCGGTACACGTCGCAGTTGTCCAGCAGTTCCTCGTGTGTTCCCTGACCGACCACCTTGCCGTCGTCGAGCACGACGATGCGGTCGGCGTTCATGATCGTGCCGATGCGCTGGGCGACGATCAGCTTGGTGGAGTCCTTGGCTTCCTTGGCGAGCGCGTCCCTTACGGCGCGGTCGGTCTTGAAGTCGAGCGCGGAGAAGGAGTCGTCGAAGATCAGGATCTCCGGGTGGCGGTAGACGGCACGTGCGATGGAGAGACGCTGCTTCTGGCCGCCGGACACGTTGGAGCCGCCTTGTGCGATGGCGGATTCGTAGGTCTTGTCCTTCTTTTCCACGAATTCGGTGGCTTGGGCCACGTCGCATGCCTTGCGCACGTCGGCCATCTGTTCGCCCGTGAGCGTGCGGGCCGATTCGGCTGCGAGCAATTCGTTCTCGCGTTTGCGCCCGGCCGCGGTGGATGTGTCGGCCATTTCGACGGTGTCGTCGGCTTCGCCCGGCTGGTCGCCGTAGCTCACATTGGAGGCGATGGTGCCTTTGAACAGGAACGACTGCTGCGGCACGTAGCCGATCTTGTCGCGCAGGGCCTTGAGCGTGTAGTCGCGCACGTTCACACCATCGACGAGCACTTCGCCCTGCGTGGCATCGTAGAAGCGCGGCACGAGGTTGATGAGCGATGATTTGCCGGAACCGGTGGAGCCGATGAACGCCACCGTTTCGCCTTTCTTGGCGGTGAACGAGATGCCTTCGAGCATGGCCTCGCGCGAATCCGGGTAGGTGAAGCTCACGTTGCGGAATTCGATCTCGCCTTCCTTGCCGGGCTCGCCTTCGGTGTGCGTGCCATCGGTGACGAGCGGATCGGTGTCGATGACCTCGAGCACGCGCTGCGCGGACACGTCGGCGCGCGGCCAGAGCACGAACACCATGCTCATGAGCAGGAAGCTCATGATGACCTGCACGGAGTAGCTGGAGAACACCACCATGTTGGAGAAGGTGGTGAGCTTGTCGGCCAGGTCGGCTGCGTCGATCAGGTAGGCGCCGATCCAGTACACGGCGAGCATGAGGCCGTTCATGATGGTGTTCATCAGCGGCATCATGATGGCCATGGCGCGGTTGGTGAACAGCTGGGTGTCGGTGAGTTCCTTGTTGGCCTTGGTGAACTTGGCTTCCTGGTAGTCCTCGGCGTTGTAGGCGCGCACCACGCGCAGACCGGTGAGGTTCTCGCGCGCCACGAGGTTGATGTTGTCGGTCAGGCGCTGCATGGCCTTGAACTTCGGCATGACGAAATGCATGATCACGGCGATGGCCACCAGCAGGATGGCCACGGCGATGCCGGTGGCGAACGTCCAGTCGAAGCCCTTGCCGGCAATCTTGCACACGGCCCATACGGCCATGATCGGCGATTTGACGATCATCATCAGACCCATGGTGATGAACATCTGGATCTGCGTGATGTCGTTGGTGGACCTGGTGATGAGCGATGCGGTGGAGAATCTACTCATTTCGGCCGGTCCGAAGCTTTCCACCTTGCGGAATTCGAGCGAGCGCAGGCGCTGGCTGAACGAGGCGCCGACGCGTGCGGCGATGTAGCCGGTAACGATGGCGCAAGCCGCGGATCCGAGCGAGACGAGCAGCATTTTGCCACCGGCCACCCAGATGTCGTGCATCTTGCTGCCGGGAGTTTCCACGAGCGTGGTGATGTCGGACATGTAGTCCGGCAGGGTCAGGTCGAGCCAGATCTGCCCGACGATGCTGACCAGCGCTATGAGCATCTGGCCTATCTCCGCTTTGGAGAGGTATCGCATGATGCGAAGCATGTATGGTTCCTTCTCTTATTCGTTTCCTGTATGCGATTCGCGATTGACGGCGAGGCCGTTACCGGCGATTAATTTACATCGTAAATTACTTACGATGTGAGATATTACGCTTCTTCCTGTGTGTTTCCTGAGAACGCCTCGGCGACCTGTTCCGGCGTGGGACGGGGCTTGCCAGGCATGCACAGCGTCATGTACGTGGTGAATTCGGCGGTGAGGTCGATGAACTCCCGCGTCCTGCGCTCCCCCATCTGCGAAAAGATCCAGCAGACCGCCTCGCGCATGTCCTCACGCTGCCGGTGCGCGCGCTCCTCACCGGATTCGGTGAGCCTCACGTGCACGCTGCGTCGGTCATCCGGATCCGGTTCGCGCACAATCTGGCCTTTTTTCTCAAGTCCGGCCAGCAAGGTGGAGACGCGCCCGGTGGTGGCGCCCATGGCCTGCGCAATCTGGGATGGCGTCATCGGGCCCTTGATGTACAGCTGCTGCACGACGAACGGCTCGCCTTTGGCACCGCGCAGCATCTCCCGCTGCATACGGGAGCGCTTGTCCCAAGTGACGTGCACCAGCTGTTCAAACGCTTCCTGCTCGAATCCCAATAGCTTCCTCCTTTACACCGTAGATACCCGTAAACAACCGCCACAATATCTTACGGTGTAAACAATTTTCGGAGGATTCGAACTATTCAGCCGTCAACAAGACTGGGAACCGCCGAATACGGAACGGTTCAGCGCGGCGAGCTCGTCCTGTGTGAGGTCGAGCGCGGTGGCGGCGAAGGAATCGTTGATCTCATGCGGATTGCGGGCGCTGGGGATGGTGAACAGGTTGCCGTATTGCGCCAATTCCCACGCCAACGTCACACGCTGGTAGGAGCAGCCGTGGGCGGCCGCGACCTCGCGGAACGCATCGTAGGCATGCTGGTCGAACGCGTCGAGGAAACCGCCGAGCGGACTCCAGCAGACGAAGGACAGGCCAAGTTCGGCGCAGTGCTTCATCGTATGCTCCGGATCGGGGTGTGACGGCGAGAACTGGTTCTGCACGGCGACCAAGCCATCGCCCAGAATATCGCGTGCGATGTTGATCTGCTCGTTGTTCACACGGGAGATGCCGGCATGGCGAATCACGCCCTCGTCCAGCAGCTGCTTGAGCGCGCCCACCTGATCCTCGTAGGGAACCGCAGGGTCCGGGCCATGCGAGTAGAGCAGGTCGAGCGCTTCCACGCCAAGATGCGCGGCCGACGCCTTGGCGTCGCGGATCATGGTCTCCGGCCGGGAATCGGCCATCCAGCCATACCGGCTGCCGGCGGCCTGCAGATGCTGGCGTTCCTGCGCGGAATCGGCTTCGGAAACGCTCGGTTCCGACGCCCGTGTAGGAGCCCCCGGAGCCTCCATTGTGCGACGGTAGCCGGTCTTCGTGGCGACCAGCACCTCGTCGCGCGGACCATCCCACGTACGCAACGCGTCGCGCACCAGCTTTTCGCCGTACCCCAGATCCTCCGGGGCGCCGGTACCCGGCCGACTCGGCAGATAGTACGACCACGCGGTATCCAAGTAACGCACGCCCGCGTCAAGCCCTGCGTGGATCGTCTCGATCGCCGTATCACGATCCGGACGCCCCTCGATGGCGAGCGCCATCGTGCCCATGCCGAGCCTTGGGATTGCGAACCCAGCCAATTCGCTCTCGTTCCGTGCGATCGTCATAACCGTCTCCCTCCACGCCGTCATCGCATCCGCACCCATTCTCGCACATGCGCGGATGGCTTGTCGGGCGGGTGCGGGAAGATGAGGGCACAACCGAACGGGAGCCGAAAGGCTGAGAGGGAGCTCCACGAGCTTCGACCGAGGACTTGATGCGGGTAATGCCGCCGTAAGGAGACGGGTTGTTCGCGCCGCCAAGGCGCATCTCGATCTTCCGTTCGCGATAACCGAATATCGCGTGATTAGGGTCACGGAGGGGCGCACCACCTCATAGGGTACGGCTTCTTCGGCGACCCTTTTTTCGTACCGTCCCAAAGTGTCCGATTCACCAGAAACGGACATCCAGGCATCCGGAAAGGCACCACGCATGTCCGATTCTGCAGAATCGGACACACAGAGGGCTGAAACGGACCACTGGATGTCCGATTCGGGAGAAACGGACATCGAAGGGGCAAAGACAGTGCCGCAGGCACAGAAGGGAACACCGCACATGATCATCAACGGCAAGGAAGAGAACGTCGCCACGCCCATCACCGTGGCCGAGCTGATCGAAAGCAAGGGACTGCGCGCCGACCGCGTGGCCGTGGAGCTCAACGGCGAGATCGTACCCCGCACCAAGCGCGCGCAGACGCAGCTCAAGGGCACCGACACCTTGGAGATCGTCACCTTCGTCCAGGGCGGCTGAGCGTGCCCGCGCCCGTATGGTTTTTCCTGCGATTCCGGCAATCGCGGCCGACACGGCCCACGCACACGGCCGGCAATCGCAGGAACACAGAGGCAAGCGAACGATGCGCACAGCGACGCGCATTGCAACGAACGAGACACATCAACGAACGGAAGAACAACAATCATGACCTTTGAACCCACTGCAACACCGGAACAGACCAACGCCCGCCAGCAGGCATTCGACAACCTGCCCGACCCCACCACGCTGGTCAGCCGCGAGGAGATCCGCGCGGCCCTGCTCGACCGCCACACCGCCGCCACGCAGGACAAACTCGACGCCGCGCACGTGGCCATCTGCGGCCTCGGCGGCCTCGGCTCCACCATCGCGGTGGCCCTGACCCGCATCGGCGTCGGCCACCTGCACCTCATCGACTTCGACCGCGTGGACATGACCAACCTGAACCGTCAGCAGTACTTCCTCAAGGACCTCGGCCAGTACAAGACCGAGGCGCTGCGCTCCAACCTGTGCCAGATCAACCCGTTCATCGAGATCACCACCGACACCGTCAAGGTGACCGACGAGAACGTGCCGACGCTGTTCGAGCACGAGGACATCATCTGCGAGGCGTTCGACGTGCCGGAGAACAAGACGATGCTCGTCAACGCGGTGCTGGAGAACCTGCCGGACAAGAAGCTCGTGAGCGCTTCGGGCATGGCCGGATTCCGCAGCTCCAACCTGGTGAGCACGCGCCGCGTCTCGAAGAACTTCTACTTCTGCGGAGACGGCGAGACCGCCCCGGTGCCGGGCGCCGGCCTGATGGCGCCGCGCGTGGGCGTGGTTGCCTGCCATGAGGCGAACATGATCACCCGCCTGATCCTCGGCGAAGAGGACGCGTAAGCCACAACACTGCAAGAAACCGCGTAATCCCAACGAAAGGAACCGACTATGAGCACTGAAAACACCATCACCACCGCGGAGAAGGACGTCGCCGCCGCGCCGAACGCCACGCTCGACGAGCTGGTCGGCACCACCACGAACACCGCCATCCTGCCGGAGCCGGACGCGCACGCCTACGACGAGATCGCCACAGGCGACGCCGATCCGCTCATCCTCGGAGGCCACAAGTTCACCAGCCGCTTCATCCTCGGTTCCGGCCGCTACGACCTGAACCTCATCAAGGCCACCATCGAGAACGCCGGCACGCAGATCGTCACCATGGCGCTGCGCCGCTGCCGCACCACCGAGAACAACCTGCTCGACTACATCCCCAAGGGCATCACCATGCTGCCGAACACGTCCGGCGCGCGCAACGCCGAAGAGGCCGTGCGCATCGCACGTCTGGCCCGCGAGGTGTGCCAGACGGACTTCGTCAAGGTGGAGATCGAGCATGAGGCGAAGTACCTGCTGCCCGACAACGAGGAAACCATCAAGGCCACGAAGCAGCTGGCCAAGGAGGGCTTCGTGGTCATGCCGTACATGTTCCCGGATCCGATCGCGGCGAAGCGTCTCGAGGACGCGGGCGCGGCGTGCGTGATGCCGCTCGGCGCGATGATCGGCTCGAACAAGGGCCTGCGCGCACGCGACTTCATCGAGGTGATCATCAAGAACTCCAACGTTCCGGTGATCATCGACGCCGGCATCGGCCGTCCAAGCCAGGCCGCGGAGGCCATGGAGATGGGCGCGGACGCGGTGATGGCGTACACGGCCATCGCTTCCGCCGGCAACATTCCGCTGATGGCGCGCGCGTTCAAGAACGCGATCGAGGCCGGCCGCGAGGCGTACCTATCCGGCCTGGGCAAGGTGACGGAGGACCACGCGGTGCCGTCCAGCCCGACGAACGAGGCCGATTACATCGGCTGATCTGCCGGCGATCGGCCGATTGCCGGCAGATCGAACCGCACACTACGTGCGATGGCATGCGATGGCGATGGCCGCTCGAATGGCACATCGCCTACCGCATGGCACGCATGGCAAAGGGTCGGTGGGAGACTTACGGTTCCCCACCGACCCTTTTACGTCGCGTCACGCGACCACGCTGCTTTCGTGGCCCGCTCGCGCGACCTACTTGCGCGGCACCGCCTTCGAATCGCGCTTCTTGGAACGTTCGCCCAGCAGGCAGTATCCGCCGAATCCCAGCAGCCAAACCACGCCGGCGATCGCTGGACCACGCGTATCGGCCGACAGGAACAACGTGACGTACACGAACACGAAGAACGCGATCGCGATCCAATCCGTCACCTTCCACGCCGGCATCAGGAAGCCGTCCGCGATGAAGTCGGAGCTCTTGCGGTAGCCGCGGTGGGCGAGCATCGTGAGCACGTAGATGAAGATGACCACGGCGCTGGCGGCGGAGGAGAACAGCACGAACGCGCTGGAAATGCCGGGGATCATGTTGATGATCGGGGACATCAGCACCATGCATCCGGAAGCCACGATCGCCTTGGCCGGCACCTTGCGGTCGGACACCTCGGCCAGCCGCGCCATGGCCGGAACATCGGAATCCTGCGCCAGCTGGTACAGGTGGCGGCCCGCCGAATACAGCAGCGAGTTGAGCGACGAGGCGGCGGCGGTGATCACCACGAAGAACACCAGCGCGGCGGCCCAGTCAAGACCCGCGTATTTGAAGACCATGATGAACGGAGACGGGTAGGAGCCGTCGGAATTCGGCTTGAAATTGCGCCACGGCACGATCGCCATGATAGCGACCAGCGCGCCCACGTAGAAGATCAGGATACGCATGATGATCTCGTTGACGGCTTTCGGCAGCACCTTGCGCGGGTTCTGCGTTTCGGAGACGGTCACACCCACGAACTCGATGAGCAGGTAGGCGAAGAACACCATCTGGAAGCTCATGAAGAAGTTCATCCAGCCGTTCGGCGCGATGGAGAAGCCGCCGACGAGGTTCCTCAGTGAGACCGAGGCCCCCGGAATGGTGCCGTCCACGCCGTCGATGGTGGTGGACGGGTAGTGGAAGCCGACGACCAGCATGACCACGGCGGTGGCGATCAGGCCGACGATCAGCGTGATCTTGATCATGGAGAACCAGAATTCCGCCTCGCCGAACACCTTCACCGCGATGAGGTTGATGCCGGTGAGCGCCACGAGGAAGCATAGTTCGATCAGCCATTTCCATGAGGTGAGGTCGATGCCGAACGTGCCGAAGAAGGTGACGAAATACGTGCTGACGGCCGTGATTTCGCTCATGCCCGTCAGAATGAGCACGATCCAATACGTCCACACGGCGAATTTGCCCCACGCGCGGCCAAGATACCGGCTGATGAAGTTGATGAAGGTATGCTGGCTCGGATCGCTGTACATCATCTCGCCGATGGCGCGCATCAGCAGGAACATGATCAGGCCGACGCCGATATACACGAAGATGATGCTCGGACCGGTCAGCGCGATCGATTTGCCGGATCCGAGGAACAGGCCGGTGCCGATGGTGCCGCCGATGGCGATGAACTGGACATGGCGGTTCTTCAGTCCACGTTCCATTTCATTGCCTTGATCAAGGCTTTCGACGGATTTGATGTGCGATGGCGCGGTGGGCTTCGCGTCGGTTGCGCCGACGGTGCCACCCGCGGGATTCGTATTTCCAAAAGTCATAATGGCTTCCACCCTACCCCGCGCGTCGCACAATATACCTGTAATTCAGCATTCCGCCGGAATCTCACCGTCCATGGACGTCTATGGTCCGGTTGAACGTCGCCCCGCACCGTTCTTCAATCGGTCCGTGGCCGAAGAAAGCCTTTTCCCGCCATGCGCGGCTACAATCGGGAGCACCGTCCCGTCAGGGGACGGCCAATCATCATCTCAAGAAGAAGGGGCACTCCATGAGCGACGTCACCGCCGCAGGAAAGCCGCGCGAAACCGACGACGTACCGGTTCCGCCAACGCTTCGCAAATCATTGAAAAACCGCCATATCCAGCTCATCGCATTAGGCGGCGCCATCGGCACCGGCCTGTTCTATGGCTCCAGCGAATCCATCCAATTGGCTGGTCCGTCCATTCTGCTCGCATATCTGATCGGCGGGTTCGTGATCTTCATGATCGTGCGGGCCCTGTCCGAAATGGCCGTGGAGGATCCGAAGGCGGGCGCGTTCAGCTACTATGCGACGCGGTATTGGTCGAAGCGCGCGGGCTTCATCTCCGGCTGGAACTACTGGTTCAACTACGTGCTCGTGGCCATGGTGGAGCTGTCCGTGGTCGGCTCGTTCGTGAACTACTGGTTCCCGAACATTCCGAAGTGGGTTTCGGCGGCCGTGTTCCTGGTGGCCATCGCGGCGCTGAATCTCATGGGCGTGAACAAATTCGGCGAATTCGAATTCTGGTTCGCCATCATCAAAATCGTGGCCGTGATCGCCATGATCCTGGGCGGTCTGTATGTGGTCATCGCCAACGTGCCCACCGCGTCGGGCGTCCGCGCGAGCTTCGCGAACTGGTTCACCGTCGACGGCGGATTCCTGCCCCACGGCCTGATGACCCGCAACGCCGACGGCACGTGGACGGGCCTGATGATGGCGCTGGTCGTGGTGATGTTCAGCTTCGGCGGCACCGAGCTCATCGGCATCACCGCCGGCGAGACCGAGAATCCGCGCACCACCATTCCGAAGGCCACGAACGGCATCATCTGGCGTATCCTCGTCTTCTACATCTGCGCGCTCGGCGTGATCATGGCAGTGATTCCGTGGAGCAAGATCGACGGCGATTCCAGCCCGTTCGTGCAGATCTTCGATTCCGTCGGCGTGCACGCCGCGGCCGGCATCCTCAACTTCGTGTGCCTGACGGCCGTGATGAGCGTCTACAACTCCGGCCTGTACGCCAACTCCCGCATGCTGTATTCGCTGGCCAAGCAGGGCAACGCCCCGGCTTACCTGGGCAAGCTCAACAAGAAGGGCGTTCCGGTCGGCGGCGTCGTCACGTCCGCGATAATCATTGCAATCGCCGTGGTCGTCGTGTTCGTCTGGCCTGATTTCGCGTTCAACTACCTCATGTCGATCGCCACGATCGCTGCCGCGATCAACTGGATCATGATCATGATCACGGAGGTCAAGTTCCGTCGCGTGGTGGCCGCCGGCGACGGCCCGGCCGAGCTGAAGGGATTGAAGGGCAAGGAGGCGCTCGACAAGCTCGCCTTCAAGCTGCCGTTCGCCAACGTGATGCCGTATATCGTGATCGCGTTCATGCTGCTGGTCGTAGTGCTCATGTGCTTCTCCGCCAGCTACCGCATCGCCGTGATCGCCGGCGTCATCTGGCTGGTGGTGCTGTTCGCCGCGAGCCAGCTCACGCAGGGCAAAGGCGACGCGAAGGTGTCCGGCGACTCCTCGACGCGCTGAGCTTAATCGCTTAAGCTTTTCTTAAGCTTGTGGTTTATAGTGGTGTTCAGGCACTACCACAGACCGCAACGAGGCAGGGAGGCGCAAGCGAATATGGAATCGTTCAAGGGCGGCGAGATCAACAGCCAACAGGCCGAGGCCATCAGCACGCTCGCCGCAACCAACGAATACAAAGGCAAGTCGCGCATCGCGACGCTGCTTGAGCTTCCCTGGCCCAGAAAATGGAGGTATTTCCGCGACCAGCTGCTGGCGCGCACCGTCGCGGTCGTGGCCATCGTCTGCGTGGTCGTGTACATCGCGGTGCAGGTGCTGCTGCCCGCGCCGGAGCCGAAACTGTACGTCGCCGTGTTCGACGACGCGGTCAGCCAGCAGGAGGCGGCGGGCCTGCAGTCGAAGGTCGCGAAACAGCTGGATCTGCCGGAAGGCCGCAAGGGCGGCGTGCTCATCGACACGTATTTCTCCAGCGACGAGAACGGCGTGAGCAAGCTGCAGACCATGATCGCCAACCATGGCGTCGACGTGGTGGTGGCGACTCCGAAGACCTTCAAGCAGCTGTCGGGATACGGTTATATGACGAATCTCAATTCGTCGCTGACCGCCTCGCAACGCGCCACGCTCGCCAGCGATTTCGTCACGATCAAGGGATTCAAGGATTCCGACGACCCCGACTACAACGGCAGCGGCAAAGGCAAGGCCGAGCCGTTCGGCGTCTCCATGACCGGCTTCAAACGTTGGGACCAGTTGAAATCAGCCAAAACCAACGCACTGATCGGCATCGTGCAGGAAGCGCCGAACCATACCACGGCCCAGCGCTTCATCACCTATCTCAACGGCTGACAAGCCGGTCATCGCCCGTCAGTCCAGCCGGAATACGGCCCGACCTCCGCATGGCAACCGCGTCCGGCTCAAACATCCCCGAATACGAATAATCGGCTTCAGCCCGCTTTGGGTTGAAGCCGATTATTCGTATGGCGTCAGCACGAATGCCCGGTCAACAAGCCGGTCACAGCGCCTCGACCTCGAGCACGATGGCCTCAAGAGGCCACAGCGGCGGCATCTGCAGTCCGACTTCGCCCAGTAGGCGACCGGAAACCTTGAATCCGTCCATCTGGGCCGCGGACATCCACTGCGGGGTGTTCCAACCCCAACGCACCTCGCCGACCTCGTCGCGCAGGCGCACGCGGTACATGCGGTCCGCGGCCAATCCGGGCATGCGCAGCCGTTCGGCGAGCACGTCCCGCAGATTGGTGACGGTGGCCACCACCCACACGGCATGCCCGCCGTCGTCGGAGACCACGCCACGGCCGCGCAGGGCCGGATCCTTGAAGTCCGCGTGCATCACGGTGCCGTGGTGCAGCACGCCGCGCAGCTCCTTGTACAGGGAGACGAACGCCTTGAGCTGTTCGACCTCCTCGTCGGAGCATTCGAGGATGTTCCATTCGAAGCCGGAACAGCCCTCCAGCGAGATCGCGGCGCGATAGCTCAGCTCGGTGGCGCGCCACGTGGAATGCGCCGGCGACGGGCCGACGTGCGCGCCGATCATCTCCGGCGGCACCACCAGTTCGGTGTAGCGCTGGATGTCCACGCGATCGCGCGGATCGTTGGAATCGGAAGCCCAGATGCGGTCGGCGTGCTGCAGGATGCCCGCGTCGGTGCGCGCGCCGCCGGAGGAGCAGCTTTCGATCTCCAGCTTCGGGAATTGCGCCTTCAGCTCGTCGAACAGCCGATAGCAAGCCAGGGTCTGCGCATGCAGGCCGTACCGCCCGTCATGCACCGGTTCGGTGACGTCACGATTGTGGTCCCATTTGATGTAGTCGATGCCGAGCCGTTCGATCAGCGCGGCCATCTGGTCGTGCACATGCGCGTACGCCGCCGGATTGGCCAGGTCAAGCACGTACTGCGTGCGGTAGGACACGTCCTCGCGGTATGGCACGGCTTCCGGCGCGGCGAGGATCCAATCCGGATGCTCGCGGGCGCAGTCGGAATCGAGGTTCACCATCTCCGGCTCGAACCACAGGCCGAATTCCATGCCCAGCCCGTGCACATGCTTCGCCAGGCCGTCCAGCCCATGCGGCCAGACCTCCGGATCGACCACCCAGTCGCCCAGGCCCTTGGTGTCGTCTCGGCGCTCGTGGAACCAGCCGTCGTCGAGCACGAACCGTTCCACGCCGATGGCCGCGGCGCGGTCCGCCAACCGCTTCAGCGTGGCTTCGTCGTGGTTGAAGTACACGGCCTCCCACGTGTTGATGGTGAATGGGCGCGGGCTCGACACGTGCTTCGGCAACGAGCGCAGCCACGTATGGAACCGGGCCGCCATGCCGTCGAGGCCATGATTGGAATACGAGAAGCAGACCTGCGGCGCTTCGTACGATTCGCCCGGCTTCAGCTGCATTTCGCCCGGGCCAAGCAGCTCGCCCGCGCCGATGAGGGTCTCGTGCGGCGGCAGATTGTCAATGCGGTACGTCTGGTTGCCGCTCCATGCCAGATGGCAGGCCCAGATCTCGCCACTTGCCCACTTCGGCTCGCCATCGGAGGCGATGAACATCCACGGGCTTTCGTGGCTGGTCTTGCCGTGGCGGCATTCACGCGTCACGGAGCCGGACGGCATCGCGGCGGTGCGCGGCTGCTTCTCCAGCGGCCAACGGCCGGTGAACTGGGTAAGCGTATCGGCGCGGCGCGGCATCGGCAGCGTCGATTCCAGCCAGTTGACGGTCAACGGCTCCGCGGCGTCCGACGCATCGGTATTGGTCACGCGCTGCTCGACGACCGCCAGACCGCCCTGCTTCAGCGACAGCTTAAGCTCGACGCGCACCGCGTTGACGGCGTCTTCGGCCGTGATGGCGATGGCGGTCGGGCCGTCGGCGCCATCGTCCGCGCTCGTGGCCGTGCCGACCTTGGTCCAGCGCACGAACACGGGCCTACCGCCACGGTACGCCTCCAACCCCGGACGACCGGCGAAGGCCTCCGCGCCCTGCGGCAACAGCGACGGACGGAGCGCCGCGTCCGGCTTCTCGTTCGGCGGGGTGACCTTCAGCGTCATCGCGTCAAGCTGACTCAGGTCGGACTCGTCGGCGGACATGCCGAAATCCGCTCCCCAGTACTCGACCTGCGGCATTTCGCGTTCCGGCGTCTTCAGCACGATGCAGACGCCATCGCGTCGTAGCACAGCATGCGGTCCCTGATCAAACATCATTGTCTCCTTGAGCCATCCGTGGCTTATCACTTGACTTTCTTTCCGCCCCAGTATATATTAAGCGCTTAAGTAATGCAAATGTCGCATGGCAGGGCAGCCAGCGCGACGCACGGGCACACCATCGGTAAAGTGAGGGACCATGGCCAATATTTTCACCCAGGACAATCCGTTCAACGACTTCATGAGCACCGTCGGCGATGTGGCGATGATCAGCATCGCCTGGACCGTCTGTTCCATTCCCGTCGTGACGGTCGGCGCTTCGACCGCGGCGGCCTGCGAGGTGGCGCGCGAACTGCAGGAAGGTTCCAGCAAAGGCATCTTCCGCAGCTTCTGGGCCGCCTTCAAGCGCCGCTTCCCCACCACCATCGCATTGACCGCGGTGCTTGCCGCGTTCTGGGGGCTGGCGTTGTTCGACCTGTGGTACCTGTCCAAGCAATCCACCGATGCGGTCGCCGTCCTCTATGGCGTGACCGTTGCGGTCATTGTAGTGGTCGGCTCGGCGCTGTCCTTCGTGCTGCCGCTGACCGGCCGCAGCAAGCTCAGCGTCGGCGAGCAGCTCAAGCAGTCCGCCAGGCTCGCCCTGGGCAAGCCGCATATCGCCCTCGCTACGCTCGCCCTGTCCGTGTGGCCGATCATCGTGGTGCTGGTCGCCCCGCAGCAGACCCTCATGTTGATGCCGCTGCTGTGGATCTTCGTCGGCGCGGGCGCCAGCTTCTACCTGCAGATGATGCTCATCCGCAGGACGTTCTCACTCGACTGACAATTCGCGTTCGGCCGATGGTGCGGATGGATCCGCGGATCCATCCGCACCGCTGTTTCTGGCCACAGGTCCTGTGGACTCGCGCGCACGCAACTCGTACGGCGCTTCCTTGATATGGCCGACCTTTTTGCCGTTGATCAGCCTGAGCAGCAGTTCGGCGGCTTTCTTGCCGGTTCCCACCACGTCGCGGCCCATCGCCGTCAGGTTCGGATAGGCGGCGTTGCACATGAAGGAATCGTCCCACGAGATGATAGACAGCTCATCGGGGACTTTGATGCCCATCGAGGCGGCCACGCCAAGGCCGGCGAGCGCCATCACGTCGTTGTCGTAGATGATGGCGGTCGGATGCTCGCTGAAGCCCAGCAGGCGTTCGGTGGCCTCGCGACCGGTCTCCGGCGTGTAGTCGGTATGCAGGCACCGGTAGCGGATGCCCAGATCGGAGGCGACGTCCGCGAAGGCGGAGTCGCGGATATAGGAATGCGCGAGCGATTCGGGGCCTCCCACGCGGGCGATGTGGCGGTGGCCGAGATCGTACAGGTACTGCACGGCCTGGCGCACCGCGTCGGCGTCGGCGCTGGACAGGCTCGGCAGACTGCTGACCACGGAGGCGTCGGCGACCGCGAGCACCGGCATGTCCGCTTCTTCGAGCAGCTTCACGCACGGGTCGCCGAGCTCGATATTGACCAGCAGCAAGCCGTCGACGTTGCCCGTGGCCACCCAGTCCTCGATGATCGCCATTTTGGCGTCCTCGCCGACGGCCATGCGGATCAGTATGGAGTAATCATGCTTCTCCAGTTCGGCGCCAAGACCCGAGATGAGCTCCATCATGAAGGATTCGACGGAAAGCAGTTCGGGATCGTAATCCAGCACGAGGCCGATGCGCTGCGTCTTCGCCTTGGCCAACGCCTGGGCCGCTCCGTTCGGTTTCCAGCCCAGCTCGTGGGCGATCTTCAACACCTTGCTGCGCGTCTCGTCGGAGACGCCGGACTTGCCGTTGAGCGCATACGATACCGCGCTGCTGGAGACTCCGGACGCTTTGGCGACATCGAAAATCGTCACCTTGCTTTTTTGAACTGGCATGTCCGCATCCTTCTTCGTTACTGAAATCGAACTTAAACGATTCACCAATATCATACAGCAAAAGCGCCACCAAACCTATAAAAAGTCAGTGCTCGCAACACTTTGCCTCATAAGGTTGGCGGCGCTTCTACTTAATTTTTGCTTAAGCGAAACCGTCATACTGAAATTTCAGTAGCGCTCTCTCCTCATCTACCGTTTTGGCAGACGGTTCGCAATCGCTGGTCGCACCGGCTTACCACTCGCGCTTGAGATCGTTGGCGCTGCGCAGCACGTTGGCCGCGGCGAACGCCTCCGGGTCGACGGTTGCGGTGGTGGCGATATGCAGCGTGACGCTGTCGCCGGCCAGCAGGGAGACCATGCCTTCGGCGACGGTCGCCTTGGCGTCGACCTTGTCGACCATGCAGAACAGATCGCGCACGTAGCTCTTGGCGGTGACCGTGAGCTCCACGCCGCCTTCGACGGCCTTGGCTGCGGTCTCGAACGTGTCGGCGGGGGCGGCGAGCTTCTGGTCGATGATCTCGGCCGGATTGAAGATCACGCGGGCGAAGGCGTTGTCGGACGGAGTGGCCACAACCAGCTCGTTGCCGGCGTCCGCATAGGAGACGATGTCCTCGTTGAGCGGCAGTCCGATATGGGAAACCGCGCCAAGCTCGACATCGTCGAAGCTTTGCGAGGCGAGCACCTCGCCGGACAGGGTCACGCGCTCGACCTTCCAGGAGCCCTTCCATGCCTCACGGGTGTCGTTGAGCACGATGAGCTCGAAGTGGTCGTTGGCTGTCTTCACGCCTTCCCAGCTGTGGGTCTCGCGGTATTCCTCGGAGACGCGCGGCTGGATGGTGGCTAGGTGCGGCGCGAAGAAGTCGCGGGACGCATACCAGACCGGCTTGCGGTGGCCATTGAAATCGACCGCGGCCCAGGAGACGACCGGCCAGTCGTCGTTCAGCTGCCAGATCAGCGCGCCGGCGTTCACCGGCTCGAGGGAGCGCATATGCTCCACGCCGAAGCGCATGGCCTGCGCCTGCTGCAGCTGGCATGCCCAGTGCCAATCCTCGATGTCGGCCCAGTTGTCGGTGGGGATCAGCCAGCTGTGCTTGCCATCGGACGGCTTGCCGTTGACCACGCCGCCGAAGCTCACGTCGTCGAGATGGCCGGGAGTGATGTGCGAACGCATGCCGCGCGCCAGCTTGCAATTGCCACCGGAGGCCTTCTGATGCACCAGCATCTGCTTGCCGAACGGTTCCAGTTTGCCGTCATGCACGGCACCGGTGAGGGTGCTCCATGCCGGCGGAGCCTGGTAGCCGAATTCGTCGGCGAAACGCGGGGTGTACTGCGCATACACGGTGTAGTCGGCACGGTTCCAAGCATCCCAGATGTGCATGGTGCCGTCGGTGTCGAGGTTGGCGCCCGTGAACTTGGTGAAGCTCATCGGGGAGCTCGGCAGATAGGCGGAGCGGGCCGGATCGAGTTCGGCCAGCAGGGCCGGGAACAGTTCGGAATAGTAGTAGTCGCCCCATGGCTTCTCGCCGTATCCGAACTCATTCGGCTTGCGGTCGTCGTCGCGCAGGGCCTGCTTGTAGCCACCCCACTCGGAGTAGGCCACATAGTTCTCGTTGGAGCCGTTCCACACGATGAGGCTGGCATGTTCGGACAGACGGGTGATATGCTCGCGGGCCTCGGCCTCGACCTCGGTCTTGGTCTCGGCATCCTCCGGATAGGCGGCGCAGGCCAGCATGAAGTCCTGCCACACCATGATGCCGTACTTGTCGCACAGGTCGTAGAACTCATCGGACTCGTAGATGCCGCCGCCCCAGGCGCGCACCATGTTGGAGTTGGACTCCACGAGGTCGCGGATGCCGCGCTCGTAATCGCGCTTGGTGACGCGGGAGATGAAGGCGTCGTCCGGAATCCAGTTGTAGCCGTGCGCATGCACCGGCACATCGTTGACGTAGATCTGGAATGGACGGCCGATGTTGTCGGCGCGGGTGTCGACATGCACGGTACGGAAGCCGACATGGCCGTTCCAAGCGGCCTTGGCCTGCTCGCCGGCGGTGACGGCGACGTCGTACAGCGGCTGGTCGCCATAGCCGACCGGCCACCACAGCTTCACTTCCGGCACGGCGATCGTCAGCACGGCCTCGTTGCGGCCTTCGGCCACCACGCCGTCAACGGACAGGTCCGTGCCGAAGCCGGAGAGTTCGGCGTGCACCGGCACGGCCTGACGGACCGGATGGGAATCGTACGGGGACATGACACGTCCCTTGCCGGCACGCTCGATCTCGACGTGCACGTTGAGCAGACCGGTGCCGTCGGCTGCGACGTCGACCAGCGGACGGACGGACACGATGCGCACATCGGACCAGGAGTCGATGCCGATCTCGCGCCAGATGCCGGCGTTGGCCACGTCGATGCCCCAATCCCAACCGAAGGAATAGCTCGGCTTGCGGATCTGGTTGAAGGCGTGGTGCTCGGTGTGCGGATAGTAGCCGCGGGCCTGTTCCATGCGGTCGGACTCGCGCACGGGGGACGTGAAGGTGACGGTCAGCTCGTTGGCGCCGTCCTTGAGCAGGCCACGCACGTCCCAACGGTAGGAGCGGTGGAAGTTGCGGGTGGATGCCACCGGGCGGCCATTCAACGCGATGTCGGCGACGGTGTCGAGGCCGTAGGCCACCAGGTCGTGACGGTCGGCGCCGTCGTCATGCCAGTCGAAGCGGCAGGTGAAGCGCCAGTCGACGTCACCGATCCACTGCTGCTTGTTCTCGTTGTCGCCATCGAACGGATCGTCGATCAGGCCGGCGTTGAGCAGATCGAGCGTGGCCTCTCCCGGCACAGTGGCCGGAATGCCTGCGGCAAGCGTGTCGCGCAATGCTTCGGGAGCTGCCTCCGGGTTGACGGCCGTCAACGTCCAACCCTCGCTCAACGGGGCAAACGTGCTGGGAATGTGAGACATTGTTTATCCTTCTGACAAATGATACGGAAAAGAAAAGGGCCACACCGCGATGATGAGATCTCGGCGCGGCCCCTGGTTATGGAATAAGGAGGTTTGAAGTTATGTGGTTTATTCCTTCACCGCACCAGCCGCGATGCCGTTGTAGATCTGCTTCTGGAAGAGCAGGAACAGGATCAGCATCGGCAGCAGCGTGATGATCACGCCGGCGCAGATCAGGTTGTACTTGCTGCCCATAGGACCGGTGAAGGAGTACAACGCGATGGCGATGGTCTTCAGGTTCGCGTCCTGCAGGTACAGGTTGGCGGCGTAGTACTCGTTGTACACGCCGACGCCCTTCAGAATGGCGCAGGTCACGATTGCCGGCTTGAGCAATGGCAGCAGGATCTTGTAGTAGACGGTGAAGTAGGAGGCGCCATCCATGATTGCGGCTTCATCCATGGACACCGGGATGTTCTCGAAGAACTGGATGAACACGTAGATGGAGATGACGTCGGTACCGCACTGCATCAGGATGTAGCCCCACATCGTGTTGACGGCGTGGAAGTTGACCATCATCTTGTACAGCGCGACTTGCATGGCGATGCCCGGCAGCAGGGCCGCGACGGTGAACATGGCGCGGATGAAGCTGTTGCCTGGGAAGCGGAAGCGGCTCAACGCGTAGGCCAGCATGGTGCCGATGATCGTGGTGACCACGAGGACCACAACCACGACGATGATGGAGTTGCGGAACGCGACCGCCATGTTCGAGGTGATGAACGCCTGCACGTAGTTGTCGAAGTTGAACCAGTTCTTCGGCATGTCCATGACGGACGTCGAATGGTATTCCTTGTCCGTCTTGGCGGCGGTTACGAAGCAGCTGACCAACGGCAGCAGCATCATGAATGCCATGAAGATCAGGGAGAAATACTTCACGAAGACGAAGAACACGATCTTGAATTTGTACCAGAAGCCCGCGGACTTGGCTGCGGAACGTTCCTTCGCGAGTGCTACTGCGTCAGTCATCATGCCACCGCCTTTTCAGTATTGGCAGCCGCCTTCTGGGCAGCGGCCTCATTCTTCTTGGCCAGACGTGCGCGCTTGCGCTCGATCTTCTCGGCCTTCTTCTTGGCCTTCTCCACGCCGTCGTCGGCGTCCTTGAACGCGTAGTTGAAGAACAGCTGCTGCAACGCGGCGCATATCAGGATAATTATCAACAGGACGATTGCCATGGCGGATGCCAGGCCGACCTTCTGGCTGGTGTGGGCGATGCGGTCCATGCGCACGAAGTAGGTGGCGGTGCCGTTGGCGCCGGTGGTGATGACGTACGGGCCTTCGAAGGCGGACAGCGAACCGGTGATGGACAGGATGACGTTCAGCACCAGGATGGTCTTGATGCCCGGCAGAATGATGTGGCGGAACTGCTGGAACTTATTCGCGCCATCGATCTCAGCCGCCTCGTACAGCGAGCTGTCGATCGACATCATGGCGCCGATGAACAGAATCACGTTCTGGCCGAGGTAACGCCAAATGGAGGCGCCCACCAAGGACCAGTTGTTCACCCGTTGGTCTCTCAACCAATAAGGTAGGTTGTCGAGTTGGAAGCCACACCACTGGAGCACGGTATCGAACACGTAGCCACGGGTGTAGAAGAACTTGAAGATGAAGCCGACTGCAATGCCGTTGATGAGGTATGGGAAGAAGTAGATCGCCTTGAAGGCGTTGCCGCAGCGGACCTTGAATGCCAGGATGCTGGACAGGTACAGGGCCAAGGCCACCTGAATCAGTGCGCCGACCATGTAGTAAAGGCTCAGCTTCAAGGAGGAGAGCGTGTCAGGACGGGTGAAGACATCGATGTAGTTCTTGAATCCGACGAACTGACGCGGACCGATGTACTTCATCTTGTAGAACGAATAGCCGATCATGGAGCCGAACGGCCAATAAGTGAAGATTACGAGCAGTGCGACCGGAACCGCGCAGAACGCGACGATGATGCCCGCCTTGCGCCAATCTCGGGGCTGCTTATTGAATGGAACCTCGACCTTCTCGGTCGGTTCCACTGCTGCTGCAGTCATGGTATCCCCCTCTGTGTGGGTTTTCTTCTCTGCCTGGTTATACGTGCGTGTATGCGATGAAAAAGGACTTCGGCCGTTCCTGCTGAGAACAGGCCGAAGTCCTCAGTGATGATGGTTAGGGAGCTGTTACGCTTGGAGCGTCAGGCTCACTTGGCGTCGTCGATGCCCTCGGAATCGAGAGCGTCGTTCCACTTCTGGTTCCATTCCTTGACGAGGTCGTTATAGGACTCATCCTTGTTGGCAGCGTGCTCGACGATGCTCTGGACGCGGGAGTCGCCGCCGTTCTTGAGGTTGAGTTCGGAATCAGAGTTGAGGTTGTTGAACAGGTCCTCCTCGCCGGACTTGGCGGGCTCGTCAGCGATGAGCTCGACATTCTTGAAGTTGGCGTAGAGGTCAGGCAGCTTGTCGTCGTTGGCGGGGATCGGGATGCCACCTTCGTTGTAGGCGAAGTTGGACTTTTCGGTCATCCACTTGACGAAGATCATGGAAGCTTCCTGATTGTCAGCGGAAGCCTTCTTGTTGATGCCGAATGCGTAATCCGGGCCGGAGGAGGCGTACTGCTTACCCTTGACGGTGATCGGGAACGGCATGTAGCTGACATCGTCGGCGTTGTCACCGGCGGCCTGCATCTGGGAGACTGCCCAGGAGCCGAGCACCATGGTGGCGATCTCGCCGTTGTTCATCTTGCCCTTGGAGGATTCCCAATCGGTGGTGGAGTAATCGTCCTCGGTCAGACCATCGGCAACGGCGTCGTACAGGATCTTGTAGACGTTGTAGGCGTGGGTGCCGTCGCCCGGATCCTTGAACGGATTCTTGGTGTGCTCGAGCACCTGGTTCAGGTACTTGGCATTACCGGTGGCGGTGCCGCCAATGTAGTCATCCCATGCGCCCATGGTCCAGCCAGCGGCGTAGTTGGTGTACAGCGGGATGGCCTTGGTCTTCTCCTTGATGGCCTTCAGATCGGAGATGAACTCGTCCGGAGTGGTCGGCAGCTTCTCGATGCCGGCCTCCTTGAAGACCTTCTTGTTGTAGACGATGCCGGAGGCGTTGCCGGTGGAGGCGACGCCGTAGACCTTGTTGTCGTAGGCCTTGTCGGTGGCGTACTTGACTTCCTTCTTCATATCGGCAAGGGAGCCATAGGACAGGAAGTAGTTGCCCAGCTCGGACTTATCAACAGCCGGGATCATCATGATGTCGCCCCAGTCGCCGCCCTGCAGACGGGTCAGTGCGCTGTTGGCGTAGTCAGTGCCGCCTTCGATGGAGACCTTGATGTTCGGATACATCTTGTTGAACTCGGCGAGGTACTGCTTCCACGTCGTGCCGTTGTAGTCATCTTTGAGCATATCGGTACGGTTGCTGTACAGCTTCAGGTTGGCCTTGATGTCCTTGCCGGTCTCGCCAAGCTTGATGTCCTTGTACTGGATATCAGTGGTCTTGGAGGAGTCGTTGCCGCTACCGCAGGCGGCCATGCCCACCATGCAGACAGCTGCGACACCAGCCGCGACGATCTTCTTGAGATTCATCTTCTGATCCTTCCTATGAATCTTTGTTCATCACGCTCTGGAGCCTCGGCACCGATGCCCCATTGGTGATGCCTCTCATCTCAGGCCTCTCTGCCTGCCTTTGATGAAGTGGTATCCCTTAGAATAACTGAACCCCTTAAGCTTGTCAAGCGCTTAAGTGGCGTTTTCCCCCGTCTCAGTGCCCCCGAACTCGTGGGTCAACCACTTGTTCAGCATATTCCCAATCTCAATAAACCGTTGGAATCACTTGCTTTGAAGTTACTTAACGGTCATTAAGCAAACGTTCATCCACTTAACATTAAGGAAGTTAATATCAAAATGGCACATCGGTGTGTCGTTAAGCGCTTAAGTATTTGTACACTATCGTCAGAAATGGCTGAATTCCAACGAAAAATCGGCATGCACGACCCTAACAGACACGCACATGCCGATATCGCTTAAGCGAAGCAACCGCCTCTCACTCCCCCGTCTTGCGGGAGGCAAGGAAATCGCGGTACCACAGGAAGCTGTCCTTTGGAATGCGCTCCTGCGTGGCGTAGTCGACATACGTGATGCCGAATCGCTTGGCATAGCCGAAATACCATTCGAAGTTATCGAGCAGCGACCATACGAAGTAGCCGGTCAGCGGAACACCCTCGTCGATGGCGCGCTCCGCCGCGGCGAAATGCCGCTTGAGATAGTCGATGCGGTCCGGATCATGCACCGACTTCGTGCCGTCCTCGTTCACCGTCAGCTGGTCCTTGCAGGCCATGC
>ERZ808246.777-NODE-777-length-25273-cov-3.336783_pt1 | contig 25273 bp, 40 predicted proteins | sample MGYA00521083_ERZ808246 | MGnify/ENA primary metagenome ERZ808246 (study PRJEB31516, sample SAMN03275577) | gut metagenome | biome: mammalia-associated habitat; material: feces | host: Papio cynocephalus | place: Kenya | collected 2012-07-07 ... | reverse complement strand
GCCCATCGCCCTCATCGGCGACGGCACGACCATGATCGGCGATCCCTCCGGCCGGACGGACATGCGCAAAATGCTTACCCGGGAGGACATTGTACACAATGCCGAGTGCTTCAAGCGTCAGATGGAGAAGTTCATTGACTTCTCTGACGGGAAAGCGCTGATGCTCTATAACTCCGAGTGGTTGATGCCGCTGAACTATATTGAGCTGCTGCGGGAGGTTGGCGCCTGCTTCTCCGTGAACAATATGCTGCGGGCCGAGTGCTATAAGCAGCGCATGGAGAAGGGCCTGAGCTTCCTGGAGTTCAACTACATGATCATGCAGAGCTATGACTTCTACTACATGTTCCAGCACTACGGCTGCAATATGCAGTTCGGCGGTAACGACCAGTGGAGCAATATGCTGGGCGGCACGGAGCTGATCCGCCGTAAGCTGGGCAAGGATGCCCATGCCATGACCATCAACCTGCTGCTGAATTCCGAGGGCAAGAAGATGGGCAAGACCGCCTCCGGCGCCGTGTGGCTGGATCCCAATAAGACCAGCCCTTTCGAGTTCTATCAGTACTGGCGCAATGTGGATGACGCGGATGTCATCAAGTGCCTGCGGATGCTGACCTTCCTGCCGCTGGAGGAGATCAACGCCATGGCCGACTGGAAGGATGCCAAGCTCAACGAGGCCAAGGACATCCTGGCCTATGAGCTGACGAAGCTGGTCCATAGCGAGGAGGAGGCCAATAAAGCCCGGGAGGCATCCCGTGCGCTGTTCTCCGGCAAGGGGGATACCACCCATATGCCCGCTACGGAGATCGCGTCCGATAAGCTGGTAGATGGCAAGATCGGCGTCATGGCGCTGCTGGTGGAGTGCGGCCTGTGCGCATCTAACAGTGAGGCTCGGCGGCTGGTGCAGCAGGGCGGCGTCAGCATCAACGACGCGAAGGTAGAGTCCATTGACGCATCCTTTGACGCGGACAGCCTGGCCGGCGAGGGCGTCATCATCAAGAAAGGTAAAAAGATCTTCCACAGGGCATTTATGAAGTAGTGGCAAGATCGGCGATAAAGGTAAGGAAGGGTGTCTCTCACCATTCAAATCAATTATTTTTGGGACTTTTTCAAAGTTTCAAAAACTTAGGCAGCGGGGCGAAAAAGACTTTTTCGCCCCGCTGAGGCTCTCTGCCGCGGCAGGGGGCCTTTTTGCTTGAAATAAACCGGATCCTATAGTATAATATATCGGCATGAATCAACACTGATATGAACAGGACTGGAACTGTATGAAAACAAGTGATTTTAATTTTGACCTGCCCCAGGAGCTGATCGCCCAAACCCCCATCGAAAAGCGGGATGCCTCCCGGCTTCTGGTGCTGGATAAGAACAGCGGTGCCTGGGAGCATCGGCACTTTTTCGACCTGCCGGAATATCTGCACCCGGGCGACTGCCTGATCTTGAACGATTCCCGGGTGCTGCCGGCCCGCCTTTTAGGGCAGCGTTTGCCCGGCGGCGGCGCCTGTGAGGTGCTGCTGCTCATTGACCGGGGAGAGAAGACCTGGGAGTGCCTGGTGCGCCCCGGAAAGCACCTGCGACAGGGCGCTAAGCTCAGCTTCGGAAACGGGGAGCTGACAGCGGAGGTGACCCAGGTGCTGGAGGGTGGTAACCGCCTGGTTCGGTTTGACTATGAGGGCATTTTCCTGGAGGTGCTGGACAGGCTGGGCAAGATGCCCCTGCCGCCGTATATCAAGGAGGAGCTGCAGGACCGGGAGCGGTATCAGACCGTATATTCCAAGGTGGTCGGCTCCGCCGCCGCCCCTACAGCCGGTCTTCATTTCACAAAGGAGCTGCTGCAGAAGGTGCAGGATATGGGGGTAAAAGTCGGCTATGTGACGCTCCATGTGGGGCTGGGCACCTTCCGCCCTGTAAAGGAGGATGACATTACAGACCACTTGATGCACAGCGAATACTGTGTGATCCCCCAGGAGACGGCGGACCTGATCAATGAGACAAAGAAAAACGGCGGCCGGGTCATATGCGTGGGGACTACCTCCTGCCGCACGGTGGAATCCTGGGCGGCAGAGGATGGTACTATGAAAGCCTCTGCCGGCTGGACCAATATATTCATCTATCCCGGTTATAAGTTCAAGGTCCTGGACGCGCTCATCACCAATTTCCACCTGCCGGAATCCACGCTTATCATGCTGGTCTCGGCCCTGGCGGGGCGGGAACATGTGCTGCGGGCCTATGAAGAGGCCGTGCGGGAGAAGTACCGGTTCTTCTCCTTTGGCGATGCCATGTTCATCCATTAAAATCTGTTTTCAGCGAGGTATTATATGGGCTTTACCGGATACTTGGCCATAATTTATTTGGTATTACTGGCTTTGGATGTATTTGCGTATAGGAAAGCCAGGGGCGACCAAAAATGGGCGCCGTTTATAGCCATTACAGCGGTCATGGTGATCGGGGTCATTGTTTTAGGCTGCTTGTGGTTTGCGTCACCTATGTGATTTTAATTTATGTTTTGAGGAGTTTATCCATGTTTAAGGTCATTAAAAAAGAGGGCAGCGCCCGTCGGGGCGAGTTTCGCTGCGCCCACGGCGGCGTGGTGCAGACGCCGGTATTTATGAATGTGGGCACCCAGGCGGCCATCAAGGGCGGGCTCAGCGCCTTTGATCTCAAGGACATCGGCTGTCAGATCGAACTGTCCAACACCTATCACCTGCACCTGCGTCCCGGCGACGATGTGGTCAAGCAGATGGGCGGCCTGCATAAGTTTATGAACTGGGATGGGCCGATTTTGACGGATTCCGGCGGATTTCAGGTGTTTTCCCTGGCCAGCCTGCGCAAGATCAGGGAGGAGGGCGTGACCTTTGCCTCTCACCTGGACGGCCATCGGATTTTTATGGGCCCCGAGGAGAGCATGCAGATCCAATCCAACCTGGGCTCGGACATCGCCATGGCCTTCGACGAGTGCGTGGAAAACCCGGCGACCTATGAGTACGCCAAAGCCAGCTGTGAGCGCACACTGCGCTGGCTGGAGCGGTGTAAGAAGGAGCATGACCGGCTGAATACCCTGCCGGATACGGTGAATCCCGGGCAGATGCTCTTCGGCATCAACCAGGGAGCCACTTTCCCGGACCTGCGCATTTGGCACATGCAGCAGATCGCCAAGCTGGGCTGTGACGGCTACGCCATTGGCGGCCTGGCGGTAGGGGAGCCCACGGAGACCATGTATGAGATCATCGAGGCAGTGGAACCGCATATGCCGGCCGACAAGCCCCGTTACCTCATGGGCGTGGGTACGCCCAGCAATATTATTGAGGGCGTGGCCCGGGGCGTGGATTTTTTCGACTGCGTGATGCCGGCCCGCAATGCCCGCCACGGCAAGCTCTTCACCTGGCAGGGGACCATGAATATCAAGAACGCCAAATATAAGCTGGATGACGGCCCCCTGGACCCCGAGTGTGACTGTCCCGTCTGCCGCAATTTCAGCCGTGCCTATATCCGGCACCTGTTCGCTGCGGAGGAGATCCTGGCCATGCGCCTTGCGGTGATGCACAACCTGTATTTTTACAACAAGCTGGCCCAAAAGATCCGGGATGCACTGGATGAGGGACGGTTTGCCGCATTCCGGGCGGAGTTCAGCAAAAAACTCTCACAAAAGATATGAAAAGAATCCGTGAACGACCCGAAAAACTCTTGCAATATTCCGAATGATTCTGTATAATACAGTCATATTGTAAAAAAGGAGATTATGCCCCATGTTTGAAATCGCATACGCGTCCACTTCCAGCTCCACCTCCAGTGGCGGCGGAATGACTTCCATTTTGATGATCGTCGTCATGCTGGCCATTTTCTACTTCCTGCTGATCCGCCCCGAGAACAAGCGCAAAAAGCAGGCTGAGGAAATGCGCAGCTCCCTCAAGAAGGGCGATTGGATCACCACCATCGGCGGCGTATACGGCCGCGTAGTCGGCATCACTGACCGCACCGTGGTCATTGAGACCAGCGAGGATCGCGTCCGCGTTGAGTTTGTGAAGTCCGCCATCGGTTCCGTGGGTACCCTGCTGCTGCCGCTCCCCGCCGCGGTAAGAAGGCTGAGACCAAGAGCGAGGCTCCCGCTGTAGAGGAAGCCCCCACTGCCGAGGAAGCCGCTCCCACCGAGGAGAACAAGACTGAGGAATAATCCATTCATAAATCAAAACCTCCCCCAATATGCTGAAACAGCATGATTGGGGGAGGTTTTTTATGCGTATTCGGGATTGGATCAACAGGAATGTGGGCCTGGGTCTGCTGATAAGTCTGCTGCTCTGCGCAGCCGGGGCGGCTTTGGGTGCGATTCTGATGGACCGGGAGCTGCTGGCGGTGGAGTCGGCAGGGAAGTGGATGGCATTTATGTGGCTGCCGGCCTCATTCGTTGGCTGTAAAGTTGCGCTGCGGAATGTGCAGGGCCGGCTACCCCACGCCGCGGTACAGGCAGTGCTCTTGTATTTTATTGTTTGGGCTGCGGCGCTGGCCGTCAGTGCGGTGCCGGACTTTCGTTCAAACGGATGGTACATTACGGGTGCCATTTGGGGCGGCGCAGCCTTGGCGGCATTGGTGCCGGGCGGCAAAAGAAAACGCACCAAAAGGAAAGCCAGGCCCCGGAAGGGGAGGGCGCGCAAAGGACACTAATAGTCAATTTTACCAAAAATGCAAAACAGTCGGATTATTTTCTCCTGCCGACAGAATTCGATCACTTTCATATGGGACGCAAGATGTTGTGTGGGGCATACAGGAAGGAACAATATTTGGATAAAAATCGCCCCGGTGCAGCCGCCCTGCGTCTTCGTTTGCGCGGTTAACATAACGCAGTTTACATAATGTTTTGGCATAAATAGAGAAAATGCGGAATCTGCCGCATTTCCCTTGCCCTTTTGAGAAAAAAGGCTTATAGTATAGATGTTTTCTTCTAAAGGAGATGCTCGTCTCATAGAATATCACGAGGTGAGTATCACATGAGAAAAAGTCGTTTGCCCAGGGCTGCGAGAGTCAGACCTCGGATCGATCCGGCGGTCTTCTTTTTTAGTACTTCTTTTTTGCTGGGGGGCATCGCCGGATATTTTTCCTGCCGTGCCATGGGCATCGATGCAGAGATCCGGACCTATCTGACCCGGTATGCGGAGGTCCTGTCCTCCGGCGGTGTCATCACAGCCGCTTCTGCATTGAGCGTTGCTGCCGCCTATTACCGGGTGCCCTGTGTGGTGTTCCTTTGCCGGTCATTTCGCCGCGCGTTTTATTGGCATTGCGGTGTCTTTCTGCTGGAGGGCTTCCTTCTGTCCTTTGCTGTGTCTAGCTTGACGCTGGCGCTGGGGCGGACGGGGGTGCTTGTTTCTTTGTGTGTTTTTGGTGTCCGGCTTCTGTTCGTTTTGCCCATCTCACTCGCTATGGCCCTATTGGGCCGCCCGTCCACTGAGAATGGCTCCGGGCGGCGAATGACGCGGGCCGGTAGAAACGGCGAGAGCAAGCGGCTCCGATTTTTATTCGTTTATCCTGTGATCCTGGCGCTGGGCGTCATGATCGAGCTTACATTTGTACCCAAGCTGGCGGCTTTTGCGCTGCTGCGTATTTCGTGAAAGGGAGGTGAGAGTGTGACGGATTACTTGTCGCTTTACCGCAGTTATCTCACAACTGAAAAGCGTATGTCCGCAAACACTGTCAGCTCCTATATGCGGGATCTGAGCCAGTATGACCAGTGGCTCAAGCAGAAGAAGACCGATCTGAAGCGTGCCAAAAACATCCTCTTGCAGGAGTATGTGAAGCGGCTGGAGCAGCTGGGCAAGTCCCCGGCCACTATGAGCCGTTTTTTGGCCTCCTCCAAATCTTTTTATGCCTATATGTTTGCCAAGGGTTACATAAAAACCAACCCCACCGCCGCACTGAAGGCGCAGAGGGTGCAGCGGAAATATCCGGAAATTCTGACCAATAAGGAAGTGGAGCTGTTTTTAGAGCAGCCGAAGTGCGTGGATGAAAAGGGCTTTCGGGATCACGCCATGCTGGAGCTGCTGTATGCCACCGGCATCCGGGTCTCAGAGCTGATCGATCTGGACGTGGATGACTTGAACCTGCCTGCGGGCCTCATTGTGTGCCACAGCAAGGGGAAGGAGCGGAGCATCCCTCTGTACCCCGGCGCGGTGAAGGCGCTGCAGGACTATGTGCTGCACATCCGGGAGCGCATCGTCACCAATGACGAGGAAAAGGCTCTGTTTGTCAATATGAACGGCGAGCGAATGACCCGCCAGGGCTTTTGGAAGATCATCAAGTACTACCAGGAAAAAGCAGACATCAAGAAAGACATTACGCCCCATATGCTGCGCCACTCCTTTGCGGCGCACCTGCTGGAAAACGGTGCGGACCTTCATTCCATCCAGGAGATGCTGGGCCATGCGGATATTTCCTCCACCCAGATCTATACGCATATCGTCAAAAAGCAGCTGAAGGATGTCTATCAAAAGGCGCACCCCCGTGCATAAAGCATAAACGCAGAAAAACACCCGACGGATAAAATCCGTCGGGTGTTTTTAAGCTGCACCTCAGAGAATTTCCTTGATGGAGACCGCGATCTGGTCACCGGTGAGCCCGTACTCCCGCAGCACATCGGCTGCCTTGCCGGACTGACCGAACTGATCATTCACGCCGATCTTCTTGAACTTGCAGTTGACCTGGCCCATGAGGACCTCGGCCACGGCGTCGCCCAGGCCGCCGATGACGCTGTGCTCCTCCACGGTGACCACCTTGCCGCACTTCTGCGCATATTCTGTGACGCAGGCGGCGTCGATGGGCTTGATGGTGTGTACGTTGATGACCGCCGCATCCACGCCCTCATCGGCCAGCAGCTTGGCGGCCTCCAGAGCCTCGGCTACCATTAGGCCGCAGGCGAAAATAGCCACGTCCTTGCCCTCGCGGAGCACGTTGGCCTTGCCGATCTCAAAGGGATAGTCCTCCTCGAATACGGGGGTGGCCAGGCGGGCGGTGCGCATATAGGCAGGCCCCTGGAACTCAGCCAGGGCGAAGGTGGCCTTGCGGGCCTCCTTGGCGTCGGCGGGGACAATGACCGTCATCCCGGGGATCAGCCGCATGAGGCCGATATCCTCCAGGCACTGATGGCTGCCGCCGTCCTCGCCCACGGAAACGCCGGCGTGGGAGCAGCAGATCTTCACATTGAACTTGGGGTAGGCGATGGAGTTGCGGATCTGCTCATAGGCCCGGCCTGCGCCGAACATGGCGAAGGTGGAGCAGAAGGGGATCAGTCCCATGGTGGACAGGCCCGCGCCGATGTCCATCATGTTGCATTCGGCGATACCGCAGTCAAAGAAGCGGTCGGGATAGGCGGCCTTGAAATATTTGGTCATGGTTGCGCCGGCCAGGTCGGCGTCCAGGACGACGATTTTATCATTGGCGGCGCCCAGCTCTACGAGAGCCTTGCCGTAAGCTTCACGGGTTGCGATTTTTTCACTCATGGTTTCAGCCCTCCAGTTCCTTCAATGCCTGCTCACGCTGTTCGGCGTTGGGCGCCTTGCCGTGCCAGCCTACTTGATTCTCCATAAAGGAAACGCCCTTGCCCTTGACCGTGTGACCCAGGATGCACTTGGGCACGCCGGGTGTATGGGGGGCGGCCAGAGCTGCCTCAATGGCGTCCAGGTCATGGCCGTTGATCTCGTACAGATCAAAGCCGAAAGCCTTTAGCTTGGCGGGCAGGTCGCCCAGGGACATGACCTCGTCATTGGTGCCGTCGATCTGCAGACCGTTGTTGTCGATGATGACCGTCAGGTTGTCCAGCTTGTAGTGAGCAGCGGACATAAATGCCTCCCAGATCTGTCCCTCCTGGCACTCGCCGTCACCCAACAGGGTAAAGACCTGTGTATCCTTGCCCAGCTTCTTAGCGCCCAGAGCCATGCCAACAGCAATGGAGCAGCCCTGGCCCAGGGAGCCGGTGGAGGCATCTACGCCGGGAACCTTCTTGCAGTCCGGGTGTCCCTGAAGGATGCTGTGGAGCTGGCGGAAGTTGGCGTATTCGCTGCGGTCAATAAAGCCCAGGCTGGCCAAAACCGCGTAGTAGCAGGGGGCGCTGTGGCCCTTGCTGAGCACAAAACGGTCCCGCCCGTCCCACTTGGGGTTCTTGGGATCCAGCCGCATGTGGTTATAAAAAACGCTGGTCATAAGCTCCACGGCAGACAGGGAACCGCCGGGATGCCCACTGCCGGCATTGGCCGTCATGGTGATGATGTCGCGGCGCACCTGCCTGCAGATTTTGGAAAGTTCAGCCGTATTCATGAGAAACCTCCAATTCAATATAATGCATACACAAATATGGTACATCATTTGCATAATAAAGTCAAGATTTGCCGTGTCGGGGCTATCCAAAGTTTTGCATGGGGTTTCACTTAGCTCGAAACCCTTGTGCTGCAGCATACTTTTGCTTATAATATGATAAGATACGTTGCCGCTGCAACGGAAAAGCGAGACTTGGCGAAGGAGAGTGATCATATGAAACAGCGAAAAAAACTGATAATATGGCTCATGCTCTTTTCTGCACTCGCATTGGCTTTTTGCCTGTGGTTCGACTTCAACACATATGAAAGCCAATCCAAAACGATTCCCTGTGCGGATAATGGCATTATTTTTTCCATCACAACATTCAACGGTGACAGCGAATCCAAACCGTTTGTTAAATGCCTTGGACATACTTGGCTGTCCATTGATAATCAGTCTGGTCATTCGGTGTATATAAAGGATTATGAGATCAAGCATAACGAGATGATAACCTTTTCGGTTTGGGCTGTTTCCGAGCTTCCGGGGCTGCTTTTCAATTTGGAGGCGGACTACATTTCGGTGTATGGCCGATACGTTGGCAGGAAAACATTGAGTGTAAATATTGAAGAAGCACAGCTAAAGATAATTGAAGCATATATCGACCAGAGAGACAGATGGACCCTCAGCAAAAATTGTAGTTATTGGTCCATTCATCTGTGGAACGAAGTGGTGGATGAGGCGTTTGGGCTAAAGACGCAGACCCTTTTCTATACGCCAAAAAGGTTAGAAAAATCCTTTTGTGAATTCGATCATGTTGAGGTAGATAAAGGTTTTTCACGGGCAGGGGGTATCTTTTGCTACCGTGATGGAGTCAGAACGGAGCTGCAATTATGTTCCTAAGAGTCATGAAATACAAAATCGTGCGCGTTATTATATGCACCGCCTTGGGTGCTTATTGCCTTTACAATGGGATTTCTTGCCTTGCTGCTCTATACAAGGCCGGCAAACAGCCCTACTTGCTTTTGGGGCCGGCGAGGTTCGATTTCATGGGCTATCATATGATGGCTGCGCTGCACGGGGTTATTTGTGTTGCACTTGCTGTCATGTTCATTCTTCTGGTTAGATGGAACCGAAAAAGCGAGAGAGAAGGTTTGCTGCGAAGCAAGACGGATGCCCCTGCAGACTATTAAAACACCCCCTCGTGAGAATTGGCCTCACGAGGGGGGCTCTGTATTCAGCCACGCAGACGCCGTTTCCCGACAGCTCTGCGGCGGCCACCGGTATTGCAGAAACTTGCGCACAAATCATTCCGTTGGGTTCGGCCCCTGCAAGTTAATAGCCCATGCCGGCGCCTGTACAATATTTCTGTCGGCAGGGAAGAGGAGTAACGGAAGACTTATTCCTCGATTTTTCCTTTGATTTTAACATGTGACAAGGGGTTTGCCTTTGCAGCAACTCGGAGAGATTCATTGTCAATATGCGTATAAATTTCCGTGGTATTTAGGTGCTCGTGCCCTAGAACTTCCTGCACGGCTTTTACATCCACGCCGTTTTGCAGCATGAGGGTCGCGGCGGTGTGGCGCAGCTTATGCGCGGAATACATCTGGCTGTCCAGCCCGGCGCCTGCCAGGTGTTTTTTTACCAGGTTGTGTACAGTGGCTCGGCTGATCCTTTGGTGGTTGCGGGAAACAAACAGGGCGTCTTGATCTTTTCCGCCAACCACAGGCCGCACCTTCAGATATGCCTCCAGCGCATCCTTGCAGGCCTCATTCAAATAGACAATGCGCACTTTGTTGCCCTTGCCCAGCACCCGGAGAGCGTCGTCTTGAATATCGGATCGATTTAGGCCGATGAGCTCGGAGATTCGCAGCCCGCAGTTTAGGAAAAAGGTGAGGATGCAAAGATCGCGTTCTCGATTCGGCCCATCCACATTTTGCAATAGCTGTATGCATTCGTCCAGGGTAAGATAGTGGGGAAGCGATTTTTTGATTTTTGGCGAGTCAATGTCCCGGATCGGGTTTTCCGGCAGTAAGTGTACCTTGTTGCATAGATAGTTAAAAAATGAACGAAGTGTAGCGACTTTCCGGGCCCGGGATGCCGCCGAAAGACCCTTGGCAGAATTCTCACTGTTGGGCCGCCGGGGCCGTTCGCGGCTGAGGTACGCAAGGTAGCTGTAAACGTCCGTCAGCGTGATGGAGCGGATAAATTCGATGCCGATGTCACGAATGTCGATCTGATCCAATTCGCAGCCCGCAAGCTCTGGTTCGCGGAGCTGTTTGATGTACCGCAGGAAGTTGCGAAGATCCAGATAATATTCGTCCACAGTTTTTTGTGAATGCGCCTTGACCGTCTCGTGGTAAGATAAAAATTCCAGCAGGATCCTGGGTGAATCCGCGCGGTAATCCATAGCCATATAGGTAAACCTCCGGGTGATATATATCAAGTTACATCAAATGAAGTGTTGTGCTGTTTATGTACTATTCAATAGTATAACATGGTATAGCTCATTTTACCAGCCATATGTGCTGTCCCCTCCCTCTAACTAAACAAAATTTTTATTTTGTTTAGTTCGGCCTATTATCCGGCTGAAACTGTGCAAACTGCCCGAAGCTCTCCCCTCTCGGGTGAGCCAGGGTCTGACGGGGGCCCCGCGCGGGCAAGCCCTTGGCGCGGGGCCCCCGTGTAACACATCGGGCAGCCGCAGCAGCTCCGGATCAAAGCGGCAGCCAACAACAGTTGTGTTACTTGTACATGCGCTTTTGGCTCTTGCGCCATTTCCGGGAGGGCTTCAGGATGCCGTCCATATTAGGCTGCTGCTCATTCCGGCGCAAGGACAAGATTTCCTCCTCGGACATCATGTCCCCTGCCTTAAAGGACCTTTGCAGATTACCCACACAAGCCAGGGTATTATATGCCCCATAGTCTTTGTTGGTGACAAACCAGCACCGGCGAGCTACCGGCGTCAGGAGCCGCGGGGATACCGCGTTTTCCATCTCCCAGGCATCATAGATGCTTTGCCGCTGGAAGCGCCACAGCTTGTCACACTCCACCACGGAGCTGGTGACCTGACGCAGCAGCGCATCCACATGGCCAAAGCGCTGGGCCGTATAGTACAAGCTGATGTGGTAGTGTCGGCATGTGAGCAGCGTATTCAAAAACAGCGGGTCAATGTTGCTCTTAAAGTTCCGGCTGTTCATCTGGACGCTGAATTCATCGCCCAGGACGATGGTGACGGTAAGCGTGTCATGTTCCTTATCGTACTCCCCGTTTTTCTCGGCGCAATGGACCACCTGCTGCAGAGATACAAAGTCATCATAGGGTATCTGCAGGGCCACGTTGGATAGCACCTTGATCCGCTGGGTGACCCATTTCTGACGGTCCCGGTCATAGATCAGTTTACCGTCATAGCGGTTATACATGCCCACGACCTTATGCACGGCTGACAAGGTCTTACCCTTGCCAAATAGCCCGGTATAAGCGATAAGCTCACCGGAAGCGCAGTTATTCCAGCCCTGGTACTTGATATAGTTGTACAGATCTACCACGCCGTTATAGACCGTCTTGATGGGATGGCAAACGGCACAGCGGAACGTGGGAAAGCTCACCAGGAGGACAACGACAACCAGCAATACAAGCCAAAACATCAGAACTTCCTCCAATTGACGAGGGCCGAGGCCACGGCAGCGATGAGCCTAAACGCGCACACCACCAGGACGATGGAAACAAACACCGTCAGCAGGTACGGGATGAGTTCCTGCATATTGGTGGGCGGGGTGACCCCCTGCCCGATGATCAGGAAAAATTGTGCAACTGCAGCACCCATTAAAACACCTCCTTGATGATCTTCCAGACGACCCAGCAAAATGCCAGGATCAGAAACAGGAGCAGAAAGCCCTCTGTTACAGAATAGTCCTCAAAGGACTTTGTCAAAAACTCATTCATCAATCACTCACCCACTTCAGAATCATAAATACTACGGCGCCGGCGCCGATGAGGAAAAGGATGATCTGCCAAAAGGAAAAGGTCAGATCATAGATAGTAAACTGCATTTGCAGGATGCCCAGCACAGCGGCCAGGACTTCACCAAGTTCACTCATTTGGTTATCCTCCTCTTGATAATCAGACCGACCACCAGGACAATGAGAGCGGTTTCCACGATGGCGATCCACTCAGCCGGCAGGAACGGGAAAAACAGACTGCCCAGGTTACGCAGCGAGGTAAAGAAATTTTGGACCACAGACGTGATGCTGGTAAGCAGCCCATCTATGTTATCCAGGCCGTCCAGGAGGTTGACAACGAATGTCACCGCGCCCACGATCAGGCCGTTGATGGTGCTCAGGATGACATCCACCAGGCCGGACAGCAGTTTTAAAAGTATATCGATCATAGGAAACCTCCGTCACACAATTTTGCTGCAGCTGCCGGCGCCGGGGCGCGGCGTTTGTGTTACACTCACGAGAAAAACAGTTTTTTGCCGATGACACCCACGAAGATACAAAGGAAAGCGAAACTCAAAGCGAGCTGAAGATCGGGCGATAGAACGCTCCAAAAGCCGGTGAGCCATGTAGGATAGTCGCCGCCAAAGCTGGTGATCTGCGTGGTCAGCTCAGTAAACCGGGTAAAGAGATCGTTTATACCGCCCAGGGTTTTTGTAAACAGGTCTACGATCCAGCCGATGATCTTCCCGGCCAGAGTGCCCAGCTTAGCAAACAGCTTGACGATGATCTTAGCAATACTGGTCTCCCCGTAGTCCGTAGGCGCACCAGTTCCCGAATGATCCTCATAGCTTTGGCCGCAGCGGGAGCAAGTATAAATGTCATAAGCGGACTGGGTGACCTCCTCCGTCTCCGGATCCGTGACAGCGTCCACATGCTCGGAGAGGACCCAATCATGATCCAGAGCGCCGACGATCTCAGAATAGCTGTTGCCGCACTTGGTGCAGGTGGAGACCATCAGGCCCGGCAGAATACAGGTGGCCTCCTGCTCCATCTCCTGGGTGTAAGTGTGCTGACAGGTGTACTCCCCTCCCGTAGCCTGCATAAGGCCAATGATGGCATCCAGACGGGAGGAAACGCCCAACAGCGTCTCGTTGGCCCGGCTGCCGTAGTTGGTGGAAGCATCCACTTGATAGATGGTATTGGCACTATCGCAGAGGGCATAACCATAGCCGTTTGTAAGCCGCAAATTGATATTGCCGGATGCAGCAATATAGGCATGCTTTACACTCCCGGTAAAAGTCGAGCCGGAGCGCTGCAGGACAGTAATCTTTTTGTCGATATAATCGGTGTTGAGCCGCTCCACAATAGCGGCGGCGGAATCATAAGGGATGGGCAGCGTGGGATAGAGGTTACCGTCTGCGTCCGTCAGATAGCCGCAGCAGTAAGCCGCATTGTTAAACAGGTTAATACTGCTGGCATCCACGGACAGGGACACATCCGAGAGGTCCACGCCCACGGTAAGATTATTGACAGCGGAAATCACGTCAGACAGGCGAGAATAGATGCTTTTGGTATAATCCTGGTCAGCCACGAAAAGCGTATTGTCTTTGCCGCAGAGAAAATAGCCGTTTGCATCTGTCCGCACAATGATATAACCATTGCTATCAATCTGGCAGCGGCTTATAGTGATGGGCACGGTACCGCTGCCATCACGTTTTATGACGGTGGCCTGCTTGCCCAGCATCTCGGAATTGATACGGGCGGCAATCTGCACAGCCACATCATAAGGGATAGTTTGGGTAGGATATGCGGTACCGGATGCATCGGTTTTATAGCTACAGGTAAAGCTGGTGGTATTGAGCAATTCGGCGATGTTATCCAGCTTGCTGCCCAGGCCGGTGGCATCCGAGTGCAGCGTGGAAAGCCGGGTATCTATGCTGCCGAGCTTGGTCACGGCATTTTTGATTTGCTGCCAGGTATTGTATTGCAAGTCAGCAACAGTATATTGCACGTTGTCAGCGGTTTTGAGGAGCCGGGCAGAAGCCTGGGAAGCGTAATAAGACAAATTGCGGTTGGAGGAGACAACGGCCAGCTCACGGACAGCGAAGATACGGTTAGAGGTAGACAGTGCCTCATAAGCTGTGCCGCTGGGATTCCAATCGGACGGGTCTACGATATAGGGGCCGCCCAGGCCCTTGATGTAGGACAGGCCCAGGTCTGCATCATAGTAGACGCTGCAGCGGATGTTAGCCTTGTTGAGGTCAGCGCAGATGTCGTTGAGGACTTCGGGCGACACATAACTTTTACTGGCGCTCATGGAGGTGAGCCAATAGCGGTCAAAGGCGGCGGATATGGCGGTACGTTCGTTTGATGTGCCATAATAATAATCATGACCCATACGGGAAAACATGGTGGGCAGATCACTGTAGACCTGGGAATCATAATAGCCGGTGGCGGCATCCGACAGCCCGGAGACTTTGGAATACAGCTTTACCAAGGCGTTTTGCACATTGCTCTGAAAGCTGGAAAGCGTGGTGGAAATGGTAGAGAGCTTGTCTGTCAGAGTGTCGCTGATGGTGGAGAGCTTACCGGCGATCTGAGACGGATAATTGCTTAAAGCAAAGCGAATATCCCCAAGAATAGAATCCGTATTATAGGGAGCACGGAAAATATATCCCGTAGGCTCAGGCGTACCGAAGTATTTCCCCGTATTATCCCAAATGGAATAGCGAACACCGGAACTCGAATAGTAATAGCCAAACTCGCCTATAGACTGGATCACGTAGCCGCCAGCAGCAGAAGAATAAATAATCCTCGCGGGCTGGTACTTATCATTCAAATCAAAAAGAACATCCGAGAGCGCATCATATGAAACATCCACATAACCATATCCGGAAGTCGCTGAGGAATACCAATACTCCTTATAAGCTTTCAGAGCATCGCCCTTTTCGCTGGCGCTCGAAGCGGAATCATTCCAAGCGTTAATAGCCGTCTGCATCAGTGCGACAAGTCCAATTGCAATTTGTGCCGCTTCAGCAGCAATAGCAGACGCAGAAACAACAGAGGAAGTAAAAACGCAAAAAGCTAATGCAATAGATATGATTTTCTTTTTCATTGCAAAGCCCTCCAAACAATGCTAAAATTGAGAAAAAAGGAGTGAGAAAATAATGGACTTTATCTTACTAAGCCCTACATCACTAATCGCAATAGGACTAATTCTAAGCGGGATCGGCCAAATCAAATTAGAAAAGCGAGTGAAGAAGCTCGAAGCCAAACTAGCATCAATCGAACAAGAAAAGAAAGCAGAAGAAAAATAGCCTTACTCCCCGGCCTGGTGCCGGGGAGTTTGCGCAGAAAGGAGACGAACGAGCAACAGAAACAGAATAGGGCCAGGGCTCCTCCCTTGGTACAGAGCTACCAACGCCAAGGGAGGAGGTGACACATGGCCAACTTATTGCACGGATTCATTGACCTTTTTACAACGCCGTTCTTCGTAATAATGATCCTGGCAGGGATTATTGCCGGACGGCTTGAAAAGCGAAAATAAATCCGAAACAACCTGCTTGAGGAACAGCGCTCCATCCGGGGCGCTGTTTATTTGTAACACGCGAAGATCGCCGGATCCTGGCAGCCTGGCGCGGAAATGTGTTACACCTACGAAAACCAGGAAAACTGTATCTCGAAGTTTTCCCGGCACTGGCGGAACCAGCGGCAGAACAGGCAACAGTGGGGACAGGTCCAGTGCGGGGCCTTACGGACACGCCTCCAAAACTTCAGACGCTCAAACATGATACCCCAATTCCTGCATAGTAAATACCAGGAAATAGCCAAGAGCCCGCTCTAGAGATACGCGCTCATGGATCGCAGTCTTGAGGAGCAACGAAAACCGATGTTCCGACAAGCGAACCACCACATCAGGCTCCGGCAACATAATCCAGTCACGCTCAGGATCATCATGGCCCCAAAGACCCAGGGCAAAATTCGCCCAACCAGCAGAAAAGACAGAATCTTTATGCGCATCGGTCAAAACAAAGGGTATTGCATCCTCAACAGACAACCTTTCCTCCTTCATAACAATAGCAAGCATATCCTAAACAGCTTCTTCAGATCCAAAATGAAACGTAACATTACACATCGTCTTCGTCCTCCTCGACTACCACCGGGGCGGGCTTTTTCTTTTTGGGCTTTTTGGCCGGGGCCTTGCCGGGGCCGAAGCGCTGGGGGAACAGAAAGCGGAGCAGACGGGTGATGACCCAGGTCATGAGACAGAGCATCAGAGCCATGAGAAACAGGCAGATCAGGACGATTACGGCGGTCACAAGAAATTTGATCATTTTTATTTACCTCACTTTACTTTTTTGTGTTGCGCCAGAAATAGAAAAATACCGCAGCCACTACGGCGAAGATCGCGGCCGAGAAGAACACGGCCAGGACATCGGACTGCTCATAGGAATATACAGAATCCATGGTATCGGTGAACATGGCCCCCACCTTTTGGAACAGAAAGCCAAAGTTTACGGCATTGGTCGTGCCATTGTACCAGGGCATTTAAACACCTCCAAAAAAGAATGGTGGGGTATGGGGCGAACCCCACACCCCACCAGGCCGCAGCATTAGCCGCGGGCAGCGCGCTTAGCTTTGCGGAAGACCGCGAAGCCGATGCTCAGCAGAGAGACGCAGATGAACACGCAGAGAATGGGGTTACCGGTCATCACGTCCCACACATCGCCAACGACGGTCTTGATGGAACTCACATTGCCAAGAATGCTGGTTACGGTGGTAGTGCTCTCAGACTGCAAAATCACTCCTTCCTTAAAAGCTGATGGATGCGGGGGCAGGATTCGAACCTGCGTCGCCGGGTGCAGAGCTCGGCGTGCTGCCATTACACTACCCCGCTATGTAACACGCTGCGCAGCCGCAGCGGGTCTAGATCGAGCCGGCAGCGTGCTGTTGATGTGTTACGACTGCGATTCAAACAGACGGTTCAGATCGCGGAGCCTGGATTCCAGGGCATTGAGAAACTGGCAGCCGGTGTAATAGCGATCCTGGAGACTGTGCAGCGCCTTTTGCTTGTCCGCTATGAGCTGATCCAGGCGCTTAACCTGCTCCACCTTCTGCGGCGCAAGCATGTAACAGTTATAAACCAGGCGCTCAAACTTCTGGGTGAAGTTATCACCTTGCTGCTGTTCGATGATCTCTATGAGCTCATCAGAAAATCTGATTGATCTGATATTGCCCTTTTTCATGGGTCTTACCTCCAAATTAATCATAAGAGCCGCTGAAGCGCCGGAGTGCGGCCATCAGCCTTTCCAGCTCCGAAGCTTCCTGCTCTGCCGCTGCAGCGTCCAACGCATTCTTTTCCACACGATCCATGCAACGCGCCGGATCAAGCTCAAGATAGCGGAAAAGATCGTCACGCAGTCCCTCAAAGATAGAAGCATCAAAGGGCACCTCCTCAAAGCATGTTTTCTTGATTTTGGCCGCTGTCCGCTCATCAAACGTCCGTATAGCCGGGATCATGTCGGCCATGGCCACATAGCGGAGCACCTCATACCGGCCCAGATCCGGGGCCAGAAGATAGGGCGGGTCCAGGGTGGCCGGGACGCCGGAACGGAGCTCGTATTCCACACGGGTCACTTCCCTACCGATATCCACATTGTAGTGGTCCTTCATCTCCCGGCGCTTATCGTATACACGAGTATAGCCGGAGGACCCCCGGGTACCGAAATAGTATGTACCGTTGTAGGATGAACCGACCTTCCGAGTAAGAAGCCGGACATCCTTGATGGGCCGGGGCACATCAACGGTAAAGTCGATACGGGTATTGTGCCAACAGAACGTGGGGCCGCAGATTTCTTTCAAGCGCCGGATCAGCGGCAGGATCACCGGATTATCCATGCACTTATTTGGATTGAACTCCAGCAAGCAGGAATAGTTCGGCTCTCTGACTGTCAAGTTCCCGATCCTGGAGCCAGAAAAGGGAATGAATTTATGCAGCGTCACACGGACGCCGCTAAAGCTCCACCAATGAATATTGCCATTCAAACGGCCATCCCCATCGAAATATTCGGGATGTTTATCAAAGCAGCCAAACAGCAAGTCCCGGAAAGCCCGGAGAAGATTTTCATCATTTACCGGAAGCGGATTCCCTGCGGCATCACTGCAGCGCAGACGCTGCCAGAGGATGGGAAACCGGGGCCGGAACATATCGATGGAATACATCAGGCCGTCCACCTCACGGGCAAACGGACCATAGGGAATCTCGCCGGGAGGAGTAGGGCAGGTTTTCCGCCATTGCTTTATAGGATCCATGCCCTGCCTCCTCCCTGCTGTCAATACGCTATATGATGATCCTGCAGGAGCCTTTCCAGGCGCCTGATCTCGTCATATGCGTCTATATACTGGTTCGCCATCATAGAAAACCGGTATATCTGCTGCTGTAAACTCTCGTTTTTGGCCTCCAGGGCCTTTATACGGGCTTCATACTCGTCATAGTCCGTATCCCTACGGACAACCACCAAAAGCTCATAGCGGCCATCTGGACGCCGTCTAAGGAGCTTTTCCAATGCGGCGGTGTGAGGGTCCATCACTTGCGCTTGAACGTCTCCAGGTAACCGCTGGGGCCAAACTCGGCCACATACTCAGCGCCCACAACGATCTGAGCGAAGGGAACCTGAGACGGATCCACCGTACAGCTCATGCCAATCTGGCCCTCAACATAGCGATTCTCGCCCAGGAAGTAGACCTCGGAGAAGTCATAGGGCTTGCCGGTCTTCTTACTGGTGCCGGCACGGTGCTGCTTACCGATAACTTTGATGATCACGCCAGCACCTCCTCACCCTCACAGAGGAAGAACTGCAGGCGCCGGGCACAGATGCGGTACAGGATCGCGTAGTCCTCCCGGTCAATGAGCGGGTCCCGGGAAGCCCTGCACACCGTGTCCTGCAGGTCCAGCGGCGTCTGCGCGTGGGAGAGCTGCCGTTCATAGTAGTCAAAACGATTGGTTTTCATTCGGTCCATTTTTTCAACCTCCTTAATTTTGAGTTGTAACTAACCTGTTACAACTAAAGCGATAGTAACACATCTGCTACTAAAATGTCAAGCAGGAGGTGTTAAACATGATAAAAAGAATGATTGAAGTCCGGCAAGACAATGACGAAAGCCAAAACGACCTATCAAAAAGCATAGGATACCACCGGGTCCAAATTGCAAGATATGAAACCGGAGAAAACACGCCGCCAATAGAATACCTGGTGCGTTTCTGCAAGCATTACGGTGTCTCCGCTGACTACATCCTAGGGCTTCCCAAGGGGCTGAAATGGCCCAGGTGATTTTATCAGTGCTTTATATTTAGAATAGGAACATAAATGGGGGTGAATCTCCCCATATTATACTGGGGAGATTCACTCGGGACTGCTGCGCCCTTTTTTGGGTCCGCTGCGGCGGGGATCCGGTCCCGCCGGGTGGGATGCCTGCGGGCATGGGGCCACCTGGCGGAGACAGGAGCATGACGGCAGCTTACACGGCCTTCCTAGTGCAGGGACGGCACAAGGCCGTCGGAACAATTTGGAATGGAGAGAAAAAAGCCGGGGGAGGTGCTGCCCTCCCCCAGCTCTGCGAACTGGACAACAATAAAAATTTTGTTTAGTTGACGGCGTGAAAAGAAACGGGGGCTGCTGTGGCTCCCCTGGCGTGAAATGATTCTACCATGCAGCGTCTCATGCGTCAACTAAACAAAATAACAGTTCTTGTTGAGTTTGTTTTTTAAGGTAGCCTTCGTACTCACAGCGCCTACCGGAATAGTTGCGCATTGATAGCAACGTTTATCGAAACCAGCGTGTGTGCCTGTGTTCACACACGCTGGTTTTTCTTACCGCACGGGACAGCTCATAGTGAATCGTATGGTACTGCAAATATAATACTTAATACTGCCACCTATCTGAATGAGTTAGATTAAAATCTCTAACCATTATTTCATATTGCTCTATTTGCTTTTTACACCACGCTCTATACTCTGTGACAGACATATTGGCTTCGTCTGCTTCTCTTTTTAGCTTCTTGGATGACTTTGCTAAATGAAGCCCGTATTGAGCTTTCCTTTCCATCGCACGTGCATATTTCATTTTTTCAATCAAGGGCCTATCAGTCTTCATCCTTTGCTTAGTTTTTTCTTGCCGATTTTGCTCTTGATTTTTGATATCCTCTATAGCGGGCGCCAGAAGTTTTCGTATAATGATAAATGCTAGTACGGCTTCTATTAAAATAATAACACAATATATGATCTCTTTTGTCGTATAAGAGTGCTTACTAGCCATCTTATAAATATTAAATATAAGTGGGAATATTCCCATTATAAACCATCCATATGGATAGAAAATCCGCTTTTCCTCTTGGAACTTTGTTGCATAGGCAGAAAAAACCGCAATTCCAAATACTGCCGAATTTGTAATACAAATAGCAATATTTTCTACTGTAATCTCCATAGCTGAATCTGATATCCTCCTTCAAATCCATTCCCTCAGTAGTAGAAGCGTCTAAAGCACTGGCCATCTCTAACCAGTGCTTTGGACAGTTCGCTTAGCCCTTAATGCAGCGCAGGACGGCCATGAGGATGGAGTAATATTTGCTGTCGGGCGTATCGGCACGGCTGGTGATGACCACCGGGCAGGATGCACCGCAGATGGTGCTGGCCATGGTCTTGCCGGCGATGTAAGTGCAGGCCTTGTAGAGGACATTGCCGATCTCGATGAAGGGGACCAGCAGAATATCCGCCTGGCCGGCCACGGGGTCATGGATGGCCTTATGCTTCACGGATTCCATAGAAATAGCGCCGTCCAGGGCCAGGGGGCCGGAGATGATGCAGCCGGGAACACCGCGCTTGGCGATCTCGGCGGCGGTGACGGTGCTGGCCATCTTCTCAGTGACATTCTCCACGGCGGAGAGAACGGCTACCTTGGGGCAGTCATTGCCCAGGGCCTTGGCTACGGGCAGGGCATTTTCCACGATGCCGATCTGCGTCTCCACATCGGGATTGATGTTGATGGCGGCGTCGGTGATCATGACAAAGCGGCCCTCATACTCGAAAATGCCGCACTGGCTCACTAAACGGCGGCCGCTGGCAGGGATCAAACCCGTCTCACGGTTCAAGATGGCGCGGGCGAAGTTGGAGGTCTGCAGGATGCCCTTCATGGGGATGTCGGCCTTCCCTTCCTTTACCAGCTTGATGGCGATCTTGGCGGATTCCAGCTCTTCACCGTCAAAGTCGATGATCTCATAATCTGCCTCACTCTCGCCCATGTCGTGGAGCATTTGGATGATCTCGGCCTTTTTACCGATGAGGGTACCCTCCACCACGCCTCTGCGCTTGGCGTTGACCACGGCACTTAGGGCCGGCTCGTCATGCGCATTGGCCAAGGCGATGCGCTTTTTCATATTCTGAGACAGAACATAGGACTCGATTTCCTTAAAGGTTGTAAACATACTTTCTTCCTCCCTGTGTGCAGGATTATTATAATCAGATTATACGCCCAATTTACGGCAAAAACAACAGAAAATCTTCACTGTGACGGATTAAAAGAATGGGCTTGTAATCCGCCCGGCTATGCTGTATACTGTAAATAATACATTTGGAGGTTGGGCTATGATTTGGAATATATTCTTTTACGCTGTCATCGCGGTGGGTGCGCTGCTGTTCTTTGGCCTGCTCTATTACCGGATCGACTGGGCCCGCCATCCGGAAAAGTACAAGGATCTCGAAAACGACGAAAAGAACGAATACTGGGACAAGAAGAAAAAGGACCAGCAGATGCGCGAAAAGAAGGCCAAGGACAAGGCAAAGGCCATGAAGCACCAGCGCCGGGTGGATAAGATCAATCACTACCGGGCTGTGGCCGGAAAAAAACCGCTGGATCAGAATTTGAAAGAGAAAAAATAAGCAAAAATGCTCCGTATGGCAATGTCATACGGAGCATTTTTTGTGTTTAGGGTATGCGCGCCTTACTTATAATTCGTCGTGGGCAAGCAGCCGGAGGGCCTGGCCAACGTTCTTTACCGGGATCAGCTGGAGCTTACCCGGTGCGCGGAGCTTATCCGCCTGCTGCGCCGGGACGATGCACCGGGTAAAGCCCAGGCGCTGCACCTCGGCCAGGCGCTGCTCCAGGTGGTTGATGCTGCGTATCTCGCCGGAAAGGCCTACCTCCCCCATAGCCGCCAGCTTGGTGGGGATGGGCTTATCCAAATAGCTGGAGGCAACGGCAGTGAGAACGGCCAGGTCAGATGCGGGCTCGTCCAGGGTTAGGCCGCCGATGATGTTGAAGTAGGCATCACACTGGGAGACCTTCAGCCCGCCGCGCTTTTCCAGCACCGCCAGGAGCATGGCGGCTCGGTTGGAATCCAGGCCGTTGCAGGTGCGGCGGGGATAGTTGGCGTTGGATGGGGCCACTAGGGCCTGCACCTCCGCCAGCACCGGCCGCACACCCTCCATCACGCAGGTGACGCAGGAGCCGGGGGCGTCCTCGGGACGGCCGGAGAGGAGCATTTCCGAAGGATTCTCCACCTCCCGCAGGCCGCTGTCCAGCATCTCGAACACGCCGATCTCATTGGTGGCGCCGAAACGATTTTTGGCGGCCCGGAGGATCCGATAGGTCATGTGCTGCTCCCCCTCAAAATAGAGGACGCAGTCCACCATGTGCTCCAAAACCTTTGGCCCGGCGATGAAGCCGTCCTTATTCACATGGCCTATGACGAAAACGGTCACGTTTCCCTCTTTGGCCAGCTGCATCAGCTTCATGGTGCAGTCCTTCACCTGGCCCACGCTGCCTGCCGGGGCGTTCAGCTCATCGTTATACAGGGTCTGGATGGAGTCCACAATGAGAACATCCGGCTGCTCCTGCTGCACACACTCCAGCACATCTCCCAGATTCGTCTCGGACAGGACGTAAAGGCTGCTGCTCTCTGCCTGCAGCCGCTTGGCACGCAGCTTCAGCTGGTGGACGGATTCCTCCCCGGATATGTACAGAACGCGAAACTGCTCGCCCAGCTTTTTGCAGATCTGCAGCATTAGGGTGGATTTGCCGATACCGGGGGCGCCGCCGACTAAGACCAGGGAGCCCTTCACGGCGCCCCGCCTAAAACACGGTCCAGCTCGCCCATACCGGTGGAAAATCGGATCTCCTCGTCCTCACACAAGTCTGTAATGCTTTCCGCCTTTACAGATATCCTGTTTAAAAGGCCTTTTGACTTACCGGAGGGGCGCTTCTCCTCCGGCTGCTCTACAATGGAGTTCCAGGCACCGCAGGCGCTGCAGCGCCCGGCCCACTTGGGTATCTCATTGCCGCATTCTGTGCAGTAGAATATGGTCTTCGCCTTCATTGTCGCTTCTCCGTTCTGCTCTGTAAATATCCGGACACGATGGCGGCGGAAAGACGCCGCTGGTGATCGTCCGTTTGCAGAAGCTCCGCTTCCGCAGGGGTGGATAAAAATCCGCACTCAACCAGGATCCCGGGACTGTGAATGTTCTTCATGAGATATATGGAATCGTCCATCTGCCTGGCATTTTTTCCATTGTCCTGGTTGACGGCGCTGTTTAATGCCTGCTGCACGGAGACGGCTATCTGCTGTGCCGGCTCCACAGTGTTGTAAAAGACCTGCGCGCCGCGCACCTTGCTGCCAGGCAGGCTGTTTTGGTGGATACTGAGGAGTATGCTCCCGGCGGTTTCATTCACCAATTTGACCCGGTTGGACAGGTCGGATACCTTTTTCTCCCGCAGGGTCTGCGCGTCCGGGGAGTATATAGCCTCCTCCCCTTCCCGGGTCATGATGGTCTCCTGGCCCGCAAAGGCAAGCAGCAGCTGCATTTTTTGCGCGATGGCCAAATTGATGCGGCTTTCCGGGACGCCGGATGCGGACACGGCCCCTCCATCCTCTCCGCCGTGGCCGGCGTCTATCACCAGGACCGTCTGCGCGGTGATCGGTTCCGGGAAGGCCACCGGCTTGTCCCGATGTACAGCAAAAACACACACGGCGGCAGCCGCCAAAACCATAGCCCCGCAGATCGCGGCGGCCGTCTTTTTTTTCATCAACACGATCACAGTGCAGCACCCCTTTCGGGTCAATATATGCGCTCTGATCCAAAGCTATTCTATCATATTTTGCGGCGCTTTGGAATCCCCTGTCCCCGATTCTTTTGCCGCGGCATAAAATGGATTGTTCCAAACGGAACAGAAACCTATGAGGAGGAGTAGTATTTGTATTCGGAAAAATCAGTTGCAGGGATGGAAACTGCCAACTGCACGATGCAGCAGGGCTCGCTGCCAGGTGCCTGCGCACCGCTGGCTTTTCCCTATGTCCCCATGCAGAGCAAGAATCCCAAGCAGTATGACCGGCGCGAAGCCTTGCAGCAGGGGACGCTGTTTCCGGGCCTGGACCTGCCCTTTCAGCGGGAGCTGAAAAGCCGATTTCCGGCCGTGAACAGCGCCCTTTCCGAGCTGATGGCCCTGGATTTTGCCGTGGATGAACTGGGGTTATACCTGACCACCCATGCCGATGACAAGGAAGCGCTGGAGCTGTATTGGAGCTATATTGCCCTGGCCCAGGAGGGGCGCAAGCGCTACCAGGAGACCTATGGGCCGGTGCTGCAAACCGATATAACGCCCGGGAGCTACCGCTGGCTCAGCGATCCGTGGCCCTGGGACGAAGGAGGAAATAGCTGATGTTTGTGTATGAGAAAAAGCTGCAGTATCCCGTGCGCATCGTAAATCCCAATCCCAAGCTGGCAGCGGTTATAATCAGTCAGTATGGTGGCCCTTACACCAACAAACTACGATACAGTATCAAGAGGCAGGCACCGCCGCGTGCCTGCCTCTTGGTTTTTCTTACCGAATATATCCCTCAAAGCCAGCGGCCTTGAGCTTGGCCAGCATCTTCTCGGCGTTGGCGCGGCTGGAGAATGCACCCACCTGCACCCGGTAAAGCTTGTCGGTGGTGGCTGCAGGCTTGGGCTGCTCCAGGGCCTTGAAGGTCACGCCGAAGTAGTCGCAGATGCCCCGGGCGATGGCCTCGCC
>ERZ808246.773-NODE-773-length-25395-cov-3.259471_pt1 | contig 25395 bp, 27 predicted proteins | sample MGYA00521083_ERZ808246 | MGnify/ENA primary metagenome ERZ808246 (study PRJEB31516, sample SAMN03275577) | gut metagenome | biome: mammalia-associated habitat; material: feces | host: Papio cynocephalus | place: Kenya | collected 2012-07-07 ... | reverse complement strand
TCAGAACAACAGCACATAGTAAATAGTATAAACTGCGAGGTGAAATATGCTTGTTAAATTAACAGACATTTGTGAGATTATTCCAGGTTTTGCATTTAAAAGTCAAGATTTTAACAATAACGGATTCCCTGTTATTAAGATTACTGATATTTGTCCTCCCTCTGTCGACACAAGAAATTGTTCTCATGTTGACTTATCAAAATACAATGTAGATAAACTAAAAAAATATTTAGTTCAAAGGGACGACATAGTTCTTGCTATGACTGGTGCAACAATTGGTAAGATCGGAAGAGTTTTGTCTGGCAGGTCATACATCAATCAACGAGTTGCAAAATTTGTTGCCAATAATGAAATTTCTCAAAAATATTTATACTATGTTCTATCATCTGATAAATTTAGCAAACACATACAAAATAATATTGATAGTTCAAGTGCCCAACCTAATATTAGTGGAACCAGTATTGGAAGATACACATTTAGTCTCCATAACTCTCAAACTCAATCACACATAGTAAATATTAATCGTCACTGTTTAAAATTTCCATTAGTTTTGTATCAATTTCTTTATCTTTTGCAAAAAGCTCTTTTAGTTCAAGTTTAAGCTTTTTGATTTCTGCTTCAACTTGTTCTGGTGTCATTTCGTTAGAGTTGTCAATACCTACATATCTGCCAGGGACAAGTGAATAGTCAGCTTCTCTAATTTCTTCAATGGTTGCTGATTTACAGAAACCTTTTATATCTTCATAATTTTCATTTTTCAACCAATTGTGATAGGTATCTGCAATTTTGTGAATTTCTTCATCTGTAAGAACTCTTGTTTTTCTATCAATCATTTCACCCATTTGACGAGCGTCTATGAAAAGAGTCCTGCCTTTATTTGCTTTATTCTTTCTTAAAAACCAAGCACATACTGGAATGGCAACAGTCGAGAATAATTGGGTTGGGAGAGTGACTATTGCGTCAACAATCCCATCTTCAAGCATTGCTTTTCTTATCGCATACTCTTCTTTGCCTGATGTTGATAATGAACCATTAGCAAGTAAGAAACCAGCAACACCGTTTGGTGAAAGTTTTGAAATAATATGTTGTATCCATGCATAGTTAGCATTGCCTGCAGGAGGAGTCCCATATAACCATCTAGGATCATTTAACAATTTTGGTTGTCCATAATCACTTATATTAAATGGTGGATTTGCCAAAATATAATCAGCTCTAAGTGTTGGATGTTTGTCATCATGAAATGTATCTGCATTTGAAGATCCAAGATTTGCATCAATACCACGAATTGCCAAGTTCATTTTTGCAAGACGCCATGTATTGGCTTCTTTTTCTTGTCCATATATTGAAATTGCATCAATATTTCCTTGATGTTCTTGAACAAATTTTGCAGAGTGAACAAACATACCGCCAGAACCACAGGCCGGGTCGTAAACCTTACCTTTAAATGGCTCAATCATATTAACAAGTAATTCAACAATACATCTTGGAGTATAAAATTCTCCACCTTTTTGTCCTAAGCTTTTGAAGAATTCACCAAGGAAATACTCGTATACCTTTCCAAACAAATCACCCTGGTATGTTGTTGTGTCAAGTTTATTTGTAAACAAATCAACAAGTTCCCCAAGTGCGGATTTATCTATTTCAAGCTTAGAATAGGTTTTTGGTAAAATGTTTTTTAGTGATGGATTTTCTTTTTCGATCTCTACAAAAGCATCATCGAGAACTTTTCCTATCTCTGGAGATTTTGTAAATGTTGTAATATAACTCCATCTTGCTTTTTCTGGAATCCAGAAAACCAACTCTTCTTCGTATGCATCACGATCGTTTTCAAAACCGTCACCTTCTTCAATAAGCTGTTTTCTTCTAACTTCAAATCTGTCAGATAGATATTTTAAGAAAACAAGGCCAAGAACAACATTCATATATTCATAAGGCGCAACACCACCACGAAGTTTATTTGCAGATGCCCAAAGAACGCTTTCTAAACTTTCTTGTTTAACTTCTTTTTCTTTCTTTTCTCTTGCCATTTTTACTCCTTTAATAACACATAGTTAACAACTATGAAAAGTTTTAATGTATTCATTATAACATAAAAAATCTGTAAATTGTATTTAATTTACAATATTTTATAAGAAAAATATTTTTCCTTAGAAAATGTGGTGAAAAATTATTCTCTCCAGTTAATGTAATAAAATTGTATTTTTGGTGCAAATCGTATATTCTCACAAATGACTTGCAAAAGAAATATATTTACGGTAAAACACAAACACATGGAGATGGGCTATGAAAGCGAGATTTGTTTGTGATGTTTCTAATGCAAGATTAGCAAGGAACAAGATTGATCGAAGCGAAGGATTTGAGACCAAGTATGTAGTTGAAAGAGTCATATATTTAGCTAAATATCCTTTTCTTCATTTACGTGAATACTTGTTAGAAGACGATCCTAATATCAGATTGCACAAAGAGGAAATGTATATTGATAACAAGGACTGTTTTCATGTAATTATGTTTTGTCGTTTACATAGTGACATTATGCTTTTGGTTTACAGCGATGGCAAAGATTATGCTAAATATGTTTCTATAATTTCAAATGGAGGTGAAAAAGTTGAACCACGTTTTACAACTAGTAAGAGATATACTAGAAAACGAGAAAATCAGTGCAAAAGAGCAACTGCAATTAACTAAAATTTGCGAATTAGAAGATGAGTTCGTAAAAGATTTCTCAAGAGAAAAATGGATAGAATATTTTAATTTAGACATAGAAAAAGGTCAACTTGTAAACCTACAAATTGACCGTGTTGTTGAGATTACTTTTAACATTTGTAAAAAGTTGTTTATGAATTCTTAATAAAATTGATTAAATTTGGCAAATTTAATTTTACCAGGTTTTTAAACTCCTTTTCAAATCTTTGTTTGTTTTTTGGAGATAGTCTTGACAAATCGTTGTTAAAATCTTTTGCATATTTTGTAAATTTTGCAATAAATTCTTGATATTCGCATTCTAACTCTGCTGAGTTTTTCATTATTATGCTCCTTTCAAAGTATTTTTTATCGTTGCGATTATTTCTTCACATTTCTTTTTGGATAGCCCAAAATCGTGAGCAATTTGCATCAAATCACTCTCGGTTGGTTTACCATTTAAGTTGACACTCATTTCGTGTTCTGGTTTATTTGGTAAGGATGTTATATCGTATGCAGGTGACAATTTGTATCCTTTAAGTTTTTCATCATATAGGAATGAGAAATTTTTACTATGATCGTCTCTGTTTTTATAGGAGACATTGAAGCACATTCGTCTAAAAACCTCATACATATCATTTTCTCTAATTACACTGATTTTTGAAATGACTTGAAATAAATGCCCATAATCTAGATTTGGCAATCTATGAGTTGTTTCAAGTAGTGCAGATAATGATATCATATGAATTTTTTTGTTTTCTTTTCTATCAAATCTTTTTGCTCCAAAGAAGCCACTGCAAATTTTAGAATCAAATAATTTAAACTCATTAACATTTATCCCACATTTCTTTGCAAGTTGATTGGCGTTAAATTCTTTTTCCCCAATATTTTTAGGATCTATTTGACAAGGAAATTTTACTATCCATTCTTCATCGTTATAGGTAATATGTGCTTTTGGTCTGGCACCACCGCTAGATCCACCTAGGTTAAAAATACTATCTAGGTCAACATTTTCAGCATCATCGTTTAATATTTTTTCAGCCTCTTCGGCAATTTCATCCAGATTGTAGTTTTCAGTTGCCGTGTCTAAACTTTTATTTGGCTCATATTCTAATGCGCCTAAACCATTCCTGTTTATTATAGATAATTTTTGAAGTGGAGAGAGTCTATCAAAATTGATTCCATATTTGTTTAGCATTCGTCTAACCAAAAGTTCGCCCCAGCCATCTGGTAATGAATCCCAAAACACACCATACAAACCATTGAATGTTGGTTTATCGTTCACATAAATTTTATTTGATAAAGGTAATGAAATTGGCGAAATTGAAAATCCATTTTTTAACCATTCATTATCATATTGAAAAGCAATGCTTCCATTTTTTAATTCGGCAAGATACCCAACAATCTTTCCATTATACTTAACATTTAACTTTTTTACTTCTTCAATATTCATCTTAATACTCCTTTAAGTCTGAAACTAGCTCATTGTCAAAAATCATGTTAAAATCTGCAAGGGCATTTAATACACTTGCAATCTTCAAAAGTGAGTTAAAAGATATTTCCCCAGTACTTTCGAATCTTCTAATTGAAGCATAACTTACACCAGATCTTTGCGAAAGTTCTTGTTGTGTAAGTTTAAGTTCTTTTCGTCTTTCTTTAACTCTTTCTACTATTCCACTTAAAACACCTTGTTCTGTTAGTGTGTGGACAAAATTGTTTAAATCATATTTATTTTTCATAATGCTCACATTTTAGCACTTTTATTTATTATTGTCAATAAAATGCTAATATATTAGCGATTTAATTATAAAGGAATTTTAATAGTTGTTAAAATGTTGAAAATGCACCCAAACCATAAAATCTCGTAAAAGTGCACCATTTGTGCACCGTAGATTTCAAAGGTTTTGTGTTTAGAAGGCAAAAGTTAGGCAAATTAGTGAAAATAATACACAATTTTGAGTATGATTTTCACAATAATTGCGATTTTTGATGTTAATTGTGTTACGGGGCAGACTCGAACATTGCTCCTAAGGAAGGGGTCAGGCGTTCGAATCGCCTCAAGAACACCAAACAAAACAGTCATTTGGCTTTTGCCCAAAAACAAAAGTTTGTGGCTGTTTTTTGTTGCAAATAGGGCAAAGTTATTTCGCCTAACATTGCTAAAACTAACAAAATGTTGCAAAAAAACTAAACTACCCACAAAACATTGTAATATTTTGATTTTTGTGTTATAATACAAATATTATACTAAATTAAGGAGTAAAAAATGGACCCCTCGGGTAGTTTAAACAATTTATTTTTGGCAACTTTTACAGTTGCGGACGGACTTATGATTGCTGGTGTTATTTTGCTTATTGTATTTTCAGCATTTTTTTCTGCCAGCGAAACTGCATACACAAAAGCTAATATGTTAAGGCTAAAAAGTTATGCGGACGATAAAAAAAAGGGTGCTCGCCGTGCAGTTTATATTTGTGAGCATTCGGATAAAGCATTAAGTACTATTTTGGTTGGCAACAATATTGTAAACATTGCATCAACCACAATTTGTGCGTATTTGTTTGGAAAGTTTGTTGTAAATCCAACAATATCAAATTTGTTAAACACGGTTATTATGACCATTATAATTTTGATTTTTGGCGAAATTTTGCCAAAGTCAATATCAAAAAGCGACCCAGATAAATTTGCGCTTAGGTTTAGCGGAATACTTTTTGTGCTTATGAAAATTTTAACCCCAATAACATTTGTTTTTGGTGGGCTTCAAAAACTTGTTACCAAAAAAAAGAAGGTTGAAGCGCCAACGGTTACCGAAGACGAGCTTGAAAGCATTATTGATACCATGAATGAAGAGGGTGTTATTGATAATGACGAGGCCGATATTTTGCAAGGTGCAATTGATATAAAAACTATGACAGTTGGCGATATTATGACGCCACGAGTTGATGTTGTGGCAGCATCGGTTGACGACTCGCTTGACACAATAAAAAATTTGTTTATAGAGTATCAATTTTCGCGTATGCCAATTTATCAAAACGATAAAGATAACATTGTTGGTATTTTAAATCAAAAAGATTTTATGATTAAATATCTTAAAAACGAAAAGATTGTAATAAGTGAGCTTATGACAAAGCCAAGCTTTGTTACCGAATCGATGAATGTTGACGATGTTATAAGACTTATGCAAAAAGAAAAAAAGCATTTGCTTATTGTTGTTGATGAATATGGTGGCACAAGTGGGATTGTATCGATGGAAGATGCCTTGGAAGAGGTTGTTGGCGAAATTTATGATGAGCACGATGATGAGCCTGCAAAAAAGCCAATAACAAAAATTGGAGAAAACAAGTATTTGCTTAACCCAGAAATGAGTGTAGAAGACTTGTATGATTATCTAGAAATTGAGCATTTGCCAGAAGAAAGTTATTCGTCAGTTGGCATTATGCTTTATGAGTTATCTCAAAAATTACCATCGCTTGGCGAAAAATTTACTGTAACAGCAGTTGACGATGTGCTGAACGAGCACAACGACTATGTACACATTGTTACCAAGCTAAACTTTACCATAACAAAAATGGACGAAAGACGAATTGCCGAGTTGATGCTGGAAGTTAGTCGAGATACCACCGATGATGATGGCAACGATGTGAAAATTGAAGAATAAAAAAAGGGGGAGATTAAATCTCCTTTTTTGGTGATAAATAATTTGTGATAAATAAAAAAAGCCACCAATGGTGGCTAAAAATTATTCTGCTTTTTTTGCTTTTTCTAACATAACAGCAAGTCTTGCTTTTTTGCGGTTTGCATTATCTTTTGTGATAATACCCTTTCTTGCAGATACATCAACAAGAGCAACTACTTCTGGCAACATTTTTTCTGCTTCTTCTAGATTTTTAGACTCTACAAGTGCTTTATATTTTTTTATTGTTGTTGCAAGTTCTGTTTTTGGAGCTCTATTTTCTTGTTTTTGTCTTGCATTTACTTCAACTCTTTTAATTGCTGATTTAATAATTGGCATAATTACATCTCCCTTTAAAAATCTACTATGATAGTTTAACATATTAAATTATAAAAATCAAGAAATTTTTACATTTTTTGTGAAATAATAACTATATGAAAAATAGATGTGTTAGCGAGCTTGCGTTTGAGGCTTGCAAAGGTGTTAAAAATGGCTGTGGATTTTACAAAAAAAAGCATAAGTATAGTTTAGGGATTTCGCAAACTGATATTAAAATTTTAAACAGCGAGGTGTCAAAACAACTAAATCGAGATGTTGGAAGTTACATTACATTGCAATTTGACGATGTGCTTTTTTATGATATAAAAGCAAAAGAAATGCTTGTTCAAAAGGCAATTGGGGTTATAAAAAGTTTGGCAAAAGGCCTAAAAAAAAGTATAAAAAAAATTTTGGTGGTTGGGCTTGGCAACGAAAAATATGCCTGCGATAGTTTAGGAAAACTTGTAACAAGCAAAATTTTAATAACTAAACCGTATTTGGATAAGCACCTGTTAAGCCCCAGCAAAATCGCCGAAATTTATGCTGTAAGTTTTGGTGTATACGGAACAACGGGGATAGAAAGTAGCGAGGCAATAAGGGCTATTTGCGGTACAATAAAACCAAATTTGGTTGTTGCGGTGGATAGTATGGTTGCAAGTGGCGAGCACAGCCTTTGCAAAACAATTCAGTTTAGCGATACAAAACTTTTGCCGGGTGGAGGGGTTGGAAATAATCGGCTAGAAGTTAGCAAAAAGGTTTTGGGGTGCGATGTAATTGCAGTAGGCGTTCCACTTGTGCTAAATTCTAAAACAATATGCAAAAATTTGGGGGAACTTATTGTAACGCCCAAAGATGTTGAGCTTAAGGTTGAGGTGCTTAGCAAAATTATTGCAAAGGCAATAAATTTGTCTTTTTGCGACCTATCCAAAGAAGAATATTTGCAACTTACAAATTAAATTTTGGGGTTAAATTTTTGTGCCATAAACTTTGGCGATATTTTTGGCATAATTTTTTACGTGGAAGTTTAAAATTTTAAATTGCAAGTAGGCTAGCACAGGCACAACAAAGCCAAAAATATCATATATTTTTTGTATGGATAAAGGTTGGATTTTGGTGATTGATAGTGGCAATGGTGGGCTTTGGACGCTAAAAAAAATTAAACATCTTTTGCCGTTTGAAAACTATTTGTTTTTTGAGGATAAAATAAACGCACCATATGGAAACAAAAGCAAAAAACAACTAAAAAAAATTGTTTTAAAAAATTTAAAAAAATTGACAAAATTATATAACATAAAGTTAGTTGTATTTGCTTGCAACACAATAAGCAGTGTGTGCTTTGATTATATAAAACAAATATTTTTTGATTTGCCGATTATCAAAATTGAGCCATACATAAGCACAAAGTGGTTTTTTGGCGAGCAAACTTTGTTGCTTGCAACAAAAAACACAATAAAACACAATATAAAAATAAGAGTGTATAATTCCAGCAAAAATGTTTTTGTTGTTGGTTACAAAACACTTGCAAAACAAATTGATTGCAATATAAACAATCTTGATAACTTGTTGCCATATTTAAACAAAACCTTAAAAAAATACAAGCACAAAAAAATAAAAAACATTGTTTTGGGTTGCACACATTTTAACTATATAAAACCTCAACTTATAAAAATTTTTGGCAATGTAAAGTTTTTTGAAAATAGCAATGTGGTTGCCAAAAATGTAAAAAACACTTTAAAAAATTTAAATTTAAATAGCAATTGCAAAAAAAATGGCGATTTGCTTGTAATATCAAAAATTTAATAAAATTTGCAAAAATAGTTAAAAAATGGTAAAAAACAACAAAAAAACGCAAAAAATATGGCAAAAGTTGCTATTTTTCAAAAATTAAAAAAACAGGCATAAAGTTTATGCTTGTTTTTAATTTAAATTAATTTTGTTGTTTGCTAACAATTTCGCCGTATTTTAAATTTACAACCTTAAGCCCAAGTTGATTTGCAATTTGTTGATTAACAAAAGCAAAAACAAAAGTGCTTTGTTGGTTGGTGTAAATAAGCTCGGCAAGTTTTTCAATAACTTTTTGTTGCTCTTTGCCATAAACAAGCGAGCAAACATCGTCAATCAAAAACAAGTCAATCCTTCGCATGCTTACACGCGCAAGCTCGGCCAAAATTTTTTGGAAGGGAGAAAGGTCTTTAACTTTAACTTCGGCAAGGCTTTCCAAATCAAATTGCTTTAGGGCGGTTAGAACTTTAAGATTTATTGAAGCAGGGTCGTAATTTCTAGATTTTAAAATATATTCCAAGTTATACTTTAGTGTTTTGCTTTCAAAAAATACAAAACTTTTTGGCACAAACCCAACAGAGCAATCTTGTTTAAAGTTTATTTTTTTAATATCAATGTTTTTAATGTAAACCTCACCTTTTTTAAAATTTTCAAGTTTTGCGAGCACACGCAAAAGCATTGTTTTTCCACTATCGGCCTCGCCAACCAAAGCGATTTTTTCGCCATCTGCAATCTCTAAATTTATATCGTGCAAAGCATCAAATTCTTTTGTAAATGTCAAAAATAAATGTTTAATGGTAATCATAAAAACTCCTATAAATAATGTTATCACTAGTTGGCATTTTTTGCAATTATTTTTTATATGGTTTGATGTGGTGTTTGCAATAATTTAGGCGTGCAAATTTTTTGCCACAACTTATAGCTTTGTGTTTTTTAAAAAAATTAAAGTTATGCCACTATTGTAATTTTTAAGGTCGGGGTCCAAAACAAGCTCGGGATAATTTTTTAGCATATCATCGCTATTTTTTTCAAGCTCCCCAAATTTTTCGCCAGGGATAAAGTCGGCTATTTTGCCAAATTTTTTTAGCATAATAAGTTTTTGATGTGCTTGCTTTTTAATTTCTCCGCCAACGCCATGCGAGCCGTAGCCGTGTATAACTTTTAAAACTTTTGTGTCGGTTTTGCTAAAAGTTTCAATGGCAATTTCTAGGCTAGCAACGGCAACATCGCTGGGCGGGTTATCTTGTTTTATGTTGATGGTTTCTATTTTCATTTTTGCCTCGTTTTTACTTTTTAATTTGCTTTTTAACTAACAGTGCCAAATTTGCTAAAACAGTTTTGCTGATAAAACATATATTCGCTGATGTGTATATTTATGCAATATAATGAATAATAATAAAGGCAAAAGCTAATTTAGCAAGGCTTTCTCTTGTGAGCATAAATATGCAAAATAATAAATATTTATGCAATATAAGTTAAGTATTTTTTGCCATATTTTTTTGTTGTGCTGTTTAAAAAAATTGTGGATATAAAGTCTAATTTAGAATTATCGTGTTCCCAAATAATTATTCCGTCAGGTTGCATCATATGCTTTTTTTGCAAAAACTCAATGGCTTTTTCAGCAAAATCACTTGCATAGGGAGGGTCTAAAAACACAAAATCCAACTTTGCACCTTGTTTGTTTAGGCTGTTTAATGTGCCCAAAAAATCTTGTTTAAAAACAGTATAATTTTGTGCGCTTATAAGCGAAAGATTGCTTTTAATCAGTTTAATTGCATTTGCATTGTTATCAGCAAAATAGCAAAATTTTGCACCACGGCTCAAAGCTTCAATTCCAGTCGCTCCAGTGCCGGCAAACAAATCCAAAAAATTTTTGCCGTTTACCATCAAACCAATTTTATCAAACAAAGCTTCTCTAACCAAATCGGTTGTTGGCCTTGTGGTAGATAAATTAAAATCTTTCAAAATTTTTCCTTTAAATTTTCCTGCAATTATTCTCATAATTTAATTATACTATATTTTATAAAAATATCATATAAAATAAACAAAATATAGTGCAAAACTTAAAAAAAATAATAAAAAACCACCAAAATTTGTAAAAAAAAGTATCAAATTGGTAGCCTTTTGTTATGCTATTCAGTTTTTATGTTAAATCTATTTTGTTTTATGTTTGTTAAAATTTCGTAGTCTATCGTGCCACAAAAGTTTGCAAGGCGATTAAGCAAAATGCTGTGGTTTGCATCGTGGCCAACAATGGTAACGGTGTCAAAAAGTTTGGCGCTTGTATTTGTTAAATCAATCATAAACATATCCATACAAATATTGCCCACAATTTTGCACGGCTTGCCACAACACAAAACGTAACCTTTTTTTGACGCAACACGCATAATTCCATCTGCGTAACCTAGTGGCACTGTGCCAATAGTCATGGGCTTTTTTGCAACAAAACCTTTGCTATAGCCAACGCTTTGCCCGTGTTGTATTTTACAAATGTTTATTATTTTAGATTTTATGCTAATAGCATCAAAAGTTTTAATGCCAGCGTTATTTTTTGTGTTTGCAAAAAGCATTATTCCAAGCCTAACCATATCAAACCTAAAACTTTTAAAACTAGTGGCAGGTAAAATGCTTGATGCGTGCTTTGTTATTTGAGATATATCAATGTAATTTTTAAGTATATTAAGATATTGCATAAATATACTTATTTGGTGCTCACAATCGGCCCTATTTTTTGCATTGTATAGGTGAGTAAATATACCATCTATTTGCATATTTTTAGTTGATAAAATAACTTTTATTGCTTGATCAAATTTGTCAAAACTATCAAAGCCAATGCGATTCATTCCGCTGTTTATTGCAAGATGTAATTTTATTTTGGGCAAGCTGTTGCTGGCGTTTTGAGCTATTAAATTTGCTTGCACCAAATTTGATACTGTTATGCAAATGTTGTTTTGCTGACAAAATGCAATGTTTTTTGTCGGCGTAAAGTTTAAAATTAAAATGGGCTTGTTGGTTAGCTTTCTTAATTTTTTTGCCTCCAAAAAACAAGCCACAGCATAATAATCAACCAAGCCATCTATCGCAGGCACAACATATTTTAGACCAACGCCATATGCGTTGGCTTTTACCACAGCGCAAATTTTTGACTTGCCATCAATTTTTTTGTAGGCAAGTAGATTCTGCTTTATGTTGCTTAAACTTATAATATAATCACTAAAACTTTTCACATCATTAAATATGACAATTGGTTATATTTTGTTATTAGTGCAAATTATTTTTTGCCGATTTATTATTGATAATTTTGGTTTGCTTAACTTGTTTGGTTGCTTCCTTGTTTGCAAAATTTAAAAACAATCTTGCAATACTGTCAAAAAAGGCGACAAAAGCATATATTACAAATATGAATATTTTATCGGTATGTATGATTGTTAAAAACGAAAGCAAGGTGTTGGATAGGTGCCTAGAGCAGGTAAAAAAGTTTGCTGACCTAATTGTGATTGTTGATACGGGCTCTAGCGATTGCACAAAGCAAATTGCACTCAAATACACAAAAAATGTGTATGATTTTGTGTGGCAAAATGATTTTTCGCTAGCTAGAAACTATGCAATATCAAAGGCAAAAACAAAATATGTAATGTGGCTTGATGCAGATGATTACATTGATGATGACAATGTAAAAAAGATAAATTTGCTTAAAAATAGCGCAAAAAGCGATACTTTTATGCTAAAATATCAAATTTTATTTGATAAATCAGGTAAATGTTTGTATGAATATTATAGAGAGCGAATTTTAAAAAACTGTGATAAATGCAAATTTTGTGGGTTTGTTCACGAGGCAATTGCACCATTTGGAAAAATTGAGTATACCGATATTGTCGTAAAGCATTTAAAAATAGAAAAACAGCGAGATACAAAGCGTAATTTAAGACTTTATAATTATCACAAAAAATTAGGTTACTTATTTAATGCTAGGGAGCAATTTTATTATGCAAGAGAGCTGTTTTATAACAAATATTACAAAAAATCAATAAAAATGTTTAAAAAGTTTTTAAAAATGGATAACAAATTTTTGCCAAACATTATTGATGCACACATTATGCTTTCAGACGCGTTTGTGATGGTGGGGGACTTAAAAAAAGCGAGCGATTGTCTTGTTGATTGCATTAAAAATTATCAGCCAAACCCCGTTGTTTGCACAAAGCTTGGTTTGATAAATTTAAGCCAAAAACGCTACAAAAACGCAATTTTTTGGCTAAAAAGTGCCTTAATTTTGCCAAAAGATGAAAAATCAGGACAATTTATTGAAAATGATTATTATGATTTTTTGCCATATTTGGAACTTAGCGTTTGCTATTTTTATGTTGGAGATTATCAAAACTTTAAAAAATATCACAATTTGGCAAAACAAATAAAGCCATATGATAGGGCAGTGTTGTTTAACCAGCAATTTGTTAATGATTGATAAATTTGCATATTTACATATTAGCATTTGATATTTTGTTTTTAAGCACAACAAAAACGCAACTTATCATCAAAACTTGAAAATTTTGTAATTTTGTGTCACAAAGTATTGACCTGTGCTGGTTTTGGTGATATAATAAAAAGGAATATTTAAGATAAATATTACAAAAGGGAATGTTTATGGATAGTAATTTGGATAAATATTTGGCATTTATAAAAACGGCAGAGTATGGTAGCATTTCAAAATCGGCAGAATCGCTTAACTATTCGCAATCGGCGGTTAGTAAAATGATTATGGATTTGGAAAAAGACCTGGGTATTTCTCTTTTTAAAAGGGTTAAATATGGCGTTGCACTTACCGATGATGCAAAGCAAATTTTGCCATATGCACAAAATATGATTAGCGAATATATTGGGCTAAATAAAAAGGTTTTTGAGATAAAAAAGAGCAAAAAATAAGCTATTTTGAGGCATTTTTTTGTTTTTTTGTTTTAAATTTTGCATTGCCATTGTTGTTTGTGGTGGAGTGCTGTTGGCCAAAAATGCTGTGCGTAAAAAATTGTAAAAAAAGGTCGCAAAAAATTATTGCAATATTGCAAAAAATATGATATAATAAATTTTGTAATGCCGAAGTGGTGAAATTGGCAAACGCGCTGGACTCAAAATCCAGTACTCGCAAGGGTTTGTGGGTTCAAGTCCCACCTTCGGCACCAGTTAAATAGTAAACTTTAGTGGTTTACTATTTTTTTGTAGTATTTAGGTAGGGGAAAAGGTGAGGCTTGGCTACGCAATAAATAATTAAATGTGGTTTTGTTACGCAATAATTAATTCTTTGCTAGTTATTGATTTAAAGTTGAAAAAATCTGGGAGACTGAATAATAAATTAAAAATAAAAAAGCCACTGATGTTTAGTGGCTTTTTTAAGCATTCAATATTCTGTGCTTTTTTTGCAAGCGTTTTATATTTATTATCTTTTTTACAATCATTTGGTGGTCAAAGGTCCTTTTGTAACAATTATATGTTTGATAGCCTTGTTACAAGCGCTTGATGTTTTAAGATATTTTAGTAAGCATTTGATATTCATTGACTTTTTTTAAGCATTCGATATTTAGTGGTTTTTTTGCAATTATTTTATATTAACCTTGGGCTTTTTGTGGGTATTTTTTGGGCTAGGGTTTTGCTTTATTTGTTCAAAACAATAGAGTAGAGACTTAGGTATTTATCAACCATTTCCGACCATGTGTGAGGGAGTTGATGCAAGGCATTTTCGCCAACTTTTTGCAAAATTGCAGGATTTTTTAACAAAAAATCAATTTTTTTGGCCATTTCTTGCGGATTATTGACAATTGTAAAGCCATTTTGGTTGTTTGTAATTCGCTCGCTTACGCCTGTATTTTCTAGCGCAACACTTGGCACTTTGTTAAGGGCGGCCTCTATAATTGTTAAGCTGTCGTTATCAAATATAGATGGAAATAAAAATAATTTTGCGTTTGCATAAACCGATGATAATAATACCTTGTCGGTTATCTGCCCCAAAAACAAAACACTGCTACTATATGGTTTGGAACTTGCAAGCTTTTTAAAATATTCGGAATCTTCGCCAGTGCCAACAATAACCATTTTAAAATTTTGGTTTGTGTTATACAAATTATCAAGTGCATCAAAAATAAAATCTAAATTTTTAACTTTGGTAAGCCTTCCAACAAAAAGCAAAATGTTGTCGCTATCCAAAAAACCAAATTGTTTTTTTGCTAAAAGTTTGTTTTACATCTAGCACTGGGTTAAAACAAGCGCCGTTTTTAACAACCTCAAACTTTCCGTTGTAGCCATAAAGTTTAAATTCTTGCTCCATGCTGTAAGATACCGCTGTAACCATATCAGCCTTTTTTAGTTTTTTGCCAATCTTTTTTAGCGCACAATTTACCAAAAATTTGCATTTAACGGCATCGTTATAAGCAAAGCTAAATTTTGTGTGAATTGTAGATATGCAAGGAATTTTATGTTTTTTTGCATATTTAAGTGCCAAAGAAAGCATACTTGCTTGGGTTTGGCAATGCACCAAGTCGGGTTTAAAACTGTTTACTTTTTTATACACATTGTGGTTAAAAAAGGGTAGGGCGTAGTAGTCATTTGCGTCAATTTTTATGCTGGCCTTTCTAACAACTTTAAACGGCAAATTTTTTGGGCCGTCAGTTTTATATTTTGGCGCAACAACAAGCACATTGTGCCCCTTGTTAACAAGCTCGGTTGCGATGTTTACTGTTGCATTTTCGGTGCCCCCAACGCCCGGTAAAAAGTTATCGGTAAATATTGTGATGTTTAGTTTTTTATCCATAAATAGCTCCAAATTTTGTTAAAAAATTTTTATTTTGTTATATTGAATAAATTTAAAAGATTGATACTTTTAAAACAATTATCAATTTTAGAAAAATTAGTAATTTAGAAAAATATATCATTTTAAAAAATTAGTTTTTTTTGGAAAAATATAGTAATTTTAAAAATTAGTAATTTAAAAAAATTTAATAATTTTAAAAAAATATAGCATTTTTATTAAAAAATGATGTGTTTTTGATTGTTGTTTTGATGTTTTTTACAAATTTGCGTCTTTTTTTATTCTTAAGCAGTCGTTAACAAGGCTTGTGTAAACCGGAAAACTTTGCAAAAATAGTTCGGTTTGCCATGGCTTTATTCGGCGCCTTGTGTTGCCTTTTTGCCTTGCGTTGCAAAGGTGATGGACAACAATATCTGTGTTGTATTTGCATTTGTGCCTAAACCAATTAAATTTATATGGAAGCATACGCCTGTGTTTTATAACTTTGTTTAGTGCGTCTTGGTCGGCAAAGGATAGCTTTTGTGCTTTGTAAATATCTATTGCTCTGTCAAACGATTTTGTTTGCCTAATTTTATCTAAATTAAGTAGCAAAACTCCGGCATTAAAATAGTTAAAAAAGCCAACAAAATTAACAAACAAAATATCTCTAACAGCGCCGACCTCAAAGTTTGTCACATCAATATCAAAAAGTTCGCTAATATCGTGGTTTATAATGGTATCAACATCAAGATAAATTATTTTGCTTGGCAAATTTAACTTTGGTGCAAGAAGCCTTAACAAAGTGTAAGGCGTACATCGTGGAATATCTGTATTTTTGCCATCATCAAAAACTTGATGATACAATTTTGTTGTATCAACCTTTACAATTTTGTTTTGGCTGTTAAATTTAGCTATTACATTTTGTAATACTTGTATTTGATTATCACTAATTGGAATATATGCCGGGTCAATTTCGCTTAAATCCATTGTCAAAACATAAGCCGTAAATGGCTGTTTTGTGTTTTGGGCAAGGCTGTAAAGAGAAATCAGCAACCCATCAAAAATTTGTGCGTTGCCTGCGTATAACAAATTTATCATATCTATCCCCCCCCCAAAAAAAATTATTTATATATTATATACTAATAATAATATACTTTAAATCATTATCGTTTGTCAAGGTGCGTAACACAAATTTAAAATTTATCATATAAAAGTGTATGAAATTTGTAGATGGAAAATTTGTTTTAGATGATTATTTAATTAGTTTGCAAAAAAAAGGTGTTGTTTTTGAAAACATTTTTAATGTTGTTGTTGATAAAACTGCAAAAATTCAAAAAGGTGCAGTTATTGGCAATGGCGTTAAAATAAGTGGGCAAAGTGTTGTTAAAAGTGGGGCAAAAGTTTTAGATGGCTCTGTTATACAAAACAGCCAAATTGGTAAAAATGCTTTGGTGCAGTCATCTTATGTTTTGGATAGCCAAGTGGGTGATGAAACAACCATTGGCCCTTTTGCAAAAATAAGAGCAAACAGCAAAATTCAAAAAAATTGCAGAATTGGGAATTTTGTAGAAGTTAAGAACTCGCAAATTGGCAATGGCACAAAGTGTGCACATTTAACATATATTGGCGATGCAACTGTTGGGGCAAATTGCAATTTTGGTTGCGGAAGCATAACAATAAATTATGATGGCGTAAAAAAGTTTAAAACAACAATTGGAAGTAATGTTTTTGTGGGTAGCAATGCAAATATCATTGCACCTGTAAAACTTGCAGATAACTCGTTTGTGTGCGCAGGCACAACAATAACAAAAAATTTGGATAAGTATGATTTTGCAATTGGCAGGCCTTTTGCAACAATAAAAAAGGGATACGCAAAAGTGTATTTTAAAAAGCGAGGCGTTGATAAATAGGCCTTTGATAACAAATAATTTAAAATTTCAAAAATATCCAGAGGGTTAAGCCACTGGATATTTTTTAAAATGCAAAAAAAACCAGAATCACAAAAAAATAAAATTGCCAAAAACCAGAATCGCAAAAAATAAAATTGCCAAAAACCAAAGCACAAAAAATTAAAAACCACAAAAAGGCGCAAAAGCAACTAAGAGAGCAAAAAAATTAAGACCAAACAAAAATAAAAATATTAAAAAAAGCAAAAAATTTTTCAATGAATATTTTTTATGTTTTTTGTATGCTTATGTATATTTTTTTTGGTGGCATAGTTAAAAAAATCAAAAAAATCAATATGCTTATTTTTTGTAAAAAAAGCAATTGTGCATAAATATAAATTTATAAAAATTTTTGGAAATTTTTTGGCAAAAAATGTTGTTAAAATTGTTTGGAATAAATTTTTTTTTGGGATATAATCGTAAATATTGATGGTTGGAGGTGCATATGAAAGTTATTAAACGGGATGGTTCAATGGTTGATTTTGACCAGTCAAAAATAGAGGACGCCATACAAAAGGCAAACGCAAATGTGGGCAAAGATGATAGGGCATCAAAAAAAGATATTTTGGATATTATTGAAGGCCTTGTTAATCTTAACAAAAAGCGTATGCTAGTTGAGGATATTCAAGATTATATTGAGGATAGCCTTATGAGGCAGGGGCACTTTGCCTTGGCAAGAACCTACATAACATATAGATTTCAGCGTGCTTTGGTTAGAAAGGCCAACACCACCGATGATGCAATACTTACACTTGTTGCAAATCGAAACAAAGATGTTGCCGAAGAAAACAGCAACAAAGATGCCAAAGTTGCAGCCACTCAGCGAGATTTGATTGCTGGAGAGGTTAGCAGGGATATTACAAAAAGGTTGTTGCTTCCAGAGGATATTGCAAAGGCGCACGAAGATGGTGTTTTGCATTTTCACGATTCTGATTACTTTGTTCAGCACATTTTTAATTGCTGTTTAATTAACATAAAGGATATGTTAGATAATGGCACTGTTATGAATGGCAAACTTGTAGAATCGCCAAAAAGCTTTCAGGTTGCATGCACTGTGTTAACCCAAATTATTGCCGCGGTTGCAAGTAGTCAATATGGTGGGCAAAGTGTAGATATTAGGGCGCTTAGCAAATATTTAAGGTTATCTAAACAAAAGTTTGAAAAAATGTTTAGAGAAACCGACCCAAGCCTAAGCGAGCAAAGCATAAAAAAACTTGTTGATGCAAGGCTTAAAGAAGAACTTAAAAGTGGTGTTCAAACAATTCAATATCAAATAAACACTCTTATGAGCACCAACGGACAATCGCCGTTTGTAACGCTGTTTTTGTATTTGGATAAGGACGACCCATATATAGACGAAACTGCAATGATTATAGAAGAACTTTTAACTCAAAGATTGCAGGGGATAAAAAACAAAGTTGGCGTTTATGTAACTCCAGCATTTCCAAAACTTGTTTATGTGCTTGACGAGTGCAATTGCCTAAAGGGTGGCAAGTATGATTATTTAACAAAACTTGCATGCAAGTGCTCGGCAAAAAGGTTGTATCCAGATTACATATCAGCCAAAAAAATGCGAGAAAATTACGAGGGCAATGTGTTTAGTCCAATGGGTTGCCGAAGCTTTTTATCGCCGTGGAAGGATAAGGATGGAAAGTATAAATTTGATGGCAGGTTTAACCAAGGTGTTGTATCAATAAATTTGCCACAAGTTGCAATTGTATCAAAGGGCGATGAAAAGGTATTTTGGAAGGAGCTTGATAAAAGACTTGATTTGTGCTACAAAGCACTTATGTGTAGACACAAGGCGCTAAAAGGCACAATTTCAGATACCAGCCCAATACACTGGCAACATGGTGCAATTGCAAGGTTAAAACCGGGCGAGGTTATTGATGATTTGCTAGAAAATGGATACTCTACAATATCACTTGGCTACATAGGTGTTTATGAAATGACGTATCTTATGACAGGTGTTAGCCACACACAGCCAAAAGGCACGGAATTTGCATTAAAAGTTATGAGGCATTTGCGAGAAAAAACTGATCAGTGGAAAAAGGAAACTGGCATTGGGTTTGGGCTTTATGGCACGCCGGCCGAGTCGCTTTGCTACAGGTTTGCAAAAATTGATAGAGAAAAATATGGCATTATAAAAAATGTTACCGATAAAGGTTATTACACAAATTCTTATCACGTTGATGTTAGAGAAGAAATCAATGCTTTTGATAAATTAAAGTTTGAAAGCCAATTTCAGCCAATATCGTCAGGTGGTTGCATATCGTATGTAGAAATTCCAAATTTGTGCAACAACCTAGACGCAGTTGAAGAGCTTGTAAAGTTTATTTATGATAACATTCAGTATGCCGAGTTTAACACCAAAAGTGATTATTGCCAAGTTTGTGGATATGATGGAGAAATTATCATAAATGATAAAAACGAGTGGGAGTGCCCACAATGCCACAACAAAGACCACAGCAAAATGAATGTTACTCGCAGAACATGTGGCTATTTGGGCGAAAATTTTTGGAACGAGGGCAAAACAAAAGAAATTAAAGCCCGAGTGTTGCACTTGTAGGAGGTAATATGAATTACGCTACAATAAAAGAGCATGATACTGCCAACGGCAACGGAGTTAGGGTAAGTTTGTTTGTTAGTGGGTGCACACATCACTGCAAAGAGTGTTTTAACAGCGAGGCTTGGGATTTTAACTTTGGAAAGCCATATACACAACAGGTGGAAGATGAAATTTTAAGGCTTTTGGGTAGGCCTTATATTAGGGGGCTATCATTGCTTGGTGGCGAACCGATGGAAGTTGTTAACCAGCCCTGCATTGCAAAACTTGTTGCACGGGCAAAGCAAATGTATCCAACAAAGGATATTTGGTGCTATAGCGGATATTTGTTTGATAAGGATATTTTGCCAAAAGATGGCAGGGTGCACACGCAATACACCAACCAAATTTTAAACAACATTGATGTTATGGTTGATGGCGAATTTGTGGTGGCGCTAAAAAACTTAAAGTTAAAGTTTAGGGGCTCTAGCAACCAAAGGCTTATTGATGTTAAACAAAGTTTAAATTTGGGCAAAGTTGTTACCTTTGAATAATGGCTAAATATTAGGACAGTTTTGATATAAATATTATTGCTTGCAAAAAGCAAAAATATATGTTATACTATCCTAGTATTTTTTTATTGGAGAATTTATGTTTAAACACAGAAGTGATGGCGTTTTTGAAAAAACGGCCGACCCAGTGCTTGGGGCGACATCGTTTATTATGCCACGCAGATATGACGCAATGGTTAACTTTTTGCTTGTTTCTAGGTGCGAAAATCTTGACCAATACATCAAAAAAACATATGATGAAAAGGGCATCCATTTTTCGTATATGGAAGTTTTGATTGCCGCAATTGTTCGTATGTATGCAAAAAAGCCATTTTTAAATAGGTTTGTTATGAATGGCCGTATTTATAGGCGAGATGCAATTTACATTTCGTTTGCCGTAAAAAAACAACTTACCGAAGATGCTCCAGAAACAACCGTAAAGTTAAAATTTACGGGAGAAGAAGATATTTTTACCATCAAAAAAATGATTGATGATGAAATTGTTGCCAACAAGGGCGATAGTAAAAACGATGCCGATAAAACCGCAAAAATTTTATCAAAAATTCCAAACGGGCTTTTAAAGTTTGGCATTGGGGTTATAAAGTGGATGGATAAGCACAATTGTTTGCCAAAAAAATTGATTAACATAAGCCCATTTCACACAAGTTGCTTTTTGACAAATATGAAGAGTATTTCTACCGATTATGTATATCATCATCTGTATGATTTTGGAACAACATCTATGTTTGTTGGCCTTGGTAAAGAGCATTTAGAGCCAGTTGTTAACGAAGTAACAAAACAAATAGAAGTTGGCAAAGTTCAGCGTATGGGCGTTGTTATTGACGAACGTATTTGCGATGGATTTTATTATGCAAAAAGTATAAAATATATTAGAACCATTTTGCAAAACCCTGCACAACTAGAGCAAAGCTACAAAATTCCGGAGTGCGACAAAGTTTACAGCAAAAAGCAACTTCGAGCCAAAAAAAAGGCACGAAAGGCCGAAAAAAAGAGATTGCTTAAAATGCAAAAACTAATTGCAAAGCAAAATACAAATAACTAAAAGTTTTGGTTTTCGCCAAAACTTTTGTTTTATATTTAAACATTTTATTGCAAATATTGGCTAGTTATATTATAATTGTGATATGAAAGTTTTTTGTATAAGTGATTTGCATCTTAGCTTAACTTGCAACAAACCAATGAACATTTTTGGTCCAGTTTGGGACGGATATTGGGAAAAGATTTGTGCCGATTGGCAAAAAAAAGTTACAAATGACGATATTGTTTTAATATCGGGCGATATTAGTTGGGCAATGAAGCTAGAAGATGCTATTTGCGATATTAAAGAGATTGACAAGTTGCCGGGCAAAAAGGTATTTATTCGTGGTAATCACGATTATTGGTGGAAAAGTTTGACTGCAATACGCACAAATTTTCCAGCAGATTGTTACGCTATTCAAAACGATAGCCTAAAACTTGGCAATTTTGTAATTTGTGGCACACGTGGCTGGACAGTTCCAGAAACATCTAGTGTAAGCGAAGAAGATGCCAAAATGTTAAATAGAGAGCAACTTAGGCTAGAACTATCGCTAAAAAGTGCAAGGCAAAAAATGGAAGAGGGCGATAGGCTAATTTGTATGGTGCATTATCCGCCATTTAACAGCAAATTGGAAGATAGTGGCTTTACAAGGCTTATGGAACAATATGGTGTTAACAAATGCGTATATGGCCACTTGCACGGAGAAAACAGCCGAAGTGTTAAATATTTGGTTAAAAATGGTGTTGAGTATTTTTTGACAAGTTGCGATAAAGTTCAAAATCAACTTGTGCTAATTTATGGGGAGTGATTATGGATTGCAAGTATCATAGGGGCAAAAAGGCCGTTGGGCAATGCAAACTTTGTGGCGCAAAACTTTGCCAAAAATGCACAGATTTTCAGCAACAATATGGCAGGTGTCCAGCATGCGCAAAAGACTATTTGCAGTATGTTTACAAAAATTTTAAGCGTGGTTTAAGATACAATATTTTTGGCGTTGTGTGTGCAGTTGCCTTTTTGGCACTTTACATAGTTTGCTTTTGCACAAACAATGCCGATAAACAGTTTGTTATTTTTGGGGCTATTGTTATTGCCGTGCTAACCCCGTTATCTATATTTTTGCTTGTGTATTCGTGCAAACAAATTAAAAAATGCAAGCAAAATTTAATGGAAGCTAATGGCGAGTTTAATGACTTTTTTAAAGCAAAAAAAGCAAACAAAAATAATGGCAATGGTGTTGATAATAGTGAAATAAACAATGCTGGCACCAATAACCAAAGTGCTGACGATGCCACAAAAATCAAAAATGAGATAAACAAATCAAAAATTAAATAAACAAATCAAAAATTAAAATTTTAGGGGAGTGCTATGGAGTTTAAACATATGCCTGTTATGCTGTGGGAATGCATAGATGGGCTTGATATAAAACCAAATGGAATATATTTTGATGGCACTTTGGGTGGTGCAGGCCACAGCAGTGAAATTTTAAAAAGGCTTACAAATGGAGGCCTTTTGATTGCCACTGATAAAGATGACGATGCACTAAAAGTTTCTACCGAAAGGCTATCAAAAATTGGCACAAATTTTAAAACAATAAAAAGCGATTTTAAAAATTTTGATAATATTTTGGATAGCTTAAAAATAGATAAAATTGATGGGGTGCTGTTAGACCTTGGCGTTAGCAGTTATCAACTAGATAATGCAAGCAGGGGCTTTAGCTATATGGCCGATGCCCCACTTGATATGCGAATGGATACACAAAATCCACTTGACGCTAAACAAGTTGTAAACGAATATTCGGCCGAAAAATTAACCAAAATTTTTTACGATTATGGCGAAGAACCCTTTACAAAAAAAATTGTGCAAAATATAATTGATGCAAGAAAGATTGCCCCAATAACAACAACAAAGCAACTTAGCGATATAATAAAAATATCCGTTCCAAAAAAAATTCAGGCAACGCACGGAAACCCTTGCAAGCGAGTTTTTCAGGCAATTAGAATAGAAGTTAATGGAGAACTTACTGGGTTAGAGGCTGTTTTAAACAAAATGATACAAAGGCTAAAGGTTGGTGGAAGGATAGCAGTGCTTACATTTCATAGCCTAGAAGATAGAATTGTTAAAGATGTTTTTAAGCTAAATGCAACCAATTGTATTTGCCCAAAAAACATACCAGTTTGTGTGTGTGGGCACAAAGCAAGTGTTGTGCTTGTAAACAAAAAACCAATTGTTGCAAGCAAAGCCGAGCTTGAAAGCAACAGCCGTAGCGCTTGTGCAAAATTGCGAATTGCTGAAAAAATTATATAAGCAAAATCTGTTAAAATATCAAAAATTTGCAAAAAAACACCAAAAATGATGCGAAAAATTGGCAAAAATAAACAAAAATGCTAAAATTTAAAAAAATATCTTAAAAAAGCAAATAAAAATTACAAACAAAAAAACACAGCAAACTGTTTTGTTTTTATAAAAAAACGAAAACACAAACTGTGTTGATAGAATAAAAAAGGAGGCATAGTAATATATTATGTATGAGAGAGAAAGCGATATTTTAGTTGCCGAGCCAGAAGAAGAAACCGAAGTGCAAGATAGCCAGCAAGATAGTTTGTTTACTCAAGACGAGCCACAGCAAAATGCGCCGGAACCGGTGCAGCAGATAGAAAACAAAACTATAAAAAAGCAAGCAAGCACTTTTGTAAATTACAACAATAATAACTTAAACAAAGTTTACAAAGATTATAATGTTGTTAAAACTTATGTGCCAAAAAAACAACCAAAGCCTCAAAAAAGCAAAGAGTTTGAAACATATGTAAGCCAGCAGGCATCGTATCAACCACAAAAAGAAACATTATCGGTAGAAAGTGTAGAGCAAAAGCCAAAATTTCAATTAAAATCAAAGGCAAAAGCTTGGCTTTTATCTATAGTTGTAATTTTTGCTATGCTTGGTGGACTTTCTATTTACAATGCAGTGCACATAAACAGCATCAATCAAGATATTCAGCAAACCACCACAAACATAAACAATATAAACAACGATATTAAACAAGTAGTAAAAAATATTGACGAACTTACTAGCGAAGATAAAGTTTTGGATAGGGCGCACGAGCTGGGGCTTAGTGAAGTTAGTGACGAAAACAAAGCTAATGTTGCGTTAGAACCAAAAAACCAGTTGGAGGAATACGAAAGCCAAACAAATTTTTTTGATAAAATTTGCAACTTTTTTAGAAATTTGTTTGGAGGTTGATTTGAAAAAACCTATTTTTACAATATTTTCTATGCAAAAGAGATTATTAGCAATGATGTTGCTTTTAGTCTCTATTTTTATTTTGCTTTTTGCAAGGCTTTTTTACTTGCAAGTGTTTGATGCAAAATTTTTGCAAACAAAGGCTGAAGAGCAGTGGACCAGAGATTTGCCAATAAACGCCGAGAGGGGCGTTATTTTTGACCGCAATGGCGTAGAACTTGCCGTTAGCTACACAACATATGATATTTATGTTAGGCACAGCAATGTTAAAGATGAAGTTGGCGTTGCAAAGTTGCTTTCAAAAAAATTAGGTATAGATTATGATGTGGTTTACAAAAAAGTATCGAACCCAAAAGTTAGCGAAAGTTTAATAAAAATGCAGGTGAAAAGTAGCGTTGCAAAGGAGCTTAAAAACAGCAAGCTATCAGGCATTTATTACAGCGAAAACACAAAACGATATTACCCAGCAGGCGATTTGCTAACTCAGGTTTTGGGCTACACAACAATAGATGGCAATGGGCAAAGTGGACTAGAACTTTATTACAACAAATTTTTAAAGGGGATAAATGGTTACAGCAAGGTGCAAAGCGATATAAAGGGCTCGGAACTTTATAACACGCTTGATAGTTATGTGCCAAGCGTGGCCGGCAACAACATAACCTTAACAATAGATTATCAAATTCAGCAAATGTGCGAGCGCGCGACTTTAAAAATTATGCAAAACGAAAAACCAACCAGCGCCCAAATGATTGTTATGGACCCTAACACTGGCGAGATATTGGCAATGACATCAAAGCCAAGTTTTGACCTTAACAATCCACCCCGAAACGATGTTGCAAGTTTGCTATCGCAAAG
>ERZ808246.772-NODE-772-length-25398-cov-7.626445_pt1 | contig 25398 bp, 19 predicted proteins | sample MGYA00521083_ERZ808246 | MGnify/ENA primary metagenome ERZ808246 (study PRJEB31516, sample SAMN03275577) | gut metagenome | biome: mammalia-associated habitat; material: feces | host: Papio cynocephalus | place: Kenya | collected 2012-07-07 ... | reverse complement strand
GCCGCCCGCGGCTGGGTGAAGGAAGGCGGCGACCTGTTCGAGACCATGAAGTTCCTCGATTCCGTCGGCTGCTCCCGGTACGTGGTCACCGACGTGGCCCGCGACGGCATGATGAGCGGCCCGAACATCGATCTGCTGCGCGAGGTCGCCGAGCGCACCGACGCCAAGGTCACCGCGTCGGGCGGCATCTCCAAGCTCGACGATCTGCGCAACATCAAGCAGCTTGCCGAACTCGGCGTGGATTCCGCGATTCTCGGCAAGTCGCTGTACGCCCGTGCATTCACGCTCGAAGAGGCGCTTGAGGTCGCTCGCTGACTTCGGGCACAGCCCAAATCCAAAAGGCTCGTTTCCGGCTGGGAAAACCCCAAACCGGAAACGAGCCTTTTTCGTGGATCCGAACCGAGTGGTGCCAGGTGCCGGACAGCGGGTTATCGTCCTACTTCTTGGAACAGGGCAGTTCCCCGGAGTCGATGAGCGAACGGAACAACGCGTAATCCTCATCGTTCTGATCCGCATACGAATCGGCGAACGACACTATCGCCCTGTCGAATTCGTCGGTGCGGCCCAGATAACTGGAAATCGCGATGCTGTCGCCGGTACGGGCATGGGCATGCGCCAGGCATCGCGCGCACATGCGCGACAGATCGCTCAGCGTGTACTCGTTGAGATGGTCGATATCGATCGACCCCTTGCCGTTCCACAGCTGACGAACGTAATAGTCGCGCCGCTGCCCATCATCGGCATTGAAATTCGCCCAGCCGAGCAGCACGTCGGCGGTCGACTGGATGAGCTTCTGCCCCTGCACCACGCGCTCGCCGTGCGTGGCATACCGGGAACGCCCGACGAACCGTTCCAGCACCGATTCCGTGGCCTCCTTCATCTGCAGCATCAGCGGGTCGTCCAGATCGCGTCCCGTCAGAATCGACACCCACGCCCGCGTGCCGACGGAACCGACGCCCACCACCTTGCGGGCGGTGTCGTGATAGCGGTACTGGTCGAATACATGGCGGCGGTCCTCGTACAGACTGTGGCGGTAGTCGTTCATCAGCGCCTCTAGCCTGGTCTGAATGGTCTCCAGATCGGCGTAATCCTGCAATTCGTTGATCGGCACCAATGCAGGCGGCTTCGATTTGAACCGCAGCTTGTCGCCGTCAAGATAGGTGAGCTTGGCGGCGGCGCTGCTCGAGTCCTTCATCATCGCCTTGGCTGCCGCCGCACGCAGCGTACGATTACGTTTGCCGTTTTGCGTGTATTCGTAACGATCCAACGACTCCTGAACATCCAGATGGTCGTACCACATATCGAGATAGTTCATATGCGAGTATTGCTCGATGCGCTCGCGATAGGTGTGCACGCACCGTGCCACGGCCTCATGGCATGCGGCGGGGCTCAGTTTGTTCGCCCGCCCGCAGATCTCCACGGATACGGCAAGGCGTTTGACGTCCCATTCCCAGGGGCCGGTGGTGGTCTCGTCGAAATCGTTGATGTCGAACACCAGGCGGCGCGAGGGGGAGAAGAACATGCCGAAATTGCCGATATGCGCGTCTCCCACGCACTGCACGGGGATGCCGGTCACGGGGGTCGTCGCCAGATCATTGGCCATGATCAGCGCGGTGCCGCGGTAGAACGTGAACGCGGATGCGCTCATACGGTAGTAGCGCAACGGCACCAGCGCCTGTACGCGTTGACGCGACTGTTCCTCAAGCAGACCGATGATGTCACGCCTGTTCCTGCGCACACGCCATATGGCGTGGCTGGAGAGCGGCACCCGGCCACGTACCTCAAAGCCGGCACGGGCCCGCTGTTCGGCCGAGGGAGCCTGCTTCCATGATGTGATGTCCACAATGGGCCGATCGGCGTCGGCTCTGACTACATTGGATGTATTGGTATCGTTCACAACCGGTATCGTATATCGGTTTACGCGTCGGTGAAGGCCATAATGGCGCGGGAACACCGGGGCGGAGGACTGCAACCGTTGGCATTTTCGCGGCGTTCCGACAGGCGGATACGGGATGGACGGGCAGTCGGAACAGGCGCGGAACAGACACGACTTGTGTTAACGATGCTCGTAACACTCGCATGGAACCATAGGGCACTATGGATAAGCAGCAGGAGTTTGCTCTGCGCACGGTCGAAGAACGCGACGTGCGCTTCATTCGGTTATGGTTCACCGACGTGCTCGGCACACTGAAATCAGTCGCCATCGCACCTGCGGAACTTGAAGCGGCATTCGAGGAGGGACTCGGTTTCGACGGATCTGCCATCGAGGGCATGACCCGTGTCTCCGAAGACGACATGATCGTCAAGCCCGATCCCTCGACGTTCCAGATTCTGCCGTGGCGTGGCGGCCCTCAGGGCACGGCCCGCATGTTCTGCGACGTATTGACCCCGGACGGGGAGCCGAGCCTGGGAGACCCGCGCCACGTGCTTAAGCGCGCGCTCGCGAAGGCGAAGGAACGTGGCTTCACCTTCTACGTCCATCCGGAGATCGAGTTCTATCTGTTCGAAAGCCAGAACGATTGGTCGCAGACCCCCAAGCCCATCGACGAGGGCGGCTACTTCGACCACGTGCCGCGCAGCCCGGGCATGGACTTCCGCCGCGCCACCGTGAACATGCTCGAACAGATGGGCATTTCGGTGGAGTACTCCCACCACGAGGGTGGGCCCGGCCAGAACGAGATCGATCTGCGCTATGCGGACGCGCTCACTACGGCCGACAACATCATGACCTTCCGCACCGTCGTCAAGGAGATCTCGCTGGAGCGCGGCATCCATGCCAGCTTCATGCCCAAGCCTCTGGCCGATGCTCCCGGTTCCGGCATGCACACGCATCTGAGCCTGTTTGAAGGCGATTCCAACGCCTTCTACGAGGCGGGCCAGGAATTCAACATGTCCCTCACGGCACGCCAGTTCGCCGCCGGCATTCTCGCCCACGCGGCTGAGATCTGCGCGGTGACCGATCAGTACGTGAACTCGTACAAGCGTCTGTGGGGCGGCAACGAGGCGCCGAGCTACATCTGCTGGGGCCATAACAACCGTTCCGCACTGCTGCGCATCCCGCAGTACAAGCCGGGCAAGGGCAATTCCGCGCGCATGGAGTTCCGTGCGCTCGACCCAGTGGCCAACCCGTATCTCGCGTATTCGGTGCTGCTGGCAGCCGGTCTTGACGGCATCGACAAGCAGATGACGTTGGGCGAGCCCACCAGCGACGACGTATGGGAGTTCACCGACGCCGAACGTCAGGCCATGGGCATCGCGCCGCTGCCTACCTCGCTCGGCGAGGCTCTGGAGATCATGGAGAAATCCGATTTCGTGGCCGACGTGCTCGGCGAGCATGTGTTCGAGTACTTCCTGGCCAACAAGCGCCAGGAATGGCATGAGTACAACCGTCAGGTCACGCCGTTCGAGCTGAAGAAGTATCTGCCGAAGCTGTGACGCTGTGACGGCGATCGCGTAGGCCGCGTCGCACGACCGATCCACGGCATGTGCTGCGGTCATCCGCAGCAGACAAGAGGCCGCCACCGGGTGTCATACCCGGTGGCGGCCTCTATATATTCTCGTTGTTGTCTTAATCGATGCTGTTGACGGACGGGTCGAAGGTTCTGCGCATCGAAAGCTTATCGTCATCGGTTATGGTGAATGTGACGGGGGAGTGCTCGTCGTTGAGCTGGAACATGAATACGTCTGTCGCCTGCACGCCGTTTTCGGCATGGGGATCGTGCCAGAGGACGCAGTCGAGCTTGCTGCCGTTCTGCGACGCCTTGACATACGCATACTTGGCGAAGTGGTTGTAGTGGTCATATGGTTTGTGGGGGGCGTCGAAATACCAGGGGATGCGAATCATGACGATGGGATTGCCTTTGCTGTCGTGCAGTTTGGCCATGGAATCGATGCGGAAGTGCATGCTGGTGTTTATCTTCTTGACGGTGCCGTCCTCATGGAATGCCGACTTGTCGACCTGCGGCGGCTTCGGGATGCTGGTATAGGCAACGCGCTTCAGGCGGGTTCCGGTATTGCGCTCGGTGTCGATTGCGTCGAGGGTGAATGCGGAACGCACGATATTCGCATGCAGGTCGTTCGATACCAATACGGTGATGGGAGCGTCCGACTCGGGGAGGAGGTAATAGACGACATATCTGGAGGATTCGCGTGGCTTGAGTTCGTCTCTGTTGAGATTCCGCGTTGTGGCACCGGGCACCGTCGTCCTGGTCAGTTCGACGCCGTTCTGCGCGACGAAGGTATTCATCTCCAGTCCCGGCGCGAATGTCTTGATGCTGATGTTCTTGCACTCATAGGTCACCGCGACGGTATCGTCCTTGTCGGATGTCTTCGGCCCGATGCGCACGTCGGCGATGCTGACATGCATGCCGGTGCCGTTGTCGTAGCCGTACAGATTCCCTGCATGTTCGTATGTCGTTTCATGCTGTGCGTACTTTGAGTAGTCATCGGTCTTCATCTCGAACGAGTAGACGAGGTTGTCGAAGCGTTCGGTCAGTGTGCCCGGGCCGCATTTGATCAGTCCGGTGATGAATACCAAGACTGCGATCAGCACTAAGGGAACGACCCACATCATGAGCAATAGGTCCGTCGAGGATCGTTCTTGCAGGGGGTCGGTTTCCGATGCATCGGACGGTTCCGGATCATCGTCCAGATCCTCGTCCGGATCTTCGTCCGATTCGTCCGGAAAGTCGTCATCGGCGTCGTTCAGGAACTCCTCGCCCCGGTGGTTGGCCTTTGCCTCGCTTCCCGAATCGTTCCCGAAGATATTCGCTCTATTCTCCGGATGCTTTGCGGCATCCTTTTCCGGTTGCGCTTCCGGCTCGTTCCGCGACTTCTGCGGGCTTGCATAGCGTTGCTGCTCGCGTGCCTCGCGCAGCGCATGCTCGCGATCGACATCATCGGACAGCTTGCCGGCATTCGTGCCGGGATCGACGTAATCATTTCCCCCGAACGGGTCGATATAGTCGTTATGCGACATCCCCGTGAAGCTCCTTCGTCTTCGTTTCCTCTCCGCGGACATCCTATCCAAAAGCCGCCTGTGTCCGCCGGGCGAATATCACATCGCAGATGGAATGTTTTCGTATTCGTCGCAACCGGCGGATACGTCCAAGGCGTTGTCTCTCTCCTTTTTCCCCTGCGTTTTGTGATTATTCGGTTCCGAATCCAAGGCGTATGCCGATCGCGACGGGTCTTGTGCGAAGGTGGAACGGATGGCAGATACACGCAAGAAGAAGACAGGCACGGCGCGCGGCAAAGGCTCCGCGCCGAAAGGCCGCAAGCGCAGGAAAAAGGTCACGCTGACACAGCGTTGGAAACGTGCCAGCTTCGCCAAGCGTTTCAAGATCGTCTCCATCGGCACGGTCGTCGTGGTCGTCGTGGTGGCGCTGGTGACGGGTCTCGTGCACTTCCTGCGCTGGTACAACGATCTGCAGGCCGCCGAGGCGCGGCAGTTGGAATTGGCGCAGCAATACAACTTCGACCCCGGCAACATCATCTCGGACGGTCAGTTCTTCAACGGCAATGCCATGAGCGAGGCGGAGATTCAATCCTTCCTCGAATCCAAGGGCGGTGCCATCGCCTCGATGAGGTTCGATACGAAAACCCAGAAGGCCGATGATCTATGCGGCGAATATCGGGGCGCGGCCAAGGAAAGCGCCGCAGCGATCATCGAACAATCCGGCCGCGTCTGCAAGGTGAGCCAGAAGGTGCTGCTCACCGTGCTGCAGAAGGAACAGCATCTCGTCACCGCCACCGATCCGAGCGACTTCCAGCTCAAGGCGGCCATGGGATTGAGCTGCCCGGACGACGACAGCTGCGACCCGCAGTATGCGGGGTTCTTCAACCAGGTGTTCGGTGCGGCGAAACGCTACCGCTACTACGTCAAGCATGAAGGCGACTACGGGTACCAATCGGGAAAGCTCACGCCGATTCTGTACAATCCGAACCAGGCATGCGGTACCGCCGATGTCTACATCCGTAACAAGGCGACGGCCCTGCTGTACATCTACACGCCGTACCAGCCCAACAAGGCGGCGCTTGAGGCCGGCGACGGCGAGGGCGACGACTGCTCCAGCTACGGCAATCGCAATTTCTCGAACATCTACAGCTACTGGTTCGGCAACCCGCGCAAGTAGCGGGGGTCGGGTCGACTGTTTCGTTCCAGGCATGGCGTGATTCATGCCTGGAACGGCCAACTTCGGGGGAGTCGAGGCATGGTTCTTTTCTTGGGCGGGGGAAGGAAACATGACTCGCGCCCTGCTGTAGACTGAGGTACGGTCGTTCCGCAATGGAGGCGGATCGGCGCGGCGGTTGCTTCGGTGACCATCGTTCATTGTGCAGACCATGGGAAGAGCGTCTGCCACATGCAACCGATAAGGGAAGAGATGAGGACACATTCGGCTCGTGCCTTGGCGGCACTGGCAATGGTATTGGCAATGGTCTGCCTGTGCTGCACGGCATGCGGTCTGGAACCGAAGGTGGATGAGGATGCCGTCAGATCGGTGGAGACGTCACTGGCCAAACGGATCGTCGGCAGCTACACCGGCATACGTATCATCGTCTTTACGGATTTTCAGTATTCGAGTCAGGAAGAGACGACCACATATTATATGAACGTCAATGGCTGGAAATATTCGTACGATGTGGCCGGCAGGCCCGGCAACGATGCGGGAAGCTACCGGGCGGGAACATCATTGAGCAGCGATTGGTTCGGCAATAAGCAGCTGCGTGATGTCGCGCGGCGCAATCCAGCGGTTGCGGACAGCGATATCGCGGGCATATCGCTTGACGGCGTGCAGGTGGTCTACCGCACGCAGCCGGCGGGACGCACATCGACGGGCAACACCACGCATCACCATCGGCACCGTCATTTCAGGCATCATCATCACTGAGACGATGCGCGGTGGATACGGCGACAAGATATGACAATGGCCCGTCTTCCCAGGCAGGGGAGACGGGCCATTGCCGTGCGAAAGGTGCCGTGTCAGCTGATCACGCGCATGCGGATGGTGCCTTCGATGGACTGCAGGGCCTCGAGCGTCTCGGGGTTCGGGCGTTGCGCCACATCGGTGACCACGTAGCCGAGTTCGCCTTCGGTGCCGAGGGCCTGGGCCACGATGTTGATGTTCTCCTCACCGAGCACGTGGTTCACGCGGGCCAGCACGCCGGGCAGGTTCGAATGCAGATGCGCGATGCGTGCCACGCCACGGTTCTCGCTCAGATTGATCTGGGGCAGGTTCACCGACAGGGATGTGGAGCCCTTCTCCCAGTAATCCTCCAGACGCTGCGAGACGAAATGGCCGATGGATTCCTGCGCCTCCAAGGTGGAACCGCCGATATGCGGGGTCAGGACCATGTTGTCCTCGCTCGCCAGCACCGTTTCGAACGGATCGCCGCTCTTCTTCGGCTCGGTGGGGAACACGTCCACCGCTGCGCCGGCGATATGGCCGGAATCCAGATGCTTCTTCAGCGCATCCAGGTCGGCCACGAAACCGCGGGAGAGATTCAGGAAGATGGAATCCTGCTTCATATGCGCGAACTGGTCCTCGCCGAAGAAACCGGTGTTGGACTTGCGGCCGTCCACGTGAAGCGTCACGATATCGGACTGCTCCAACAGTTCGTTCAGGGTTTCGCAGCGTTGCGCGTTGCCCAGGGCAAGCTTCTCCTCCAGATCATAGAACACCACGCGCATGCCGAGCGCCTCGGCCAGCACGGACAGCTGGGAGCCGATGTTGCCATAGCCGATGATACCCAGGGTCTTGCCGCGAACCTCATGGGAGCCGGTGGCGGACTTGTCCCACACGCCATGCTTCATGTGATGCGTGTGCGAGGGGATGCGGCGCAGCAGACAGATGATATCGCCGATGACCAGTTCCACGACGGAACGGGTGTTCGAATACGGGGCGTTGAACACGGCGATGCCGCGCTCTCCCGCATAACCGAGATCGACCTGATTGGTGCCGATGCAGAAGCATCCGACGGCGCTGAGATTCGGCCGCGCATCGATGACCTTCTTCGTGACGGTCGTCTTGGACCTCACGCCAAGCAGGTCGACGCCATCGAGCGCTTCGATGAGCTCGTCCTCGCTCAAGGCGCCCTTCATGGTGGTGACGGTGAAACCGTGATCGCGCAGCGACTTGGCCGCGTCGGGATGGATGTTTTCCAATAACAGTGCTTGAGGCATGTTTCCCACCTTAGAGTTCGAGGTCCCGTTCGTCCAGCGATGTCCGAACAATGGCCAGACGCTGGGTCGGACGGGTCATGGCCACATAGAGGTCGGCGGCCGATACCGGGCGGCTCGGCGCCTCCTGATCGATCAGCCCCGGCTCGACCACTACAACGGCATCATATTCAAGGCCCTTCACCGTTTCGGTGTCGTTCACCATGATCTGCCTGTCCCAGGAATCCTGGGCACGCAGTCGACGGGCCTCGTCCGCGCCGAATACACGTTCCAGCTCGGCGTACACGTGGGCCTCCAGCTGCTCCAGCAGCTGCCTCGGGCCGATCACCGCCACGCGTCCCGTGCCGTCCTGGGAGACGAACTCCTGCGCAAGCTTCGTGGTCTCGCCGGCAACGGCCTCGAGCAACGCCGGACGATCCTCCACGGTGATGCGCTCGACCGAATCCGCAATGCCTCGCACGGCGTGCACAGTGGAGATATACAGTCCCTGCCTGGCCGCGAAATCGGAGGCGAGCTGGGAGACCTCCTGCGGATTGCGGTAGTCGATGGTCAGCTCGTTCACATCCCAATGCCCATGGCCGAACAGACGATCCATGGTCTTCGCCCAGGACCGCGTACCGCCCAAGGCCGAAGTCTGCGCGACATCGCCCACAATGGTGAAGGAACGCGACGGGCAGCGGCGCATCAGCATGCGCCAGTCCATTGCGGTGAGCTCCTGCGCCTCATCCACCACGATATGGCCGTACGTCCACTCACGGTCGTTGGCCGCACGCTGGGCGGCGTCCTCGGGGGAGCTGCCATTGATATTGTCCAGCAGCATCTGCGAGGTGACGATGCCGTTGCCGATGCCGTTCTGGGCGAGCGTGTCCTTGGCGAACTGGATCTCCTCGTCATGCTTCGCCTCAAGACGCTTGCGCCGTGCCGCCACCTTCGGGTCCTCGCCCAGCAGCTGCATCGCCTCGTCCAGCAGGGCGATGTCGGAACGGGTCAGCGGCGAGCCCTTCCTGCGGGTCAGCGCCCGCACCTGCTCGTCGGTCAGCCACGGGGCGTAACGGCGCAGCTTGTGGGGCTTGGAAAGCATGTCGTCGAGCATCCACTGCGCGGTCATCGGCAGCCAAGCCAGATTCAGCGCCACACGGACCTGATCGTTCATACGCAGCAAGGAGACCGCACGGTACAACTCGTCCTGATCGGGCGTATAGTCCAGCTGCTCCTCATAGCGCATGCGCATGGCGGACAGCATGGACTTGACGAACGTCTCACGCGCCTTGTTATGCGGCTGATGCGTGCGACGGGCATCGCCAAGCGCCTGCTCCACATCGACGGCCAGCATGGGCACCTCGATGCCGTTGATGCGCACGACCGGCAGATTCGAAGGGACGCGCTCGCGGTCCGCCACCGCATTGCGGATCGCGGTGACCATGCGGCGATCGCCTTTAAGATACGCGACCTGCGGGGTGTCGACCGCAGTGGCGACCACGCCGGGGATCAGATCCGCGATGGTGCGGCTCACCACGCCGGTCTCGCCGAGCGAAGGCAGCACCTGATCGATGTAGTGCAGGAACGCCGAGCTTGGGCCGACGACAAGCACGCCGGATCTGGACAGCGTGCGACGATGCGTATACAGCAGATAGGCGGCACGATGCAGCGCGACGGCCGTCTTGCCGGTGCCGGGGCCGCCCTGCACCACCACCGCGCGATCGATGGGGGAGCGGATGATCTTGTCCTGCTCGCCCTGGATCGTGGCGACGATATCGGTCATCTTGCCGGTGCGACGGGAGCTGAGCGATGCCAGCAGCGCGCCTTCGCCGGTGAGCGTTCCGGAGGTGGACGCCTCGTCGACGGACTTCGAATGGATGTCCAGCACCTCGTCCTCCAGCGCCACCACGTCGCGGAAGTGCAGGGTGATATGGCGGCGCATCACGATGTCTCCATGATGCGACGGCGTGGCCTCGTAGAACGGGCGTGCGGCTTCGGCTCGCCAGTCGATCAGCATGGGCGTGTGCTGCTCGTCGGTCAGTCCGATGCGCCCGATGTACAGGCGTTCGTTCCTGGTGTTGTCGAGACGCCCGAATACCAGACGATCCTCCACGCCACGAAGCTGGATCAGACGATCCTCATACATGGTGGCGAAGGAGTCGCGCTCGGTGCGTTGCGTGGGCGAGCCATGGGCCCCGGCGGCCCTGACCGCGTCAAGCCGCTGCTTCGTCTCTGCGCGTAACGCGTCCAAACGGTTGTAGGCGCGGGTGACCGCGCGCTGTTCTTCCTCAAGTTGCGAGGCATAGGTCGACATCTGTTAGTTTCCGTCCCCTCACGATGCGTGAAAACTCAGACGTTCCAATGTACTCCGTCCCTAGGTCATTTCATTGCCGGCGCAGATGCCGCAGCTTGGATGAATGGTCAATATATATATAGGTGCGATGGCGGCCGGAGAAGTCCTGCACCACCGTGCCATGGGACGGTACGCATGGCCGCGAACAGGGCAAGTGTGTCTTTTATGCGTCGAAATGGCTGAAAAGAGCGACGCCATGGGGAGAAATGGGGAGAGGTGGGGTAAAGTGGGGCGCAGTGTGTGAGTAAGGCTATCCAATTTCGTCGTCAGGGAGGTGGGAGCAGTGGCTGAAAAGTCAATGGATGATGCCGCGGTCTCCTCCATGCCCGACGGGATGATGGCGGGGTTGCCGCCCCTGCTGCTGGGTACGTACACTCCGAAGATCGACGCCAAGGGACGCATGGCGCTGCCGGCGAAGATGCGCCCGCAGTTCGCCGGCGGATTGGTCATGGCCCGCGGCCAGGAACATTGCGTATACCTGCTGCCGGGCTCGGAATTCCGCCGCATCGCCATGCAGATCCAACGCACCTCGATGGTCGACAAGGCGGCGCGCGAGTACCTGCGCGTGTTCCTGTCCGGGGCCAGCGAGCAGAGCCCGGACAGGCAGGGACGTGTGCTGGTGCCGCAGATGCTGCGCGACTACGCCGATCTTGGCGACGACATCGTGGTGATCGGCGTGGGCACGCGTGCCGAGATCTGGAATCGAAAGGCTTGGGAAGAGTACTTGGCCGATACGGAACAGGATTATGCGGATATTGCCGATGATGTGCTGCCGGAGGTGGGATTCTGATGACGACAAGCAACCGTGACGTTTCCACCATCCACCAGCCGGTGCTGCTTGAGGATTGCGTGCGTCTGGTCACCGGCGGGCTGCCGCGCAGGCAGTCGCCGACCATCGTGGATTGCACGCTGGGCCTTGCCGGGCACGCCACCGCGTTCCTCAAGGCGGCGCCGCAGGCGCGCCTGATCGGCATCGACCGCGACGCCGAGGCGCTTGCGCTCGCGACGGAACGCATGAGGAGCGAAGGCCTTGCCGACAGGTTCATCCCGGTGCACGCGCCGTTCGACGAGTTCACCCGCGCCTTGGACGACAACGGCATCCACCATATCGACGCGGCGTTCATGGATCTGGGACTGTCGAGCCTGCAGATCGACGAGACGGAACGCGGGTTCTCCTATTCGCATGACGCCCCGCTCGACATGCGCATGGATGTCAGCCAGCCGCTGACCGCCGAGCAGGTGCTGGCCGAATACGACGAACGCGACCTGGCCCGTATCTTCAAGGTATATGGCGAGGAGCGTTTCGCCCACCCCATCGCGCGCCGCATCGTGGCCCACCGTACCCAGGAGGGGCCGTTGACCACGTCCGCCGAACTGAACAGGCTGGTCGACGAGGTGATTCCGAAGGCCCACCGCCCCGCGGGCAATCCCGCCAAGCGGGTGTTCCAGGCCCTGCGCATCGAAGTGAACGGCGAACTCGACAAGCTCGCCCGCACCTTGCCCCAGATCGCGCTCAAGCTCAACAAGGGCGGGCGCATCGTGGTGGAGTCCTATCACTCCCTGGAAGACAAGACCGTCAAATCCTTCATGGCGCAGGGGCTTACGGCGCGCGTGCCGGCGAACATGCCGATCGTGCCGCCCGAAGCCATGCCTTTCTTCAAGGAGCTGACGAGGGGTGCGATCAAGGCCGATGAGCAGGAGATCGCCGGCAACCCGCGTTCGGCCTCCGTGCGGTTGCGTGCGGTCGAACTGACCAGGCCGCTACCGCAGGATATTCGTCGTCAATTCACGGAACGGGTCGTTGCACCGCGCAAGGCGATGCATGCTCGTCATGCCCAAGGAGAAGGCATCTGAGATGGCCACAGCACGTACGATTCGTTCCTCGTCCAATCCGTCCTCGCGGAAGGCCTCGCCTGATATCAGACCGGCGTCCCGCCCCGAGCTTCGCGTGGTGGCGGGAGGGAAAAGCGCGGAGGCCGGTGCCGGGCGCGCATCCAGGTTCGAACGCCTGATCGCATGGGTCAGCAGCCGCAGGGCCCCGGCCATGCATGTGGTGGTGGCGGTGGCGTTTCTTGCTGCCACACTGGTCGCCGCGCTGATGCTGCGCACGCAGATGGTGCAGAACTCCTTTGAATCCTCCGAGCTGGAGGTCTCCATCAGCCGGTTGACACAGGATGTGCAGGACGATCAGGCCAAACTGAGCCAGTTGCAGGCATCGCTGCCGCAGAAGGCGACCGATATGGGCATGGTTCCGCAGCAGGGGTCGGTATCGATCGATCTGAACGGCTACAAGAAGGGCGGACAGCAGTAATGTGGCATCGTCTGCGTGGCTGGTGGCGTTCCATCGGCATGGACGGTTTCGCGACTCGTTGCGCTGCAATCGGCGTGGCACTGGCTGTTGTGGCCTGCGCATGCTTTGTCAGGCTGGTTCAGGTGCAGTTGCTCGACGGTCAGGCGACCGCCGCAGCCGCCGTAAGTTCGCGTACGTCCAAGGTGACCATCAGTGCCAAGCGCGGCCGCATCCTCGCCTCCAACGGCACCGTGCTCGCCCAGAGCGTGGAACGCTACAACATCATCGGCGTACCCGATGCGGCCACCTCGTTCACGCCGGTCGACTGCGGCACCAAGCAGGCCAAGGCGTTGGGATACTGCCATTCCATCGACGGCAAACCCGTCGGCGTAAGCGGTGCGGCGGCCGTGGCGCGTCTGCTCGCGCCGCTGCTGCATATGGATGCGATGGAGCTGGGCGCCGACCTGAACGGCACCAATCAGTATGTGATCCTGAAGAAGGATGTCTCGCCACGGGTGAAACGCGCCATCGACAAGCTCAACCTGGGAGGCATCGTATACGGCGAGCTGAGCAGCCAGCGCGTGTATGCGGAGAACACGCTGATCGGCGCGTTGCTCGGCGGCGTGAAGGACGACGGCAGCGGGGCCTCGGGACTCGAGCTGAGCCTGAACAAGCAGCTCAGCGGTACCGACGGCTATACCGTGTACCAGCGCGGCAACGGGGGAGAGGTGATCCCCGGCACCGTCAGCAAGACCAAAGCCGCGCAGGACGGCAGCGACGTGACGCTCACCATCGACTCCGACGTGGATTGGTACGTCAAGAAGGTGCTGACCGAAGGCGTCGCGTCCAGCCACGCCAAATGGGGCATCGCGGTGGTCGAGGACGCCCTTACCGGTGAAATCCTCGCGCTGGAGGACAGCGACAACATCCAAGCGGGATCCAACGAGGCCAAGGCCAACGCCTCCCGCGCGGTCTCCCAGACCTTCGAACCCGGCTCGATTGGCAAGGTTCCCGCGCTGGCCGCGATCCTGCAGAACGGCGTGCATAAGATCGATGACCATTTCACCGTGCCCTACGAATACACATCCGAAGGGCAGAAGTTCCACGATGCCGTCTACCATCCGGACGAGCACTGGACCTTGGCCGGCATTCTGCAGAACTCCTCGAATTCCGGCATGGTCATGGCCGCGGAGAAACTGACCAGCCAGCAGCGTTACGACATGCTCACCAAATTCGGCATCGGACAGTCCACGGGCCTGGACCTGCCCGGCGAATCGCGCGGCGTGCTGGGCAATCCGAGCTCATGGGACGGCCGTACCAAGAACACCGTGCTGTTCGGTCAGGGATATACGGTGAACGCGCTCCAGCTGAGCCGTGTCGTGTCGGTCATCGCGAACAAGGGCGTGAACCGGCAGCAGTCGTTGATCAAATCTATCACCGACAAGAACGGCAAGCCCGTCGACATGCTCAACCGGTCCGCCACCAGGGTGTTGGACGAGAAGATCGCGAACCAGATCAGGAACGCCATGGAGTCGGCCCTTGAGGAATACAAGGATGTGGCCGGCGTGAACGGGTATCGTGTGGCGGTCAAGTCCGGTACCGCGGAAGTGGTGGGCGACGACGGTACGCTCAGCTCGATCATCGCCGATTTCGCGGGCATCATCCCCGCCGAGAACCCGCGATTCGTCGTCACCGTGGTGATGCAGGACCCGGACGGCTCGTATGGCGGCACCACCTCGGGTAAGCTGTTTGCGAAGATAGGTGAATTCCTTATGCAGAAGTACGATGTGCCGAACTCACCGGCACGCACCGATGCTATTCCGGTGGAATGGTGATGTGCATGATGACGATCGGAAGGCCAGAATATGAGTGCGATTAACGAGTCCATCATGCAACGGACCACGCTCGGGCAATTGGTCGAGCATTACGGTTGGGACCTGGTTCCGGCGTTCGCGTCCGGCGTGACCATCACCTCGCTGGCAAGCGATGTGGAATCGGTGACCCCGGGTGCGTTGGTGATCCTGGGCGATGACGCCGACGTGGACAAGCTGCATCGTGCCCGTGCCCGCGGCGCATATGCGGCGCTGGTCCCCCCATCCACGCGTGGTGCGCTGCTCGCGGACGCTGATCTGCCGCTGCTGTTCGCCAATCCCACATCCCAGCAGCTGGGGCTGCTCACATCGCGCATGGCGGGCAATCCCTCCGCCTCGTTGGCGGTATTCGCGGTATGCGGCAGCACGGCGCGCCAGAACGCCGCAGTGGTCTCGCAGCTCACCCGTTTCCTGCATATGCTAGGCAATCCCGTGGGCATGCTGAGCGTGGCAGGCTCCTATTCGCTGGAGCGCGATCTGAACCTCACCTACCCGTTGAACATGCTTGACGTGCAGCGTTCCCTGGCGGTATGCAGCGAGGACGGCGTGGCGGCGGTCGCGGTCTCCCTGGACGACCTCACCGTTTCGGCGCATGGCATGCAGGCCGTGAACGTGGATGTGCTCGGCTCCATGCAGCCCGTGCCGCCGAATGCGGACCAGGCGTTCATTGAGCGGTTGCAGGACGAGTACGGTTTCAAGACCGAGAACCCCATCAAGGTGACGGTGCGCACCCTGGAATCGGACGCGCTGGCGAGGCAGGCCGCAGGAGCGCTCAGCCAGGAGGACGAGCAACGGTTGTCGCTGGCCATAGCCATGGTACTGGCGGCGGGCGTCCACCGTACGAACATCCGCAGCGCCCTGCGCATGGCGAAGGAACTGCAGTAGAAGGCGCAGGCGCAATCGCGTGCAGCGCAGACGGAAACACAGACGGAACATAGACGAGAAACACGGAAAGACGAGGGATCCGAAGTGACAAGCAAGATGATGCCGATGACCATCGCCCAGGTGGCCGAGGCCATTGCCGGGCGAGTGGTGGCAGGCCCCGCCGGAGTGCCTGAAGGCGCGGTGGCGCTGCATGCCGTAAGCGATTCGCGGCAGGTCGAGCAGGGCAGCGTGTTCGTGGCGATCAAAGGCGAACGCGTGGATGGCCACGATTACGTGGCATCCGTCGATGCCAAGGGCGCGGTGGCGGCGATCGTGGACCATGAGGTCCCCGATGCCGGCGTGACGCAGATCGTGGTCGGCGACACCGTCGAGGCGCTGGGCGATCTGGCCAAGGCCAATCTGCAGCTTCGTCGCGCCAGCGGCGAGCCGTTCACCATCATCGGCATCACCGGTTCGGTGGGCAAGACCACCACGAAGGATCTGACCAAGGCCCTGCTGTCCACCATGGGGCCGACCGTGGCCCCGGTCGGCTCGTTCAACAATGAGATCGGCCTGCCGCTCACCGCGTTGACGGTCGGCGAGCACACGCGCTATTTCGTGGCCGAGATGGGAGCGAACCATGTCGGCGAGATCGCGCATCTGACCACCATCGCGCCTCCCGACATGGCGGTGGTGCTCAAGGTGGGCGTGGCGCATCTGGGCGAATTCGGTTCCGTCGAGCGCATCGCGCAGGCCAAGACCGAGATCGTGCGGGGGCTGCTGCCGAATGGCATCACCCTGTTGAACACCGACGACGAGCACGTCGAGGCCATGTCGGCGGTGGCACCCGGTGAGGTGCTGCGCTTCGGCGTCGACGAGGCCAACGCCGGCCGCGATGCGCTGCATGCCTGCGATATCGTCACCGACGGCTTCGACAGGGCCTCCTTCACCATGGTCGCCGATGACGGCGAACAGGCCCAAGTCGCTCTGGCCATTCCCGGCGCGCACAATGTGATGAACGCGCTGGCCGCCGCGACGGTCGCACGCAGGCTCGGCATGCCGTTGGCGGACATCGCCCGTGTGCTTGGCGAGCAGCGTCATATCAGCCCCCACCGCATGGCGGTCTCCACCGTGGAACGGGACGGCGCGCGCTTCACGCTGATCGACGATTCGTTCAACGCGAACCCCGATTCGATGCATGCCGGCCTGGATGGTCTGGCACGTTGGTCCGACGGCGCGCGGTACCGTGTGGCCGTGTTGGGCGCCATGCTCGAGCTCGGCGGCGATGAGAGGCAGCTGCATCGCGCCATCGGCGCCTATGCCGCCGAACATGGCATCGACGAGGTGGTGGCCGTCGGCAGCGAGACCGATCAGGCTCTCGACGCGCTGGCCGGGGAACTGGCGCAGGGCGCGAAGGACGCCGGCGATGCCGTGGCCGTGGAATGGGCTCACAGCGCCGCGCAGGCGGACGAATCGATCACACGCATCGCCCGCGAGCACGCTGGCACGGTGGTGCTGCTGAAAGGTTCGCATGCATCCGGATTGAGCGCGCTTGCCGAACGTTGGTCGGCGGACGAGCAATAACGGAAAATAACGAAAAGGAACTACCGAGGGAAAAGAGACGTTTACGTGATCGCGCTCATCATTGGAATTCTGGTGTCGTTCATCGTCACGATTGTGGGCACCCCATTGCTTATCAAGCTGGTGCACCGTCTGCACTACGGCCAGTACATTCGCCAGGACGGACCGCAGTCCCATCTGGTCAAGCGCGGCACGCCCACGCTGGGAGGTGTCGTCATCAATCTGGCCATCCTGCTCGGCTGGCTCGCCAGCGCGATCTACCGCTACTGCCGTAGCGGCGACGTGCCGTCCCCCTCGGCGTTGCTGGTGCTGTTCGCTATGCTGTCCATGGGCTTGCTGGGCTTCATCGACGATTTCGCCAAGGTGCGTAAGAAGCAGAGCGAGGGCCTGACCGTCCGCGGCAAGTTCATAGGCCAGTTCATCCTCGCCACCATCTATGCCGTGCTGGCTCTGATGATCCCCACCAAGTCCGGCTTCGCCAGCGCCCAGGCGGGCGTCAGCTTCGTGGAGACGCCGTTCCTCAACTTCGAATTCGCGGGGAAGGTGGTCGCCATCGTCCTGTTCGTCATCTGGGTGAACTTCCTTATGGCGGCATGGAGCAACGCAGTGAACCTGACCGACGGCCTGGACGGTCTTGCGGCCGGTTCCTCGATGATCGCCTTCGTGGGCTTCGCCGTCATCGCCTTCTGGGAAAGCTACCATCTGAAGGGCGGCGACCACGGCGGATTCTCCTATGCGGTGTCCGACCCGCTTGACCTGACCATCATCGCGGTATGCGCTGCGGTGGCCTGCTTCGGGTTCCTGTGGTACAACACGAACCCCGCGTCGATCTTCATGGGCGACACCGGTTCCCTGGCACTGGGCGGCCTGTTCGCGGCCCTGTCCATCGCCACGCACACCGAGGTTCTCGCCGTCATCCTCGGCGGCCTGTTCGTCATCGAGGCGATGAGCGACGTGATCCAGGTCGGCTATTTCAAGATGACGCACAAGCGCGTGTTCAAGATGGCGCCGATCCACCACCATTTCGAGCTGCTCGGCTGGCAGGAATCGAAGGTCGTCGTGCGTTTCTGGATGATCGAGCTGATGTTCGTGCTGATCGCGCTGGTGGTGTTCTACGGCGACTGGGCCGCACGGTCCGGCCTGCTGTTCAGCTAGTCCCGCGGCGGTCGGTAGCGACGGGAAACGAATCGCATAGAGGTTTTTGAAGGAGCAATAATGGATTTCACCAATGCAACAGTGCTGATCGCGGGTCTCGGGGTTTCCGGCACCTCGCTGGCCGAAGTGCTTGCCGAGCGCGGTGCCCGGGTGATCGGCGTGGACGAGCGCAAGCCGACCGCCGACCTGCACTCCTTCGACGAGGTGGACTGGGGCAAGGTCGATTATGTGATGGCCTCCCCGGTGTTCAACCCGCGCACCCCGTTCATCCTCGAGGCGACCAGGCGCGGCATTCCCGTGATGAGCGAGGTCGAATTCGCCTGGCAGCTGCGCGTGGATAACGAACGTACCGGCAAGCCGGCGCCGTGGATCGGCATCACCGGCACCAACGGCAAGACCTCCACCACGGAAATGACCTCGGCCATGCTCACGGCCTGCGGTCTGGACGCGCCGACCGCAGGTAACATCGCCTCCGGCAATATGGCCATGAGCCTGTCGCGATGCGCCACCAACCCGAAGCACGATGCGCTGTGCGTGGAGCTCAGCTCTTTCCAGATGCACTTCACCGATTCGCTGGAGCTTGATTGCGCGGCGATCACCAATATCGCCGACGACCACCTCGACTGGCATGGCGGGCGTGAGAACTATGCGGCGGACAAGGCCAAGGTCTTCCATCGCGTCAAGCGCGCACTGGTCTACAATGCCGACGACGCCGTGGTCAGCGCCAAGGCGGCCGAAGCCGAAACGGCGGAAGGCTGCCGCAGGATCGGCTTCACGCTCGGCGAGCCCACGGACGGGCAGATCGGCGTGGCCGACGGCTGGATCGTCGACATGAGCGGCGTCGCCTTGGGCGAGCCCGGCGTGGCGAACCGCCTCGCACCCATCAGCGAATTCACCCACCTGAGCGAACCCGACGGTACCATCTACCCGCATCTGCTCGCCGACGCGCTGACCGCGCTCGCGCTCGCGCTGGGACTTGGCGTGGATGCCGGCAAGGCTCTGGAGGCATTGAAGGCCTTCACACCGGGAGGGCATCGCATCGCCACGGTCGCGGCGACGAAACCGGACGCGCAGGGCAGGAGCATTCGTTTCGTGGACGATTCCAAGGCGACCAACGCGCACGCCGTGAAGGCATCCATCTCCAGCTTTGCGCCGGGCAGCGTGGTGTGGATCGCCGGCGGCCTTGCCAAGGGAAGCCGTTTCGAGAATCTGGTGGCCTCCCAGTCCAAGGCGCTGCGCGGTGCGGTCATCATCGGCACCGATCAGGCCCCCATGCTCGAGGCGTTCGCCTCGCAGGCACCCGAGATCCCGCTGGCGATCATCGATCCGGCGACGCCGAAGGACCAGGTGATGCAGCGTGCCGTACAGGAGGCCGGTCGTATGGCGCAGCCGGGCGACGTGGTGCTGATGGCGCCCGCCTGTGCATCCTTCGACCAGTTCAAGTCGTACGCGGATCGTGGCGACAAATTCGCCCAGGCTGCACAGCAGTGGGTGGTGGGTCGTGACGCGTGCTGAGTCGCCGAAGCCGAAGCAGTCGCGTAAGTCGTCGTCGACGGGCAAGGTGACGCGGCGTACGGCATCATCGGCTTCGTCCGACATGGAGCGAGCAGGCAAGGAACGGTCCGACAAGGGCGGTGCCCAGGATACGAATCAGCGTTCCTTCGGCGCCAATAGCCTGCTCAATCCGCTGTGGTGCTACCACGGTTTCCGCATGGCGGTGGTCGGGCTGAGCGTATTCGGCGTGATCATGGTGTTCTCCAGCTCGGCCGTCACCGCCGCCTCGGCAGGCAAATCGCCGTTCCTTTCGTCCATGAGCCAGCTTGCGTTCTGTGTGGCGGGCCTTATCCTCGGCGTGGGCTGCTCCTTCGTGCCCGTGAACTGGTATCGGAGGCTCGGCATTCTGGTGGTGCTGGCTTCCGGGGGGATGCAGGCGCTGACGCTCACGTCGTTCGGCGTGGGCCAGTACGGCAACAACGGCTGGATCCAACTTGGCCCGATTACCCTGCAACCCGCGGAATTCGTGAAATTCGCGCTCTGCATATGGATGCCATCCGCTTTGTCCGTGGCGAAGAAAAGGTATGAGGAACGGGGAGCCCGGGCCTATCTCGTTGTCAGCGGCATATACGTTGCGTTGCTGGTGCTGATCCTTGCCGGCAAGGATCTGGGTACGGCCCTGATCGTCGTCGCCATAGGCATCGTGGCGTTCATCGTCTCCGGTACGCCTTTCCGATTGATCCTCGGAATGGGCAGCGTGCTGGCCGTGGGCGTCGCGGTTATGGTGATGACGAGCCGGAACCGTCTCGACCGTATCCTCGCCGCCTATTCGGCTTGCTCGGCCGCGGACGCGCAAAGCATCTGCTACCAGTCCACGCATGCCCGCTACGCCATCGCCTCCGGCGGGCTGTTCGGTGTCGGCCTGGGCAACTCCCGCGAGAAATGGAACTATCTGCCTGCCGCGCACAATGATTTCATCTTCGCCATCATCGGCGAGGAGACGGGTTTCATCGGCGCCGCCATGGTGATCCTCGTCTTCGTGGTGCTTGGCTGGTGCCTGGTGTTCAGCGCGATACAGATCAGACAGGACTACGGCTCGGTGGTGCTGATGTGCGTCGCCACATGGCTTGTGGGGCAGGCTGTGGTGAACATCGCCGTCGTGGTCGGTCTGTTTCCCGTGTTCGGCGTGCCGATGCCGTTCGTCTCGGCAGGCGGCTCGTCCATGATCATGTGCCTGATGATATCCGGCGTGGCGACCAGCATGATGCGCCAGCAGCCGGAGATCAAAGCCGCGTCGCAACGCGTTTAGCTTACGGACTATGCTCGGAGATTATGAAGAAGATTGTTCTTGCAGGCGGTGGCACCGCCGGTCATGTCAACCCGCTGCTTGCTGTAGCCGACGCCATCGTCAGGCTTGACCCCGAAGCCAAGGTGAGCGCCCTGGGCACCGAGGTCGGTCTGGAGAAGGACCTCGTCCCCGCCGCGGGCTACGAGCTCGACACCGTGGAAAAGGTGCCGTTCCCCAGGCGTCTGAACAAGGCTGCGTTCCAGTTCCCCGCGAAATGGAGCAGGGAATGCGCCAAGACCCGTGAGATCCTGCAACGACGCGAAGCCGATGTGGTCGTCGGCTTCGGCGGCTACGCGTCTGCCCCCGCATATTCCGTGGCGCATAGGATGGGCATCCCGGTGGCGATCCACGAGCAGAACGCGCGCGCGGGCATGGCCAATAAGCTCGGTGCCCGGTACGCCGATTTCGTCGGCACGGTATACGAGGGAACCGGTCTGAAGGTCGGGAGCAAGGGGACGATCGAACGTGTCGGTCTGCCGTTGCGTCCCGTCATCGCGCATCTGGCCTCCGAACTGGAAACGGACCGGGGCCGGGCGCGCGCGGACGCGGCCAGGGAACTCGGCATCGATCCGAACCGACCGCTCGTGCTGGTGACCGGCGGTTCCCTGGGCGCGGTAAGTCTGAACCGTGCGGTCGCGGCGGCATCCAAGGATGTGCTGTCCGTCGCGCAGGTCGTGCATCTGACCGGCCGCGGCAAGGCCGACGAAGTGCGCAATCTGGTCGAAGTGAACGCCGGCGAAGGGCATGCCACCGGTCTCGGTCCGCAGTACGCGGGGCAGGGGGACTACCATATCGCCGAATATCTGGAACGCATCGACCTGGCATTCGCCTGCGCCGATCTGATCATCTGCCGGTCCGGCGCCGGAACCGTCGCGGAACTCACCGCACTGGGATTGCCCGCCGTATATGTGCCGCTTCCCATCGGCAACGGCGAACAGCGATTCAACGCGCAGCCCGTGGTGGAAGCCGGCGGCGGCGTGATGGTCAGCGATGCCGAACTGACCCCCGCCTGGGTGCGCGGGCACATCCCCGCACTGCTGGACGATACGGAAGCGCTGCAGGCGATGGGAGACAAGGCCTGGGAATACGGCATCCGCGATGCCGCCGAAACCATGGCCCGGCGCATTCTCGACCTGGCGGGACACCATACCGCGTGAACCTAGCGTAAAGCCATGGGCCATCCGCCTCGGACAGGTCGCCCATGGCTCATAATGAACACAGCTGAACCAATCCAACAAGGAGCGTTGTCGTGACTGCAACCATCACCCTTACCCCCGCCACTGCGGCATTCGGCGCCGATGAGCGCATCGAAGTGCTGGGGCATACCCATTTCATCGGCATCGGAGGCGCCGGCATGAGCGTCCTTGCCGAAATGCTCCATCAGCGAGGCGTCGAGGTCGACGGTTCGGATCGCGAACACAGCGCTAAAACCGACCGTCTGGAATCCCTGGGCATCACCGTGCAGTTCGGCCAGCGTGCCGAAAACGTGGCCGAAGCGGACACCGTCGTATACTCCAGCGCCATCAAGCCCGATAACCCGGAAATCGTCGCCGCTGCGCAGAAAGGCGCCCGCATCGTGCACCGCAGCGACATCCTCGCCCTGCTGATGAACGGACGCCGCGCCGTCACCGTTGCCGGTGCGCACGGCAAGACCACGACCAGCTCGATGCTGTCGCACATCCTCGTGCAGACGGGCAAGGATCCGAGCTACGCCATCGGCGGTTCCATCCAGGCGGCCGACGGCACGACGCTCGACGGCGGTCATGTCGGCGCGGGCGATGCGCTGGTGGCCGAGGCGGACGAATCGGACGGCAGCTTCGACAAATACCATCCGGAGATCGCCATCATCACCAATTGCGAGGCCGACCATCTCGACCATTACGGTGACGAGGCCCACTACCGCGCCGCGTTCGTGCGCCATGCAGAGCATGCGACCGGCCATGTGGTGATCTGTGCGGACGACGCCGACGCGCTCGCCGTACTCAACGCCCTGCCTGCCGAGACGGCGTCCAAGGCCATCGCCTATGGAACCGCCGATCCGAGCGGACTCGAACTCAACGGCGCCGCGTATGTGCACATCGTGTCGGAACATGAAAGCGCAGGCAGCGGCGTGGAGCGGTTCACGTTGCGCATGCCCGCCGGCGTCGCGGGGGAGGAGCCTCGCGAGGTTCCGGTGGAACTGTCCGTGCCGGGCGTGCACAATGCACGTAACGCCGCGGCCGCACTCACCGCGGCCATGCTGCTGGGCGTCGAATCGGGCGAAGCGGCCAAGGCCATCACCGGGTTCCTCGGCGCCGCACGGCGCTTCCAGGTACGCGGCACCGTCAAGCAGGTCACGGTGATCGACGACTACGCGCATCATCCCACCGAGATCGCGGCGCTGCTGGACGCCGCCCGCCGTCGTTACCCGGATCGCACGATCCATGTGCTGTTCCAGCCGCACCTGTTCTCCCGCACGAAGTTCTTCGCGCATGAATTCGCCGAAGCGCTCGGCAAGGCCGACGACGTCATCGTCACCGGCGTGTTCCCTGCACGCGAGAAGCAGGAGGATTTCCCCGGTGTGGGTCCTCTGACCATCGTGCGCGAGGCCAAGGGCATGCAGGGGGCCGAATTCAGCGCGCAGGAGGACATGCGTGTGGCGGCCCAGATGATGGTGATGCGTGCGCATCATGGCGATGTGATTTTCACCGTGGGTGCCGGCGACATCACCGATATGGGTCCGGTGATGCTGCATGCGTTGGAAGCGCACCGCGAAGGATGTGAGTGATGTCGGGAAGGGTGGTTCGCTCGGGCCCCGATCATCAGGGACGCAAGCCACGCACCCTCACCGGCAAGGAGCGTAACGCCGCAGTGCCGGAGAAGCCCGCCGGCGGCAAGCAGGAGGCCAAGCATCCCATCAGGCCGAGCACCCGCACCCAGTTGCGCAGGACGGGTGGCGGCTCGAAGCAGCGTACGAACGCGAAGGCCAACGGCAGGGCCGGCGGCAAAACGGCGAAACCGGGGACTGCGAGGAACATCGCGTCGCAAGGCGCGCAGCGTGGCTCCACTGCCGGACGAAGCGCCTCCGGCAGCGTGAACGGGCCGAGAAGACGGACCCCGTACAAGTCCTCGTCGGGCGCGGTCGGTGCAAGGAACGCGCGCTCCACGGGTGCCGTGGCCGCGCCTGGCCAGCGTCGCAGCGTTTCGGGCAATGTCGGAGGCGCCGGGCGCACGGTGGAATCGCATGGCGGCGCTGCGGGCGGTCGCATCAGCAGAAGCGAGCCTGGATCCTTCGTCGACGCCAGGCAGCTTGCCAGCGAGGATCTGGTGGCCAAGACGCTACGGGAAAGCTCCGGCACGTTCGGCATGGCCGCCCGTCCGAAAGTCGTGGACTTCACCGCACGCGCCAAGGAACGCAAGCGGGTGAACGCGCGTATCATCATCGGGCGCATCCTCATCGCGCTGGTGAGCGTTCTTGCGGTGGTCGGGCTTGGCTGGCTGCTGCTGTTCTCCCCGGTGCTGCGGCTGAGCTCCGCGCAGATCAGCGTCGAGGGGCTCAACGGCTGGGTCTCCGAGTCCGAGGTACGCAGTCTTGCCGTGGAACAGGTGGACCGTTCGCTGCTGCTGGTGGACACCTCGAAGATCGCCTCGCAGGCCAAGGGCATCCCGGGTGTCTCGGATGCCAAAGTCTCCAGGGCGTTCCCGCACGGCCTTACCATTTCGCTGACGACGCAACGCCCCGCGGCGATGCTGAAGACGCCGAGTGGCACGGTCGCCGCGGTCGACTCGCAGTACCGCGTGCTGACCGTCATCTCGCAGAGCGACAGCGTCGGCATTCCGGTCATCGAGGTCGGCGACATCGAATCCAGCGTGAAGAACCGTTCCGTCAAGGAGGCGGTGAAGATCCTGGATTCCCTGCCGGAGTCGATGCGCAAGCAGATCACCAAGGTGAGTGCGAAGACCCAGGACTCGGTGACCACCGAGCTCAACGATGGCGAGCATTCCGTGGTCTGGGGCGACTCGTCGGACATCGAGCTGAAGAAGGCCGATGTCGACAAGATCCTTTCCGATCCGAACGTCATCGGCGACAAGAAGCAGGTGGACGTGTCGTCGCCGTACCATCCGGTGCTGCGCTGAAAGCCGTGCGGCGTTGCTTCGGCCACGCCGCTACGCTCACGGCGTATTGCACGTATCGGCGATGAGGTGTATTCTGAAAAGTCCGGTTTAAAACCGGGGCTTGATAATTCAAGATTGGGGATGATCGGTTTCGACGGTGACCTGTTCGTCGCAGGGAAGCGTGCCGAG
>ERZ808246.771-NODE-771-length-25411-cov-13.573355_pt1 | contig 25411 bp, 16 predicted proteins | sample MGYA00521083_ERZ808246 | MGnify/ENA primary metagenome ERZ808246 (study PRJEB31516, sample SAMN03275577) | gut metagenome | biome: mammalia-associated habitat; material: feces | host: Papio cynocephalus | place: Kenya | collected 2012-07-07 ... | reverse complement strand
GATGTGCTGAAGGTGGCGGACGAGCCTTTTGGGAACGGTGAGACGACATACATCGGCAATCCTAATCTCGCCGCCCCGTTCCGGAAGGGACTGAGGGCCGCCTTGAGCGCCGGCGTCGCGGTACGCGCGGAGAAATGCAGCCGCGTCTATCTCGGGGTCACAGCCGGAGTGTGCGGGATCTCCCATGCCGTGAACGTCGATATGGGTGACGGCACGACAGCGAGCTACTCCGAGGCGGTCCCCGGACCGAACGGCCACACCGTCCTTGTCCGTGGCGCGAACCCGAAATGCGGCACGCTGAAGCCTGAACTCCGGTTCACCATCGGATTCGAGCTTTAGCGGGTTTCCAAGGATAACCTCAAGTTTCTATTCGCAAACTCATAATCCCATTAATTAGTATTAATGGTTCGCAAATAGCAATAATATTTTTTAATCAAAAAATATGGTCCAATAATGACGGATTGTTCATGTCTGTCCGACGCACCTATTTCATCACGGCGAAGAAGCCTATGCCGGACGTGACGAGCCTGTGGCACTTGAACTCGAACGTCGTCTTGTTGTCGTCCGACTTGCTGTTGCACCTGTAGTCTGAGTTGAAGTACCTGTTCACCGCCGGGAAGAGCCTTCCGGTGACGTCCTCCCTGTCAGAGTCCGCGTAGCCGGTATAGATGAGGCCCTTGTACACGTCGCCTGGGCTCTGTGTCCGGACCGTCAGGTCGATGCGGAAGTCCACCGGGTGGTACTGGTGCTGGAAGTCGTTGGAGCCGTTGAGCTTCGTGTACGCGTCCTTCTCCGTCTTGGTGAAGATGTAGCTGTCGACGAAGCTCTTCATCGGGATGACCCCTGCGGTGGAGCCGGGCGTGAGCGTGGCGGAATAGGTCCTTTTCAGCTCCGAGTACTGCCTGTAGTTGTCCGACGATATGTCCGACCCGCTGTTTATCCTTGCCGTGACGCAGTCCTTGTCCGGGCCGCACAGATAGCTCTGCGTCTTGCCCCAGGTGCCCTTCGGCCAGACCGTCACCTCACCGTATCCCCTCATGACAAGGGACACGGTCGTTGTCTTGCCGCCCGACAGTCTCATGCTGACGTCGGACGTGCATGTGCCTCCCGTCACGCTCACGGAGGATGTGGGCGTCGTCAGCGACGCCGTCGAGTTCTGAAGCGTGTACATGGCTGACGGGGAATAGACGATTCCTCCATCACCGCGGAACACGTCCCGGGACGACGCCGTGTTCGCGGACGGGCCGGCGACGAAGGTCCCGTTGGAGAACAGGACGCATCCGGCGAAACAGCCGTCGTACGTCTCCGCCGTCCCGTCCGGGTAAACCTGCCTGCCGGACTCCCTCATGTTGGCGATGGAATGCTGCGCGCCCATGCCTCTTGCCGTGACGTCAAAGACGGCATAGGTCAGGCTGCCAGCCTCGGCGGCGCTGGTGAGCGCCAGGTTGACGTTCTTCATGACGTTGAACCCCCGGAACGGAGCCCTCGCCTTGCCTATGACGAGGTCGTCTCCGCTGACGCTTATCAGGCTTCCTCCATAGTTGAGATCCGCTATAGTGTATACCGGCGAGCTTATTATGTTCTGCTCCATATAGCCCACAAGCCCGTAGAACGTCAGATCGACGCTCGGCAGTGATGAACTTATTGAATTGAGGTTGTATGCGGTCCCCAGCTTCTTTATCTTGCTCTCCGGAGAATTTATCCGCGTGTATTCATAAGCCTTTATGTAGAGCGGAATGCGTGACGGGTTCGTGACGGTGATGATGGAGCTCCCGGTGGCGTACGGGTCTGTCCGCACTTCCATCTGCCTGTAGGTCACGTCGAGGGAATATCTAGAGTTCATGCCGATCGCGGCGTCTGAAACGGTCACCGAGAACGGATATGCGGTGAAGCACGCGTCGGCGAGGGCGCGCCCCGCCTGGATGTCCTTTCCGGTGTTGCTGGCGGTGTACTCATAGACGGAGAACGGCTGCCCCTCGGCCCCGTCCCGATCCATGTCGTACAGGACGGTGCGGTCGATGCGCACCTCCGCCTCGCCGCCGTCCGGAATGTATTGGCCGAAACTGCCGAGGGAGCGGGTTGTTCTGAAGTCAAAGACGCTGCCGTCGAACCGGTATTGGTTCCGGTCGTTGTCCGTGAGGAGGTTCTTCCCGTCCCGGTCGCAGAGATAGAGGCCGAGACGGAGAGGCTCGTCGCCGTTGATCTCGGCCGTAGGAGGCTCGTCGCAGGGCTCCGGACAGTCATTCGACGCCGACGTGTCGAAGCTCAGCACCATGGCGGGGTTGGACACCTTCACATTCTCAACGAGCCGGACGAGCCTCTGCCCTGAGCCGGAGCAGAGCCACAGTTCCCCTGTCCCGGCCCGGACCGCCGTGACATCTATTCCCGTTATGTCCGACCCGGACACGGCCATGTCCCCGCCGAACGTCGCGAGGGTCGTCCCGTCGCCGTTTTCGCATGTCAGCCTCATTCCGGAGCGGACAGCTGAGAGCGTGCCACCGAAATAGTCCGAGAGGCTCTGCGCGATGTCCGAGAGCCTGTACTGGAGAACCTCACCGACATAGCAGTCCGTCAGAGGGTGCAGCCCGGTGACATAGCGGAGACTTGCCAGGGCGTTCCCGGTGTACCAGACGTCCACGTCAATCTTCCAGGACGTCCTGTCCAGTCCGTCAAGAGTCGGGCACAGCGTAATCGTGTATCCCGTGTTGCGCACAAGGTCGAAGTTTGACACGTTGTCTGAGCCCGGGAAGAACCTGTATGTGGCCTCCCCGCCAATGACTCCGTCACCTGACATCCCGCAGCTCACCTCCACATAGGTGAAGAGGTCCGGATCGTCGGAGGTGATGTTGTCGGGCACCTTCTCCCACGGGTCGTCGTTTCCCGGAAGGAGGTCGCCACGGCAGTTCTCGAATGCGTAGAAGAACACCTCGCCGCCCGCGTTGAGAATCTCGATGTCGGAGGAGGAGGCGTAGTCGTCCCGCGCCAGCGCGCTTTCGGCCTTCGATCTGTCACGGAACGGAAAGACCTGCGCCGCCGCGTTGCGGAGGCTGACGCCGGTCACCGAGAGGTCCTGACCGCCGAGGGCCGTGTCCGGTGAATAGCGGAACGCTATCCTCGACACGAGCCTGCGCACCGGTATGGTCAGCCTCGCCACGTCCGTGGGCACCCTTGCCCCTGTCACCTTGCCGGCCATCGGGAAATTGTCTCCGACATCATCCCTTGTGATCTGAAGCGTCTCCATTGACGGCTCGTCCTTTTGCCAGCCGGCGGATTGCGGTGACACTTTCCTGCCGATATTCGCCAATGCGTATATGTCGTATCTCCGGTCTGTGGAAAGACTTTTGGTGACGGCGATGGTGCCTTTGTCGGAAGTGATGTAATCATGATAGAGCAGATGCCCGTCACTCCAAATATAGATGTTCACGTCCGCGATGCCGCTCCCGACCGCGGAGAAGGCCGCCGACTTTGTCGCAGTCTCCTCTTCGCAGGCGACACTGATGGCGACGCTTGCCTCCATGTCCCTGCCGGGCGCCGTGTCCGGCTGTATCCTTGCGCATCCCATGGCGATCACCGCCACGAGGAACGAGGGTAAGATTCTGTTGCTCATATGCTTTTCGTTTTCATATAGTCTCTTCTATCCGGCCTCCGTCCTCCCACGGCAGGACGGTTATGTCCACCGTCCCGCGCGCGTAGTCCAGCGCGATGACCATGTCGTCGAGGTCGCGCTTCGACCAGCTGTAGCCGATGTCCTGGAGTATCGCCTGTATGTCCACCTCGTCATCATCGCCGTCCGGATTGGAGATCCTGATCACGAACCGGTCCTCCGGCCTCATCCTCGGAACGCTGAACACGCATCCCGACGTGCCGTCCATCACCAGCCGCATGCCCCAGCCGCCCTTTGTCGGGGAGGACGACTGCAGGTCCAGCCCTCCGCACGACGTCTCGACCGAATACAGCCTTCCGTCATCCTCTTCAGGTGTAGCCTTGAGGACGAGCCTGGCGACGGCGAACTGCCGATGCAGCGCCGCGGTGTCCCTTGCGAATTCGTCTCTGCAGTCGACGACATCCGTGTGCGACCAGATGGTGTCTATTTGTTCTCCATGCCGGAATGTCACCGTCCCAGTCGATATCTTCGACAATTCCGCGCCTGTGCAGACGACGGTCCTTACATATCCTCTCGGGACGGCCCTCTCGTATTCCTCTTTCGGGGATACCGATTCGGAGAGCAGACTCCCGTTCACACTCATGAGAAGCACCTTCGCGTCCGGAGCGGTGCGTGACGCATCATCCAGCACCACCGTGAGCCAACACGGGCACGGCTGCCGGTCTTCCTTCACGGAGCAGGACGGCAGAAGAAGGAGTGCCGCGGCCGCACATGTAATCGCGTTCTTTGTTGTCATGGTCATTTGTCCTTGTTTTCTTGCGGGGCGGGCGGAGTCGAACCGCCGTACGTCCGGGACTGTTTCCGGGACAGACCGGACGCGCCGCCGGGCACGCCCCTGAGACTGATTATCCTTTATGCTATATCGTCTCGTCGTATGTGGCTCCGGCCTTCCATCCGTCCACGCTTACCGTGATGTCCGCCGAGCCCTTGTCCACGGGCTTGTTCGGGTCGTCGGAGCCGAGGCTCGTTATGGTGAGCCCCACCGTGTACGTGGTGTTGCGTTCTATGGTGGAATTGTCCAGGACTATGGGATAGTAGTAGAGCCTGCCCTCGATGGTGGCGGCCACCACAAGCACGCTCCTCTGCGGGGAGAACGACGCGCTGAATCCCTTCGGCGCCGCCGTGCTGGAGTTGGCGTAGCCGTAGAAGAGGAGCGGGGTCGCCGGCTCAAGCGTGCCGCCGTTGGCGACCGTGCTCCCGACGGCCCTGAAGGTCAGCTCCGGGCAGGAGGCGGCGTAGGCGCTCCCGTCGATGATGTGGCTCTGCACGATCGGGCTTTCATCCTTTCTTCCCTCCTTGTTGTACCATGTGCTCGCAGTCGCTGTCCCTCCAATGTTCTGGTTTCCGGCCACGTTGGAGAGGAAAACCCGCTCCACCTTCAGCGCGCCGTAGGATTCGGGGAGTTTGTTGGTGACGCTCCTGAGTGCGACCCTGGCCGACAGCCGGCTGACAGCCACGGCGCAGCTCACCGTTCCCGTGGAGACCGTACAGGAGCCCCTGCCCGCCATCACGAAGCCCTTTGAGGCCGTAGTGCTGTTCGCCGCCAGGTCAACGGCGGTGGACTCAAGTGCGGATATGGTGGCCACTCCGGACAGGTCCGGGCCGTTCACCACGGCGAACACCGTCTTCGTCCCTGACGTGGTGGACACGGCGCCGGAGAGCTGCGTCCCGAGGTTCTTGTAGAAGTTGATCTTTCCGTCGGCGCCGAACACGAACACCTGGACGCTGTTCACCTGCGTCTCGTAGGTCTGCGCGGTGGTGTAGGCTGTGACGGCCTTTGTCTGGATTCCGTCCTGAGGGGCGACGCTCACGCTTATCGTGCCGTAGGTTGCCGCCTCGTCTGACGCGGCCTCATGTTTGCTGCAGGCGGAAAACGCGATGGCCAGGCCTGCGAGGATGAATGAAACTGTCTTTTTCATTGCTTCTTGTTGTTTTGATTGTTTGTTAAAGAGTTGAATATGTTGTTGTACCTGTCATCTTTCATCATTCTCCGGATAGTCCCGCGGTTCCGGAGGTGAAGGATGATCCCCAGCACTATAATCACGGCCGCCAGGACACCGAAGGCCCACAGAAGGTATGCGAGGAATCCCAGGAACAGGGATCCCGTCTTCAGGGCGAGCCACAGCAGCAGACCTCCCGCCACAGCCTCGGCGAGGAGGATGCAGGACATCCTGATGAAGAATCTCCAGTTTTTTCCGTGATCGTACTGTCTGTCAGAAGCCATAGTCTTCCTCCTCCCTGTTTAGATCGTATGCCTTTATCAGTGTCGATATCTCAGGGTCCAGATTGCCCCTGTGCCTGTATGACGGGTCCTTTCGGCAGGCGTCGAGGTAATGCCTTACAGCCTGTCCGTCATCACCGCGGCGGGAGAATAGTATGGCCAGCAGGTAGTCCACCCTGGCCGTCCTATCCATCGGGGCGAGTATCTCCATCGCGCTGGCGTTGTAGTCCAGAAGGCAATACGCCACGGCCGTGTTGTAGTCCTTGTACGGGCGCAGCAGGGTGAGCGCCGTCCTGTAGTCCCTGTCACGGATGGCCTGGACCCCGCGCATGTAGGCCGTGTCCAGCTCTGTGGTATGCACCGTGTCCTTGACCATGCCCTTGCGGTGCAGATGGAAGTCGAACCTCACGGTCCTGAGGTAAGGGTACATCACCTCGCGCATCATGCGGTAGTACGGTTCTCCGGCCAGCGTCTTTTCACGGGTGTCGGCATCCGGAATCCGTCTGATGCTGAAGTATGAGTCCTTCTGCTCCTCGCTCATTACGGTGTCCTTGCGCACAAGCGCGTCAAGGCCGTCCCAGTTCTCCGGAACGTTTCTTGGAATGAACGCTATTTCCCGGCCGTCACCGTCCGTCGGGACGCTGACATTGCCGTCCATGTCCATGACTATGCCCCTTTCCGCCTTCAGGGAGTCTGTGAAAGCCTTCATCCAGGCCTTGAAGTAGGCGGAGACCCCCTCGGATCGTCTTTGTGAGAGAGTCCCGTTATATCTCACGGAGCCTTCCGGCGAGCAGCTGGCGGTGACCACGATGGAGTCGAGGTCGTAGTCCCTGTTACTGAGGAGCGACGCGAGGGTCTCACGTATGCGCCCCGTCTCTTCGGCGTTGTTTCCGAGTGACAGATCCACATCGCTCCTCCCTGACCGGAACTCCACATAGCAGGCGGTGCTTGCGTCGGCCCTCCTCTCTATGACCTTCTGAAGATATCGCTCGGTGGGATCCGCAAGCGTAGATATCGAGCTGATGTAGAAGGTCAAAGGCTCACCGCGCGGAATGTCGTAGATCCGCCTGTCGCTCTCCCATATGCCACCCGACAGAACGATGTCCACCTTGCGCAGCTGCGGTCTTGTGGCCACCGTCTGCACATAGTTGTAAATGAAGTCTCCGTTGACTGCTCTCATCACAGTGTCAAGCCTGAGTCCCTCCGTGACAATCGGAGTCTTTATATAGCGCCTGTACATCTTCCCACGGCGCGCCTTGCGCCTCTCGTTAAGGTACACGGCCACCCTGTTGGTGTAGTGCTCCACCGCCTCGCGTTCCGTCGTGCCATATATTGATGAGAACCGCTCGTCGGAGACCTCCGTGGAGTCCGCGCGCATCGCGTACAGGGCCGGAATGTTCCGCCGCAGGAATATCTCAAGCTGCCTTATATCTATGAATCTCGTGGAGTCGCTCACGATTGTGGAGAGGAACCTCTCGTACTGCTGGTAGCCTTTCAATTGCGCTTTCCGGTAGTCTTTTCCAGTGACTACGATCCCGTCAAGCCTGACGCTGTCTCCGAGGACGAGCATGTCCGGATACAGCCTCAGCTGCCAGCGGCTGTCCATCAAGGCTTGAGGCACCACTATCTGGAACTCCAGGTCTACCTTGCCGTGCCGTTCCGCCACGTTTCGGAAACGCGCGGTCACGAAGGCGGCGTCGATGACATCGCTGGCTACCATCTCGCCGTCCACATCTTTTATGGCCTTCATTATGAAGAGCTCGTTCCCGTTGTCGTCGGCCACCTTGAGCGTGTCCCTGCGCGTCTTTCCAAGGCCGTACTTCGGAATGGATGTCTGACGCTCCGGCAGACGCAGCGAGGCCGAAATCTCACGTTGCCTGAGGTCGCGAACACGTTGTGGGGTGCCGCAGCCCGTGGCAAGGACGGCAATCAGACCAAGTGTCATTGAACTGTGTTTTATGGAATTCAGAATACCCATATCAAGGATGCGATTACACTTGACGGCAGGAAGAACCACTTCCCGCCGGAGCCTGTTACACGTCCGCACTTCGGGCAGGCGTATGCCGTGTAGAGCGTGTATCCGCCCCAGAACGACGCGCCGAACTCCATGTTGAGATGCTCGTGGAGCATCATTGTGTAACCGCCGGAGACGGCGAGGCCGAAAGCGTCGCCCTCTTCTGTCCTTCTGGAGAAGAGTCCTCCGCGGTTATATTCCTGATATTGTCCCGCGAATCCTGTCCACCATCCCGAATAGACATACCACGGCCACCAGCGTATCCCGATGTCGTACGTCTGCTGGCGCATCTGGAGCTGCGTGCTTGCGTCACCCTTGTTGAATGTCCACGGGTTGTATCTGGCTTCGGCGTTCACCGTGATATGTCTTGCTACGGCGACACTGCCGTTGGCGTTGACTGTCCCGAACAGCAGCCAGTCAGCGCCGTTGGTGCCCACTGCCCACTGCTGCGCTCGGCATGGGATCGCAAGCGTGACGGCCAGAACTGAAACGGTGAGAGATAGGATGAACTTCTTCATTGTCAGAGAGTATGTACAAGCGAGGGCGACTTCCCGTTCACTGTGTATGTCGGGATTATTGTCTGTGTCTGGTTGGCGGAATGGCTCCATGTCGCCGATTTGTAGAGGTATCGTATAGGAAACGCACCGGAGTAAGACGGAAGTATCTGGACGGAGGTCTTTCCCGCGGTGGCGCCAAGCGATGCGATGGTGAACTTGAGTGTCACCGTGCCTATGTCGCAGTGAAGCGACCTCTTGTTGCCGTTGCCGATGGCGTTTGAAGCGTCCGTCCTCGTGATTGAGTATATCTTGTCCAGAAGCCCTCTCAGGACGCCTCCGTCTATCGAGACTGCCGATGTTCCGGGCGTGACCCTTATCTTCGACTGCCCTGATTCCGTGAAATACTCGGTCTTTGGATCCGCCACACCGAAGAACTGCTTGTGCCTGTATGTGATGAGCCCTGTGACCGTCATGTCGATTGTGACCTCGAACTCGGTCGGCAGAGGATTGTGGTCGGAGCGCAGCGTCAGCTGCCCCGTTATGTCATTGTACGCCATGACAAGCGTCGTCGGCTTTCTCTCCGGTTCCGAAAATGTGACGCTGGTGGCCTCGCTGCCGAGTTCCGACCTGATGTTCACCTTCAAGGTGTGCTCTCCTGCAAGGATGTACGGCAGCTCGAAAGTGTAGGACTCGCTTCTAGCAAAGTCAAGCTCCATAGAGCCTCCGAACTCGTTTCCGAGGTACTTGATGCCGGGAATGCTCTCCCCGTCAAGAAGAAATGACACATCGTATGTCGTCTGCGCCGCTCCCATCCTGTTAGTCAGCACGACCCTGGAGAAGTCTAGGTCCTCGGATGTGTCCATCCTGACCGCCACCGCGTTCTCTGTCCGGAATATGACCGTGTCCCGTCTGGACACGCCGTCCCGGCAGAACTCCATGAAGAGCGAATGCGAGTCCCCGGCCAACTTCGGAAGGAGCATAAGCAGCGGATTCTTCAGGCTGAGGTCGATTTTATCTCCGGACTCGATCTCGCCGCCGCGTAATGTGGTAAGTTTCTGCGTATGATCTGTGTCAATCACATAATTGAGGATATATTCTCCCTCGGTTCCATTTTTTAGTCCTACGGAGAGGGTGTTGCACAGATAGTCGGAGCTGAAATTCACGGCCGTCTCCATCTCGAATCCGAGGTCTTTGACGGTCTCCGCACCGTTGAATTTCCCGCATGATGCAATCAGCAACGCAATCGCGCCGCCTGCAAGTGTCTTTATTGTGTTCATCGTTTGAGAAGATTTATGCGTATTCCGATTGATCCCGTCAGGTTCCACTTGTCAGACTTCAATGATGAGCCGATCGTCACGGGCAGCTGCGCTCCGAGCGTGAGTGCCACGCTGCGGCTGACGAAAATCTCCAGCTCGGCTTCTGGGCATACTCCATAGATGAACTCGCATCCTGGAAGTCCAGTCGAAAGTTCATCTGAAAGTTTTCTTAGCGCTTCATATTGGTTCAGGCCGATGAAAGCGTCGCAGCCGAGGTAGAGGCTCAAAGCTCTGTTGTAAGTGCATAGCAGGCGGTAGCACCATCCTCCGTACAGTGACCAGGCGATATTGTCGAACAATTCATCGTGATCCGCTCCTGTGTCGGAGGAAATATGATGGTTCCAATCCACGGCCCTAACTCCGGCCTTCCACAATGAGTTGCTAAGGTATCCGCCTGCGCAGATGTCCATCCCTTCAGAGGGAATGGAGTATGCTGACACCACCTGCGATGCGCCTATGAAGATGCTCCCTTCGGCAGTCCTCTGGGCGTATGCCTCGCTGTGCGCTGCGGTCCAGAGGACTGAAGTGAGAGCAATTATTAGAATGCTCCTTTTGATTGCCATATCTTCTTCTTGCTTTTGAAATTTGCAACAAAGATAATAAATATAATACATAATAAATATAAAAAGAATACTTATTGCAAAATTTGTTTGTATTACGCCCCTCGCGCCAATCTGATCAATTCGTCTGATTGTGTTCACATTGGCAAGACAAGTTTTTCATTTTCACAGACTTTTGTTTGAATAGACTGTGTTATTTGCTATATTTGTATGAGATAGCAAGGACACCTTTTCTAGATTGTTTTTTTACGAGACATCATGATGATATTGTGTGCTCCCTGTGAGTTGAACCATATAAGATTTGGCGATGAGTGTAAATAAACAAGAACTGATAGGAAAGATTAATCAAATCCAAGGATTGAGCAATGACGAGAAATCGGCTCTCATTGAACTTCTCAAGACTCATAAGAAATACGGGCTCGTCTGGGAGGACAAGCCGGAGGAAGTCGAGGAACGGCTGAGGGAGGAACTTCCGGTTCTGACTGAGGTCAAGGAACGCGCGATCATCAGCGATGATCCAGATGCCCCTAATCATATCCTCATCGAGGGCGATAATCTGGAGGCTCTGACTGCGCTTTCTTACACCCACGCCGGGAAAATAGATGTCATCTACATCGATCCACCGTACAATACGGGAAAGAAAGATTTCAAATACAACGATTCGTATGTGGATGCAGAAGACTCATTTAGACATAGCAAGTGGCTGTCTTTTATAAATAAACGCTTGACAATAGCTAAGACATTGTTGTCTGAAAAAGGAGTGTTGTTTGCTTCTATCGATGACAATGAACAGGCTCAGTTAAAATTTCTTTTGGATAGTGTTTTTGGTGCTACCAATTTTCTTGGGCAGTTAATTTTGAAAACCGCTACAGATAATAATCCATCTCAAATTAACATTGAGCATGAATATATGCTCTGTTATTGCATAAATAAAGAGTATCAAACGAACTGGAAAAGAACTAGTGCTGCTGCGAAATTAATCCAAGACAAATACGAAGAGCTCAAAAAATCATATTCCAATCCGGTTGACATCCAGAAGGAGTTGCGTAAATGGATAAAATTCAATAAGGATGCTTTGCCTCAGGTTGCACATTACAACAATGTCGATGAGATGGGGGTTTATAGCAGTTCATCAAATTCATCTAACCCTCACCCAGGAGGATATGATTTTGATATTTTTCACCCAGTGACTAAACTGCCGTGTCCTAAACCACAGAATGGATGGAGATGGCCCTATGATACATTTCAAGCTTATAATAACGCTGGTCAGGTTGAATGGGGTGTGGATCATTCTACTCAACCCCACATAAAAAAACGGCTTGAAACATCAACTGAATACTTAAGAACACTTATATATGAGGATAATCGCGGTACAACAAAAGCCTTATCTGATATGTTCAATGGTACGAAAGTATTTGATAACCCTAAACCTGTAAACGTTCTTTCAAGAATTTTTGATTTTGCATCATGTAAAACAAGTTGTTTTCTCGACTTCTTCGCCGGTTCTGGAACAACCCTCCACGCTACAATGAAACTAAACGCCGAGGATGGCGGCCATAGAAAGTGCATACTCGTAACCAACAACGAGAACCACATTTGCGAAGAGGTGACATACGAGCGCAACAAGCGAGTAATCAACGGTTACACGACTCCGAAAGGCGAAGAAGTACCAGGATTGACGGCCAATACGCTCCGCTACTATAAGACAGATTTCATCGGACGAGACCGCACAAGCAGGAATATGCGCCAGCTTGTGTATGCGGCGACCGACATGCTCTGCATCAAGGAGGACATCTACCGGGAAGTCAAGACTTTCGGAAGCCTCAAACTCAAGGCTTCCGTGTCAAGGTACTTTGAGGAGGGTAACAGACGCATGCTCGTCATCTACAACGAATTGGCGGTCCCGGCATTCGCCGAGGAGATCTCCAAGATGGATATTGACGGAAAAGTTCTCATATATGTTTTTGCTCCAGGCAATTATGCTTATGATGATGAATTTGTGGATGTCTTGGGAAAGGTGGACTTGTGTGCCCTTCCGGCGGCTATATACAACGCCTACCAGAAAGTCCTTCCTAAGAGAAGGACAAAGTTCCTTGATGGTACTGCCGCTGAAGGAGTATCGCCGGAATTGGGCGAAGACGGAGGCGGTGAGTTGAATCTAATCTTCGGGGAGGAATAGTTATGCTTAAGCAAGTTAAATATCAGGAGACTGCGGTAAACGATCTTGTCTCAAAGACAATAAAACTGCTCAACAGTGCAGGGCAGAGGAAGAAACTTGTGTTCAAGGCTCCCACGGGTTCCGGAAAGACAGTGATGGCTTCCGAGATGCTTGGTCGTCTGGTCAGTGAGCTGCCGGAACGGACTGACTGCAATTATGACAAGGTTGCACTTATCTGGATAGCTCCGAACAAACTTCACGAACAGAGCTATTTCAAGATGAAGAATTACTTCACTGAGACCCGCATCCTTCAGCCACTCATATATGATGAACTTGATCACTCCAGCGAGGGCTACATACAGCACGGGGAGATTTTGTTTGTGAACTGGGAGAGCATCAACAAGGACAATGCTGTGATGATTCGTGAAACCGAGAACTCCGCATCCCTCTATGACATAACTAGGCGGACCCAAGACGACAATCACATCCCGATTGTGGTCGTGATCGATGAAGAGCATATGTTCGGGACAAAGAATGCCAAGAAGTGCGAGAAAGTACTTAAGAACATCAATCCGAAACTGGAGATCCGTATTTCTGCGACTCCGATCACTACTGGTGACGAGATGGTGAATGTCCTGCGTGAGGATGTCATCGCCGAGGAGATGATAAAGAATGGTATAGTCTTGAATCCGGCCATTGATGTCGCGCGTTCCGGCGGGCTTACTGCCAACCAGTGGCTGATAAAAGAAGCTCTTGATAAGAGGAATGAACTCGCAGCTGCATACAAAGAAATAGGGGTAAACATAAATCCGCTTCTTCTAATTCAGTTGCCGAATGACTCAAGTGAAGCCAACACTGCCGAGGACAATAGCATCAAGGAAGAGGTGGTTGAATATCTGCGAGCGCTGCATGACATCACGACAGAAAACGGAAAACTGGCGGTTTGGCTTTCGAATGAAAAGGAGAACCTTGATAATCTTGAGGCCCCGGACAACCTTACAGAGGTGTTGCTGTTCAAACAGGCGATTGCTCTGGGATGGGACTGTCCTCGCGCAGCCGTCCTTCTCATATTCAGAAAGCTGGACAGCTTCACTTTCACAATGCAGACCATAGGGAGAATCCTTCGCATGCCTGAGCAGAAGTACTATTCCAAGGATGCGCTCAATATGGGATATGTCTATACTGACTTGAGTAAGGACAAGATTCAGATTGTGAAGGATGATTTGGATTATATCTCAAAACTCTCGGCAAGACGGAGACCCCATCTCAACAACGTTAAGCTGCAATCGGTATATGTTGAACGAAAAGGCACCGACCGTATGCGTCTCGGTACCGGTTTCAAGACGGTTCTGAAGGAGCAGATGGCCAGAAGTTGGACCAAGGTCTATGAGCCTTCTCTTTTTGATTTGTTCGGCGATGACGATTCTCCGGAACCGTTTTCCCTTGACAATAAGGCGCCGGATAACAGGGCTGTGGCCTCGAAGCTCATTAACTTTGATGTCAAGAGCATCTCAATAGACATCCCGAAAGATTTGCCGATACTGAATGAGCTTGGTGTCATAGAGGTCAATAGCAAGGTGAAGTTCGCACGGACGGAGTCCGAGCTCAAGCGAGTGTTTGATGATTTCTGTCTCAAGCAGTTGTCTGAGTGGGAAAAACACCAGAGCCTTGCTGTGTTGGAGAACGCAATCGAGGAAGCTATGGAGTCTCTTTTCGATGTGTTTGAGACGGATGTCAAGAAGATAGTTCTTTATCACGGAAATAGACCGAAATTCGTAGAAGTTATTCACTCCGCTCTGAATGCATATAAGCAGACCATGACTATGCGTCGAAAGGCTTCCGAGAGAGATTTGATTTCTTATGAATGGGAAGTTCCGGAAGAGAGAGTCTATAATGAGCAGGTCAACTATATTGATGACACCAAGAAGAATCACGCGCTACTGCCTTTCATTGCTTCACGTAATGCCTCATATCAGGAAGTGAACTTCTCGGAGTTTCTGGAACGGAATACACAATATATCGACTGGTGGTATAAGAACGGAGACAGCGGTATAATGAATTATGCCGTCCCGTATAAAAATGTCCGTGGCGAGCAGTCCCTTTTTTATGTGGATTATGTCATACGCATGAGAAACGGGCAGATATTCCTGTTTGACACGAAATCCCAGAACAGTGACGAGAATGCGCCAAACAAGCATAACGCCCTTTTGGAGTATATGAATAGTGACGAGAACTCGGCTCTTGGCCTTAAGGGAGGCGTTCTGATTTTCGACCACGAGAACTGGAAGTATTCCCCGCTTCCAATCTCTGACACAGACGATCTCTCCGGATGGGATTGTTTTTATCCAGAGCAGTATGAATAATTAACTTAACCGCACACGATTATGGCACAAGGTTTAGACCACAAGTTTTTGCATTATGGAATCAGAGAGGAAGATTTGTCTCTGATAAAGAGTTTGTGCCTCGCTCATGAAATTGATTTTGACTGGCTGAGCGAGGAAATCTTAAGAAAGTATCACGCCGCCAAAGTTGATAGAATAGAAATGAGCGATTCCGATACCGAAGCGATAATTAACGAAGCGATTCAGCATTTGAGATAGGAGGGCTGGCTATGGTGATAAAGAACATCAAGATAAGGAATTACAAGACCTATCTGTCTCTTGATTTGGACTTGTCCATTTCCAAGTACAGGCCGATAATCCTGATAGGCGGCATGAACGGTGGCGGTAAGACGACACTGTTCGAGGCTATATGCGGAGCGTTGTATGGACTTAAGATTTCCTCAAAGGATCAGTTCAGAGAACTTCTTAACAATGGAGCCATCGGGACTGAGGCTCCAGAGATCTGGCTTGAGTTAGCTTTCACCGGGCAGGTTCTTGGGCAGGAACAGACATATATTCTGAAAAGAGGCTACAAATTGAATACTGCCGACAGGCCTGTGGAAAGCGTCTCGTTGAACATGAACGGAAACCAATTCGTCTATGGAACCGCGATGCCGGTCGCACAACGAACAATCGCCGAGCAGCAGGTAAACAAGATCATAAAGGCAAACCTTCCTCAGGAGCTGAGCAAGTATTTCCTGTTCGATGCGATGCAATCGAGCGACCTTTTGAAGGAAGGCGTGTTCTCCCAACTGATACGTGAGAACATTGAGAATGTGATGGGCTTCAACAAATATATCCAGATGAAGCGGGCTGCCGAGAAATTGCAGCAGGACTGGGCGGCGAGAAGACTGGCGGCGGAGCAGGAGGCCAAGGAATATAATGGGCTCTGTGCGAGTAAGGCGGCACTAGTCGAGAAGCTTGACCAAAACACGGCGGAGCAGGACAGGCTTTACAAGTATCTTGTCGGAATCAAGGATGACTATGATATCGCGAAGGCAGGCGCAAAAACCATTGCGGACAATTCCATAAAAATCAACAGTCTCACTGAGAATATAGAGGAGACAAAGAAGGCTGCCCGCAGTTATAATGAGCAAATAAAGAGCATAGTCGATTCGATAGAAACGGACATCTTTATTCCGAAGATATTCAACAATATGGTTCTTGACTTCAATGACATCATCCGGAATAAGGATGAGTTGAAGAAGAGGATGAGCGATGCCCTTTCGCTTGAGCAGATTAAGGATCTTACAGATAAGATACTCGAGTTTCTGAAGCGTAAGTGCCTGTGTCCGGAACATGTAGAAGAAAAAGAGATTGTAGATTATCTGTATGACAGACAGCAGCCGTCAAGCAATTTCGACAAGTATTCCTACATTGATGACAATGAGTTGTCCGCCATCAAACGCATGATGAATGGCGGGGCATTCAACAGATTCCTGCAATTGGACGAACTCAAGCACGACATAGATACACGCATCGCAACGCTCCACGATCAGGAAATGCAGCGGGACACTTTGCTCCGGCAGCAGAGCGGTGGGAATGTTGAACTCATAAAAGACTACGAGGAAAGGGAGCGGAGTCTTGAATCATTGAAACACGAGGCCGAGGACCTGAATTCTGAAATATCGAAACTTGATAAACAAATCCACAAGTACGACATTCAGGTGCAGCAGGAACCGGATGTCAAGTATGATACGTTGGTTAAGTTGAAATCATTCTTTGAAGAGGTTGCCGATAGTCTCCTTAAACGCAAGAAAGAGAAAATAGAGACTGAAATGAAAGAACAGCTCAATGAGTTGCTTATCTCGTATAAGGGATGTATATCAAGGGTTGAGCTGTCAGACAGGATGGAGCATTTCTCAATAAAGCTATATCATAAGGCTGGAAACCAGATTTCATTGAACCAGCTGAATGCGGCCTCCAAACAGATCTTCATCCAGGTGCTCCTTAAAGTACTCAGGAATCTCGGAGACTACAACCCTCCTGTTATGATTGATACGGTTATGGGCGTTCTTGATGAGGAAAGCCGTGACGCATTGATGGAACTATATTTTCCAGACTTGGCGGAACAGACTATCCTGCTTTGCACGACATCGGAAATACGGAAAGACAGTGACTATATAAAGCTTGAGCCTTTCATAGCCAAGTCTTATACATTGAAACGTGATGTTGAAAAGCAGTCAACGAGTGTAGAATCCGGATATTTTGGAGTCCAATTAGATAATTAAGTCATGGATATTGTATTAGACAACCTGCGTCAGGCGGAAGAAATCATTGATGACATAACGCCATTGAAGAATCTGTTGGAGTCAAAATTCAATTTGACAAAGCAAATTGACGGATGCAATCCTTATCTTTTCCCGCTGAACAAGGTGATGAGGATATGCCTTCTTGTGGGGCTGAATCTTCCTGAAAAAAGGAAGGTTGAAGACATTGAGCAGGAATCCCTTTCAAAGAACAGCCAGCGTCTTGTCGCGACCTTCTTCACGGCCAGAGACCTGAAGCCTTTGTTCTCGGCCCTCATCAAAATGAGGTATAAGGATCTTGGACTTGATTTGAAGGATATGACGGTCGTCTCTAAGATTGTTGCCGCTGAAATGCACAGAGGGCTTAAGTACTTGATGAGTGACGACAACTTAAATGCGTTCCTGTTTGCAGAAAGTGACAGGAAGTGCGCATCTACGAGCATCCCTGTTTTGGATTTGGTTATCGGTGAATACGGTGACGGAATAGAGGCCAAACTCAACATAAACGGACGTTCTGTAAGCAATGCACAGGTGATTATTGCCGGGACGACAGGCTCAGGTAAGACGAACCTTCTTGCGGTTATCATTGAACAGTTCCGCAGCCTTTCAGTCGAAAGCCCTTATCCGGTCAATTTCCTCTTGTTTGACTATAAGGGTGAGTTCTCTGACCCCGCCAACAGTCATTGGCTTCAGCACTTTGAAGTTGACCGGTCAAGCATCCTTGACCCTGTAAAGAATCCTCTCCCATTCACTCCGTTCAAGGACTTCAGCGGTCGTCCGATAAACGAGATTAACTTGTATTCGACGGAGATGGCGAATGCCTTGTGTGCGATAGACAAGGCTAGCATCAGCGCCAATATGAGCAACCGCCTAAGCGAGGCTATCGTTGATGCATACAAGAAAACCAATGGCCGGCCTATCACTTTCAATGAAATGCTGAACCAGTATCGCAGCAAGATGGTCAATGCGGACAAGGATGACAGCATTTCCTCTGTTCTCAAACAGCTCGTTCGTAACAATCTGTTTGAGACGGAAGATAAGATTGACCTTGTCAACGGATGCTACATTGTCAAGATGGACAGCTTCCCTAAGGATGGTGTCATCGCCAAGGCAATAGTCTATTTCGTAATCTCGAAACTGAACAACATATATGAGAAGTTGGAGAAGCAGGCTGTCAGTGATGAACGCGTGCAGATCAGGCATTTCACAATCATAGATGAGGCCCACTATATGTTGGACTTTGACAATCAACCTTTAAGGAATCTTATCGCTGTCGGTCGAAACAAGGGGCTGAGCATCATCCTGGCGACTCAGAATATGGACAGCTTCAAGAGCAAGCATTTTGATTTCTATGCTAATGCCCAGTACCCTCTCATCATGAAGCAGCAGAGCATAAATGACTCTGTGATAAAGGACATCTTCGGTGTGACAGGCAAGGACTTCAATGACATAAAGGCTGAAATCGCCTCACTCCAGAAAGGTGAACTCATCATCAAGGATGACACAATGGCCCTGCTCGGCATTTCCGGCAAGAACTATAAGAAGATAAAGGTTACGCATTTGATATAAGTGATTGATGACTGTATGAATCAATATGCTGTACTAAATTATGAATTATCAGAATGGTTAAGAATTGAATATGCATTATATCATACACAACAGTTGGAAAGCACTTTCGCCGAAGGATAATACCGTGTGGTTTGATTCTACGAAGTTTGATAGTTATATGAAGAAATTACCAGCTTCGTTATCACATATCCCTACTGAAGTTCTTTGGCAATGGTTATGTCCGTTTAATGATGATGATAATTCAATAAAAAATTATGCTTGGATAAACTATTTCTATGCGCGGTTTTACTTACTCTCTCTTCCTGTTGAGTTTTTTCTTGAGAAGGTATCACCAAACTCTAAAGGGAAAGAATTGGTGGATTTGCGTTCTGTTCTTACATCATATGATTCATTCAATTGCGTAGAATATGATAAACAATATTGGAAAGAGAAAGGTACTTGGCGAATACCTCCGGTAATCCTTGATGTTGCTTCTTTCAAGAATTACACTCAAGTCCCTGAATATGTGGATTATCCGGCTGGTTATGTACTTGTAGAGGGTCATAATAGATTAGGGTATCTTCGGGCAGCAGCGCATTTGGGAGATAGGAACTTTCAGCATATCCACAGTGCTTATATTTTAAGGGCAAGTTAAGCCTGCGATATATGGAATATCATGCATAACGGTTCTTTATAAGCCCAAAGCGATATTGTATAATTATATGAAATACAATCTTGTAGCCAAATAAACAGACAATACTAAAACTTTTGAGTAATGATAGGGAAAATACTTAGCAATTCCCCTTGTAATGAGGATTTATTTGAAGGAAAGGTTCATGAAAAATTGGCTAAAATAATTGCCGAGGAGATTACCAATGATCCTAATTGCTCAATCATAGGTATTGATGGCGGTTGGGGATCAGGGAAATCCAATCTTGTTGGAATTATTGAACGAGACCTGCAAGAACAGAACGATGAAATAAAGCGAAAGTATCATTTCTTTACATATGATGCATGGGGACATCAGAATGACCTGCCGCGTCGCACTATCCTAGAAGAACTTACTTCGGATTTGACAGATGGAGAAAATGCCATTCTCCCCACTAAAGAGTGGAAAGAGAGACTTAAAAACCTATTAGCAAAGCAAAAGGAAACAACTACAAAGACTGTTCCCCGTCTTAATTTTGCAGTGATCACTATTGTAATACTGGTTGCCCTGACACCAGTAATATCTGCAATATCAGATTTGATTCCTTGGACGTGGTGTAAGTTGCTATTTAAGATTATTATCTATGTGGGACCACTTGCATATGTATGTGTAAGGCAATATAAATCAATGATAAATAGCGAGGAGAATAAAAAGAAGAATCGCAAAGACAAAAAGAATAATCACAAACAAAAACTTACTATAGCGTCATTCATAACAGAGTTGTTTTTATTATATCAAGACAAAATCACAGAAAACGAAACTTATGAGACTGTTTCCGAAAGAGAACCATCTACGAAGCAGTTTAATGATTGGATGAATGACATCAATTCTAGTCTGGCAAGAGTTAATCATTATCTTGTCATAGTTATTGATAATATGGATCGCCTCCCAAGAATTAAAGTTCAGGAGTTGTGGGCTGCCATTCATTCTTTTTTTGCAGATACTAAATATTCAAATATTCGTGCAATAGTTCCTTTTGATAGGGAGCATATACGAAATGCTTTTCAGTCTGAAGATATTTGTCATAACAATAATGACAAAGATAAAGATGCAGTTGTTGTATATGGAGATGATTTCATAAACAAGACGTTCTATATTGTATATCACGTGGCTCCGCCTATCTTGTCTGGGTGGAAAGATTACTTTGAACATCAATGGAAATTAGCCTTTGGGGAAGGCACTGTAATTGACAATGCGGTTTTGCAGGTGTACGATATGCTTACAGAAGAGCATTCGCCAAGAAAGATTGTTGCGTTCATAAATGAATTCGTTACCATAAAACAACTGGCCGATCCCATAATTCCAGATAAATATATTGCATTGTTTATTTTTGGAAGGAAGAATATCTCTAAAAAACCAATAGAAATTATACTTAACCCTGATTATTTAGGGCCATTGGAGTTTCTATATGGGTCAGATGATAATTTGCCTGCATATATGTCGTCGCTCTATTATCAGCTGCCAATTGAAAAGGCTATGGACATTGTTTACACAAGACAATTTACTCGTGAATTAGATGAAAATAAAGTGGGCAGTCTTAAGCAGATGAAAGAATCTGGCGTAAAGAAATTCTATTCCATTCTTGATAGGGCAATTGCGGAAGTTCAAAACACCAATAATGCAGTGTTGGCATTGTCTGCTTTATTTGGGAATGAGGTAAATAGTACTATTAAAAATTTTTGGGAATGCTTGTATCAGAAAGATAAACAGCAAAGGGGCGACATCAATCACTACTTGCCATATCATAAAATTTTATTAGAAAAAGTTTCTGATAAAAAGATGGAATATTGGAAAGATTTGATAAGAGGTTATCATAATCGTATTAATAAGGATTCGAACATTAGTGATTACATTGATGGAATCAATGAACTTTTTCAAGTGGACGGCCCTGAAGGATTAACTATATTATCTAGTTGCCATAAAGAAATTTCACCAGAACAATTTATGATTCTAATAGAAAAAACAGGTGAAGACTATAAGAAATACGGTTTGACTTGTTCAGATTCTGAGCTGTCAGACTATCTCGAAAAACTGGATATAAAGAGATTGGCTAGCCTTAGAATAATACCATATTTGGATAGGGCGGAATATCAACTAAAGTCATTCGAGAGCGCGATTGAAGATCAGCTGAAGAATGTAGGTAATAGTTTTAACAATGCTCGCATATTGATATGCAGACTAAAAGAACTTAAAACAGACGTGATAGATTATAAGGACTATTTCAATGATAGCACATTGGAACAATTCTATAATGCCTGTCCCTCTGATGATGGTTTTAAATATGACTTGATGGCAATGTGCTTGTCTAGAATGAATAGTTTTAGGGAATCTTATGGCTATTTTACTGCGGAATTAGAGAACTCTTCTGATTCTGTGGTCAAAAGCGTAGCGGAGGTATGTCATAAATATATTGATTTTGGTGACCTCATAAATGGAATCGAATCATCTTCGACAAACCTGCATAAGAAAGTATGCAAGTATCTTGTTGAGAATGACTCCGAGAATTTAGCTTTAGATATTTCTTCTACTGCTCTACATTTCCAACAGATTATTGATTATTCCGATATCTCGAAAGAGGAGTTGTTCGTTTTTCTTAATGGCTGGCGTAAATACAAAGAAAACATAACTATTGAAAGTGTTCCCGAACTAAGTCTATGTTTTTATGAAGCTGCAATAGAAAGCAGTTGTGAATTAGCACAATATGTACTTGAACTTGCGAATAAATATCTTGACTCTATTGATCAGGATTATTGGGCAGCCTCTTTAAGAAATACGCCGAACTTTGAGCTCCGCTTATTGTTTATCTATCATCCGAGATTATATCCGGCATTCTATAATGCCTTTAAGCAAGTTATGAAAGGATATGCTACTGGTGAAGACAAGCGACCTGTTGACAGCGTGGTGGTAAATTTATGTAATGGAGTCCTTAAAGATAATAACTATGATCCCTCAAAGCTCTTCGAGGAGATTAGAGATCATTATTATACGGCCAACATAACAATGGGACAATTAAAATACTATGGTGGTTGGCTATTTAATTATGGAAATCTTGATATGAAGAAGGATTGCCTCAATCATATTCTTCCTTCTGAAAAGCTCAGTAGCACTGAGATAATTAGTCTAATGGCTACTAATAAGGAAGTTGTTGGACGCATGATTGAGAACTCATCTGATTCTACAGAGTTTACTGAGACTTTGATTAGTCTGAGCAAAGGTCCTCTGTCCGATAACGAGGACTTAAAAGAATTGTGTGACTATCTTGGTTTATCAGATAAAGAAGAGATAAATAACGAAAATACGAAATAAAAGTCATCAAGAAAGTATATATCTCAAAAGTTCATACGTTTGCGGAAGATAGCCTCATCGAAGGCCATCATATCTTATGAGAACTTCTATGCTCATTGTATGAGAGATTCTGGAGAATAAATTATATGCTGTTAGCCTGTATCTTATTGTCGTTAGTTGCTGCAATTCTTGTTCCGGTCATTGTCGTGATCGGGAATAGGACGCGCGACGCAGGGCGAGAAGAACTGGTACATGAGATTGAACCTGAAATTGCACCGGCTCTCGAAGAGGTGTCCTTTTACTACAACTACTCACATTACATCACGGAGTCGGAAAGGACTGCTTTGAGCGATAAGTATGATGCCTTGGGAATGAAGATCAAGAAAGTATGCGGGACAAGGCAGTTAAGGCTGTCTCAGATCCGTGAGTCCGCAGAAAGGCTATACAGAGCATTGGCCGGCACAAATGAGTTCAAGAAAGAAAACAACCGCAAGTTCATTTGTCGTGAACTTGAACGGAATAAGGCATTCTTCGACACGGTGCTCATGTACCCTCTGGACGCGCAGCAGCGTGAGGCAATTGTCTCGCTGGAGGACAACATCCTTGTAATCAGCAGCGCCGGCAGCGGAAAGACTATGACCACTGTCGGCAAGGTCCGCTATCTCGTGGACAAACAGAGGGTAGATCCAGCAAAGATTCTTCTGATTACCTTCACCCGCAAGGCTGCGGAATCTCTTTCCGAGAGACTTGGAGAAAAGTCGCTCAAGTGCGTCACTTTCCACAGGCTCGCGCTTGACATAATCGCCGAAGCCAAAGGGAGAAGGCCCACAATAGCGGATGCAGGATTGCCGGCGCTAGTGTATCACGACCTTATGGACAACGACGCAAGTTTCAAGTCAGCAGTTTCCGACTACATCCTCAACTGCCGCTATCGTATGCCTGACCAATTTGAGTATCCTTCAAGAGAGGAATACATCGCTGCCCGCCAAAAATACGGAGTGAACTCATATTATAAGGATATGGACGGAAGACCGGTGTTCTGCAAAAGCGACGAAGAAAGCCGTCTGTGTGACTACTTCGGGAAGTGCGGAATTCCTTTCCGCTATGAGGAAAGGTACGAATATGATACGGCGGACAAGGACTACCGTCAGTATTGCCCAGATTTTTCCATTTACTATATGGGCGAAGACGGAAGGCGACATCGAGTATATCTTGAACATTTCGCCGTGAATGATCAAGGGCATTGTCCGCGTTGGTTCTCATGCGAGGAGGAACAGAAATACATTGAGGGCATAAACTGGAAAAGAAATGTCCACAAGGCGCACCGTACTATCCTGTTGGAAACCAGAAGCGCCGATTTCCATAACGGGAATGTGTTTCTGAAACTTGAGCGGCAGTTGCATTCACTAGGAATTCGGACGGACAACGGAAGACGCAATGACCTTTCAAGGGAAATCGCCAGGCAGGAGCAGTCAATACTCGATATGTTAACCTCGTTCAACTTTCTTCTGCGGTCAAAGGGTGAATCAATTGAGCAGTTGCGCAGCGAGGTGAGCCGCCGCGATCGTGAGACCATAGTCGGCATTGTCATCCCTTTTGTTGAGCGCTATAAGGAGATGTGCCGGGAGAAGGATTCCATAGATTTCACTGATGCTATCATTGAGGCTACCGCTCTCTGCAATGACGGTCATCGCCCGGATTATGATTACATTCTTGTGGATGAGTTCCAGGACATATCCCTTGACAGATACCGCTTCCTGCAATCGCTCCGTCGGGCAAGACCTTTGACGAAACTCTTCTGCGTGGGCGACGACTGGCAGTCGATTTACCGGTTCGCAGGAAGCGACATTTCGCTTTTCAAGCAGTTCTCCAAGTATTTCGGATACACCAAGGAATGCCGTATGGAGACGACCTACCGATTCGGGAATCCGTGCGTCGAGCGTTCCTCGCGATTCATTCTCACCAATCACGAGCAGAAAGAGAAGACAGTTCGTCCTTTCAGCCCTGATGTCAGGACGGATCTTCAGTTTTTTGCCACATCGGGTTCCGGAGGAGTGGCCATGAGAGTTAAGGAAATCCTTTCAGCATTGCCGCAGGACGGCAGCGTGTATCTTCTCGGACGCTATGGAAGTGATGTCAATCCCCTTGATGGGAACTTCGCTGTCAATTACGGTAAGGATGGAAAAGTGACGGTGTCGTACGGAGGCAGGAAAATGGAGTTCATGACCGTGCATCAATCAAAAGGGCTTGAAAGTGACTATGTGATACTTCTGAACTGCAACGGCGGAACCAGAGGCTTCCCGTCGGAGATTGCCGACAGTCCGGTCTTGAACTATGTGCTCAGTGAGCCTGATTCGTTTGAATTCAGCGAGGAACGGAGGGTGTTCTATGTGGCGATAACTCGTGCGAAGAGATGCACCTATGTCCTCTATGACTCCGAGAATCCGTCGCCGTTCATATCGGAGTTCGTTTCCGGAGTCGGAAAGAAAGGCAAGGCGAAACAGGATATTCTGGAGAACGAAAGATGTCCTCTCTGTCATTGTGGAAAACGGATTCTGGTGAAGAAGGGCAAAGCGGTAAACGGCAACCCATATTATGTCTATGCCTGCTCCAACGAAGCGTACGGCTGCGACTACAGGGAGACTAAGTTCGTGAACCTAAACAGAACGAGGCGATAGTGATAAGGTGAAGATGGTAATTATATTTGATTCTAGTATATTTGGTAAAATATGGGACTACAAAACAACATACAGAAACTTCAATCTGTATTTGACGGAATCCGTCACCATGGTGCTGACGGAAGTGAATA
>ERZ808246.769-NODE-769-length-25447-cov-9.620904_pt1 | contig 25447 bp, 21 predicted proteins | sample MGYA00521083_ERZ808246 | MGnify/ENA primary metagenome ERZ808246 (study PRJEB31516, sample SAMN03275577) | gut metagenome | biome: mammalia-associated habitat; material: feces | host: Papio cynocephalus | place: Kenya | collected 2012-07-07 ... | reverse complement strand
CTTCGGCCATGTCTCCGGTTTCGCCGCGATCGTGAACCCGGGCGCCTTCGAGGCATCCGTGGACAACACCGCCGGCGCCGAGGCGCTGAACGAATGGCGTGAACGTGCCAACGCCCGCCTGGCCGCCGGCCAGCGTCGCCTTGAGGAGGGCATGATGGGCCGTGCCGCCCTGTACGAGCCGATCGACAACCGTCGCTTCCATGAGGACAAGCACGGCTACGACTCGCACGAGGTGGAGAAGGCCATGCTGCTCGATCCGAACGCGCGACTTGGCGCTTCCGGCTATTTCGAGGCCTGATCGCCGTTGCCGGCCTCGTCGTTTCGGCGGCGACGGCCGGTGGTGGACGGTGCCGAATAGCGCCGAATAACGCTGAACAGTGATGAATAGCACGCTGCGGGTGCCCGATTCCCAACGATTCGGGTGTCCGCAGCGTATTTTTGTTGTACGGATACGCGTTGTGTGAAATGCGTGGTACAGAACGCGTGGTGCGCAACGCGTGGATCGCATGGGCGGATGAATCCGAACGGACGAACGAGGTGAAGACGATGATGCTGATGGGGCTGGGCCACGATGTGGTCGATGTCGGCGCGTTTGCGGAACAGCTGACCGAGCCGGGAACGCGCATGCGCGGCTTGTTCTCGGCCCGTGAGCTGCATCAGTCCGCCCAGCGCGCCCGGGCGAAGCGTGACGGCGAATCCGTGCATCTCGCCGCCCGCTGGGCCGGCAAGGAAGCGGTGATGAAGGCATGGTGCGAGGCGATCACGCAACTGCCGCACGACCTGCGGAACGCGGGTGCGGGGGAGGAAGACTCCGTTGCCGGAGCGTACCCGTACACGCTTGATGATTTCCCGTGGCGCGAGGTGGAGATTCTCGACGATTCCAAGGGCTGCCCACGGGTTGCGCCGTCCGCGGGCGTTCTGCGGGCGATGCGCCGGTCCCTTGGCCTGGCGGGAGGGGAAGGCGACGGGTCGCCCGAGCCGGTGTTCCACGTGTCGCTATCCCATGATGGTCCGGTCGCGTCGGCCGTGGTCATACTGCGCGTGGACGGCTGAACCGCATCCGACCGATGTTGAAGCGCAACCGAATGGAACGAAAGAAACGAGATGAGCGATATGGATGAGACCACCGTGCAGAACCCGGGCGGCCGGCCAGACGGCGAAAGCGGGCAGGCCGGGCCGTGCATGCCGCGCACCGAACGGGTGGCAGGCCGTGTCTTCGCGTACCACACCATCGATTCGACCAACGTGGAGGCCCGCAGATTGCTGTTCGACGGCACGCTGTGCCCCGGCCATGGCTCGATCGCGGTGATTGCCGCCGATACGCAGAGCGCCGGTCGCGGCAGACTCGACCACACGTGGGTGAGCAGGCCGGGCGAATCCTTCGCCGTTACCTTCGTGGTGTCGGTGCCGCGCGCTCTGGCCACGGACGGCTCGGTCAACGGCTGGCTGCAGATGATCGCCGGTCTTGCCGCCATCGACGGGTTGCAAGGCGCCGTCCGGCAATGCGACGCCGAACCGGTCGACGCCGAAAGCGGCTGCATGCTCAAGTGGCCCAACGACATCTTCATAGGCGATCGCAAGCTCGGCGGCATCCTGTCCGAAATGGCACCCCTGCAGGAAAGCACGCAGGCAGGTAGTGACCGTATCGCCATCATCTTCGGCATCGGCCTGAACCTCGCCATCGCCGCCGACCGACTCCCCACACCGCAGGCCACATCGCTGCAACTCCATTACGCGCCGCTGCCCGAAGCCGAGGAACTGCGCGACATCATCGCGGCCGGCATCGCCGAATCCCTCTCGCAACGGTTGCGCCGCTTCGAGACCGACCCCGAAACGGAAGCGCGCGCGCTGTGCGACGAGACGGAACGGATCTGCTATACGCTGGGCCGCCACGCCGTGGCGCACTTCGTCGATGGCAGCGAAATGGAAGGCGAGGCGGTGGCCCTGAACGCCGATGCCTCGCTGGATCTGCGCACTTCGGACGGCGTCGTGCACACCATTCGCACCGCCGATGTGGGCGTACTGCCCGATCCTTGTGTATAATGGCACACGTCTTGCCGACCCCATATGGTACAGTGGCAGGGCAACGCGGATGTAGCTCAATGGTAGAGCCTCAGTCTTCCAAACTGATTACGCGGGTTCGATTCCCGTCATCCGCTCCACTGGAACCCACCGCAATCGGTGGGTTCCGTTGTTTGTGGCGGTTGCCGACCATGGCGGCGCATGATCCGCGATGATCCGCGAAGGCGCATGCGCCCGGTCGGAACCATTATTATGTTTGGAAGAAACCAAGGTTGAAAAACACCAAGCAGCACGAGATTCTCGGGGGCGTCATGGACGAAACCACGCGCGACGCAAGCGCATATGCCGAAACCACCCGCTCGGATCGTTCGGATCAGTCGGGCAACGAAGCGAGGGAGATCGTCGGCGGCAAGCTCGAGACGGTCGAAGTGTCGAAGCATCCCGATCCCACCATCCCCGACACCGAACTTTCCCTTGCGGACATCGAACGCAGCAAGTCGCATCCCGTGCGCTGGATCGTGTACATCGCCGGCGTGCTCATCGCCATCGTGGTGCCGTATTGGATCGGCCGCATGCTCGCCGTCAACCACACCGCATGGGTGACCGACCACTTCAACATCCTCAACCCCCAGGGCATGGCCTTCGTCTCATGGACGGTCACCCTGGCCGCGCTCACCTGCCTGGGGCTGGCGGTGGTCGATTCCACGCATTGGCTGTGGCGCATCCTGTTCGCCATAGCGCTCGCGGGCGAACAGCTGATCGCGGGCCTGGCGCTGCTGCGTTTCGACTTCTGGTATTCCACCTATGTGGTGTACGGCAAGTCCTGCGCCGTCGCGAACGCGGCGAATCTCGGCATCATCTCCGCCGGTTTCGCCGTGGCCGTATTCGCCGTGGTCTGGGTCGGCCTGCTGGTGGTGATCAAGAAGGATTCGCCGCTGAACGTGCTGACGCGCAGCTGGGCCTCGTTCATCCTGTTCTTCGCGTTCGAGGTGTGCGCGTTGCTGATCGTGTTGTTCGGCGGTCTGCTGGGCACGGTCTGACGTCCGGCCATGTGGCCGGAAGCCCTTTGCCTGTGCCCGTTTTGAACTCCTGCCTGCGATGTAGACTGTGGGTTGCGCTCAGAGCAGATGAGTTCGGTGTATTTCACGACGTACTCACATGACATATGGCAAACTTGACAACAGTATTTGTGGAGTCACTGCAAACGCAAGAGAGGTTGATTCGTGGCTGAGAACAAGAATGACGTGCTGCACGTCGAGGGCGGGCGTCCGCTGAATGGCACGATTAAGGTGCGTGGCGCGAAGAATTTCGTCAGCAAGGCGATGGTCGCCGCGCTGCTTGCGCCGGGCACGAGCGTGCTGAAGAACGTACCGGAGATCCGCGACGTCTACGTGGTCTCCGACCTGCTGCGCCTGCACGGCGTCGATGTCGCGTTCGACGGCGACAAGGGCACGGTGACCATCGACGCCACCAACGTCAATCTTGCCGACGTGGCCGATGTGGACACGCTTTCCGGTTCGTCTCGTATCCCGATCCTGTTCTCCGGCCCGTTGCTGCACCGCCTGGGCGAGGCGTTCATCCCCGCACTCGGCGGCTGCAATATCGGTGGGCGTCCGATCGACTTCCATCTGGAGACGCTGCGCAAGCTTGGCGCCGACGTGAACAAGGAGCATCGCGACGGCATCCACATCACCGCGCCTCACGGCCTGCACGGTGCCAAGATCCATCTGCCGTACCCCTCCGTGGGCGCCACCGAGCAGACGCTGCTCGCGGCGGTGCTGGCCGAAGGCAAGACCGAGCTGTCCGGTGCGGCCACCGAACCGGAGATCATGGATCTGGTCGCGGTGCTGCAGAAGATGGGCGCCGTGATCTCCGTCGACGTGGACCGTACGTTCCGCATCGAGGGCGTCAAGGAGCTCAAGGGCTACACGCACACCTCGCTCACCGACCGCATCGAGGCCGCCAGCTGGGCCTCCGCCGCACTGGCCACGCACGGCGACATCTTCGTCAAGGGCGCCACCCAGCCGGAGATGATGACCTTCCTCAACGTGTTCCGCAAGGTCGGCGGCGAATTCGACATCACCGACAACGGCATCCGCTTCTGGCATCCGGGCGGCGACCTGCACCCGGTGGCCATCGAGACGGACGTGCACCCCGGTTTCATGACCGACTGGCAGCAGCCGCTCGTCGTGGCGCTCACCCAGGCCAAGGGCCTGTCGATCGTGCACGAGACCGTGTATGAGAATCGTTTCGGCTTCACCAAGCCGCTGGTGCAGATGGGCGCCACGGTGCAGCTGTACCGCGAATGCCTCGGCTCCCTGCCGTGCCGCTTCCAGCAGCGCAACTACAAGCATTCCGCGGTGATCTTCGGACCGACGCCGCTGACCGGACGCGATATCGACGTGCCGGATCTGCGTGGCGGGTTCAGCCACCTCATCGCCGCGCTGGCCGCCAAGGGCCCGTCCAACGTGCAGGGCATCAGCCTGATCGACCGTGGCTACGCGGACTTCCGCGGCAAGCTCGAGGCGCTTGGGGCCGATTTCGATTAAGGACGTATTGCAGAAGGTGCGGCTCGGTCCGATAGGGGCCGCATGATGACGCCACCCGTGAGCACGGGTGGCGTTTTTTCGTGCAATAAGCGGCTTGTTGCGACACGCCGTTGAGAACGATGGCAAATGATCGATGTCCAGAATGCAATCCCCCCTTTTGTTGTTTTACGGAGCGAACTGTTATACTAACCCAAAGATACGTGGATTAATCGCTTTATCGAAGGTGCTGAGCATTCCGGTTCAAGGGGATGAAATCGTTGCCACAACGGGTGGCAAAATGCTCACGTGAAGCATAGACACGGTGTCAATGCAAGTGCTTTTTGGCAGCTCATGAAGCCCCGATTAACGGGGGTTGTATTTTTGTTGGAATTACGGGGTTTTATTTTTTTTCGGGGGAATATCGGCATTGCGCGGGTGGTTTGTTCGCTGATCTAAAAAGCTATTTTCATCACTCAGAAATCGAAAGAAAACGTTTTTTGATGTGATATTCGGGGGTTTCACCTCATATGCGTAAACCGCAACCCATCGTGCATCATCATGCCGGGCGCAAGATCGTTGCCGCCATCGCAGTGTGTGCACTGGCGCTATCCGCCATGCTGGTCAACGCCTTCAGCCATAGCGCGCAAGCCGATGAAACCAAATCCACCGCCGTGGATATGTCGCAGTGGATTACCGGCGTCGGCATGCAGTACAAGAACGACAATGGCGAATGGGTCGAGCTGAAGGACGGCGCAACCCTTACGCAAGGCACGCCCATCAACTTCGACATGTCGTGGAACATCCCCTCAGGCGGTCTGGTGGACGCCAACGGCAACCCGACCACCACCATGACCTACTCGCTCGGCAAGAACATCCACATCGACAGCAAGCTTTCCGGCCGTGTATTCGAAGGCGGCGAACCCGTCGGCACGTATGTCATCGACACCGACGGTACGGTGACCATCGAGTACTACCCGGAATTCGCGAAAAAGAACTGGCCGACGAGCAAGGGCGGCGACGGCGAGATCATCAATGGCGCACTCTCGTTCGAAGGCTCCGCACAGATGACTGGAAACGGTGAGGAAGAGGACTTCCAACTGCCGATTGGCAGCGGGCAGACCATCACCATTCACGAAAAGCGCAAGCATGATCTGAAGGTCAGCAAGAACGTCGTAAGCAAGGACAGCTCCACAGGCAAGGTCGTCTACTCCATTGTGATCGACAGCACGTGGGGCACCCCGCAGGGTGTGACGCTGAACGACGTTATGGCCGGCAGCGGAAGCCATGGGCAGACCCTCGCCGACATCGATTCCTTCACTGTCGTGGACAAGGACGGGAACGAGGTTCAGATCAATAAACCCCAGGAAGGGGCCAGCGATTTCAGCCTGACGCTTCCCGCAATGGAAGCCGGGCAACGCTACACCATCACCTACACCACAACATTCGCGGATTTCGACAAAACTGCCGATATCTCCGGCAAGAACACGGTGAAGGCATCCGCTGGCGACAGCTACCAGGACCAGGCCACGGCAACAGTGAACTTCGACAGCAGCAAGCCGGATATCAGCAAAACCGCAGGCGAACTCGACAGCGACGGCAACCGCACCTGGACGGTGACGGTCAATTCCGCAGGGCTGGACGTCAACGGATGGACCCTGACGGATGTGCTGGGCGCGGGCATGAGCATGGCCGGCAAAGATTCCAAGGTGACCATCACCACGTCGGACGGCACCTCCTTCAAGACCACGCTTCCCTACCAGTTCGGTACGAACACCGCCGACACGAACACGAAGGCGCAGTACACGATCACGTATTCCACACGATTCGACGGGCAGGCCTCGAATGAAACCAACAAGGCGTTCATTACACCGCCCGGCGAATCGTCCGACTCATGCTCCAACAAGTGCTCCTCGACCGGCGAGGTGAAGGCTCCGCAGGCAGGTAGCAACAAGCTGGAGAAAACCGGCCAGACCGTTCCCGGCAGCGATACCGGCACAACCGTCGATTACCTGTGGACTGCAACCATCGATGCCAGTGCCGCCGACATCACCGGTCCGTGGAAATTCACCGACACGTTGAGCGATAGCTCCGAAAGCTGGTTCGGTGCCAAGCAGGCCATGCTTTCCTCCGAAAAGGAGCTGAAAGAGGCGGTGCTGAGCGCATTCGCCAATGCGGGTGTCGCCATGGCGGCCGACGACCTGACAGTTAAGATCACGGACGGCGGATTCACCGTAACGTCCAGCAAGACGATCCCGCAAGGAACAACGATTCGCTTCCAGTACCGTTCCCGCGCCACGTTGCCGAACAAGAACCTCGACAATGCCAGCTGGATCTACCAAAATGGGTATTCGTATTCGAATGCCATCACGCTGGGGAAGCTGAGCGCCAATAGCACGATGAGCTACAAGCCCGTCAAGGACACCGAAATCTCCAAGCTGGACGACACCTACAGCCACTCGTGGGATATGCCGTCCGACAAGCGCGAGTACAAGCTGAGCAACGTCCCCTACTACACGGATTCCGATGGAACCGCGAAGCGCGTGCTGTCGTGGCGCATCAAGGCGAGGATTCGCACGGGTTCCACCGGCGTGAGCATCGTGGAGCAGTTGCCGAAGGGAATGAGCCTTCTGCAGGGGCCGCAATCGGTGTATTTCGATAATGCCGTGGGTACGAAAAACGTCGACGGACTGGGAATCGGACTGCTTAAGGACGGGGAGTCGAACGATTCGCTGAACCTGGCGGCTATCGCGTTCAACGGCAATACCGGTACCGCGAATATTACGTTTGGCGGCAAGACCTATCGCATTACCGCGGTTATCAGCACCAGTGGCGAGCAGCAGACCATCACCGTCAAGCTGCCGGACGATCTGGTGCAGGCAGCAGGCGGCGCAACCTACCACCTTGAGGTCAGGGCCGTTATCGATCAGGACCAGTTCCCGGAAGACGCGCTGATCCAGCATGATTACGACAACACCGCAACCATTCGCTACACCAACGGCGGCAAGGAATCGTCGGCAACCGCCAATCAGCAGCAGAACGTCTATGCAGACGCGCTGGATGACCTGATCGCCAAGGAAGGACAGCCTGAGCAAGACAATAACCGAATCACCTATACGCTGACCGTCAACCCGGAAGGCCGCTGCCTCACGGTAGCGGATGCCAAAACGGGCGATGCCTGCGTTCCCGCCACGTTCACAGTCAAGGACGAAGCCACCTACAGCCACTATGGCGCATGGCATGACGAGAACAGCAGCCAGGATATGATGCTGCGCCTGGTGCCCGGCAGCGTGAAAGTGTACGAGATAGGATCCGGCTGCACCAAATACGATCGGTCGCAATGCGTGGCTCTGGATGCCAAGTCGTATTCGCAGGTGTACACCAGCGACCACAGCGATCCCACGAACTACAAGGAGCAGCTGAGCTTCGAACTGGTCAACTGCAAGGGGTACCTGATCTCATACACCTACGAGTATTCGGGCAAATCGATCGGCTCGCAGCTGGTGGTCAACAATGCCGCCTCGGTGTTCGGACGAGTCGCCAAGCGCGACGGTCTCCAAGTCAGCGTGAAGAAGCATAACGCCGTATCGAACGCCATCGGATTGTCGATCTACAAGGTAAACAAGGAGAACCAGTCCGAGTTCATTCCCGGGGCGGAATTCAGCCTGTACGGCTATGCGGCGAACGGTAGCTGGGAGCTGCTGTCCGATGAGATCGTCAGTGATTCCGCAGGCAAGCTCGGCGGGTACGGTGCCGGCAAACTGACCTACAACCGTGCGTACAAACTGGTGGAGACCAAGGCCCCGAACGGGTGGACGGTGAACAAGACGCCGCTCTATTTCGTGATCGTTCCGGAAATGAACGCGGACAAGTACCCGGCTCTGTACCCAACGGATTCGTCGGAACAACAGAACATCCAGTTCGTGCAGAACAATAGCGTCCTCTATTTCACGGATGCGCGGGAAACGCCGTCCCTGCCCGCAACGGGTGGAACCGGCACCAGCCGATTCGTGGCCGGTGGTTTGCTGCTGATGGTAGCGGCATGCCTTGGATTGGCGGGCGCCCGTAAAGCGGCTATCCGCAGCAAGCAGGGAGGCGAACAATGAACAGGCTGAAGAACGGGCATATCGGGCATGTGCGGCATACATGTGGCAAGACGGCCAAAGCCATGTCAGCCTGTTGCATCATGGTCTGCATGGCCATAACGTGCGCGCTGGTGCCGGTTGCCGGCGCGCAAGCCGCAGCATCGCAGCCGGCCGATGCATCGGCGGTGCAGGATTCGCAGGAAGGCGGCATCACGCTGGAATACCAGTATCAGGGTGCCAGCGTCGAAGGTGCCGAAGTGAAGCTCTATCGTGTGGCCGATTGGAACGGCAAAGGAACGTTCAGCCTTGACTCCGCATTTTCGGGCGTGAGCTACGACTGGGACGGTTTGATGAAGGAGCTGGAGGACTCGCGCAACGGCGGATCCGTCAACGCCTCCGACTTCCAAACCGCCGCCACCACGCTTGAGGCGTACGCTCAAGCACAGCACATCGCACCGGTGAATGAAGGCGTGGTGTACGCTTCCGGCGCCACCTTCAACGGTTTGGACAACGGCCTGTACCTGATTTCCATCGACCGCTATGCGGACGCGCAGAAGATCTGCGGCTCCTCGGCAAGCTTGGTGTCATTGCCGTTCAACGACGGGCAGAATCTCGTCCCGCAGGTGACGCTACGTGCCAAGAACGTTTGCGAACCCGTTCCCGTCAATCCCACAACCACCACGCTTACGGTAGCCAAGGTCTGGAAGGATGACGATACACGCACCCGCCCGGAATCCATCACCGTAACCCTGCTCCGTGACGGCACCCCATCCGGCAGCGTCACATTGAATGCGGCCAACGGTTGGAAACATGTGTGGAATGGTCTGGACGCCAGCCATGACTGGACGGCCGTCGAACACGCCGTGCCGAAGGGGTATACGGTGGCCATCGAACGCGACGCCGATACCCTGACCATCACCAATACCGGTTCCGGCACCCCATCCGGCAGCGGCATGGCCAAAACCGGCGTGGCTACCATGCCGATGGTTCTTGCCGTAATGGCCGTGGCCCTGCTGGCTTTGCCGGTTGCGATCAGAGCGAAGCGCAAGTAGGGGAGCGCCATGGGAGAACAGCGAACCGGCGCCTGAGGCAATCGTGAATATTTATCAAAAAAATATCGAAGATATTTCGCTAAACGAATCGGTTCGACACCCCCATGGAGTAGATATATCTGCGTAACTTGTCGTTCCCAATCGTTGTATCCATACCAGTAGTACCTTTCCGAGGAGCGTTGCCCCGTGGCATGGCTTGCAGGAATCGATATGATTCCGGCAGATCGTGACTTGTGAGCCTCACTCGCTTCTAGGAAAACTTGAAGGGGTCTGAAAACATGGCAACAGCGCACAACCTGTTTACGTTAAATGAAGCGGCCTACCTGCAATCCCTGCCGGCCGTGAAGCATGTGACGGCGACTCGCATCACCTACGAGGATTCGTTCAAGATCGAATGCGTGCGCCGGTACCTTCAGGGAGAATCGGCCAGAAAGATCTTCCGCGAGGCTGGCCTTATGCCGTCCTTGATTGGCGATAAGCGCATCGAACGGTGCGTCGCCCGTTGGAAAACCACGAAGTCCATCGTCGACGCGGCTATTCGGCATAATGCGTTGGCGGAACATGCGGAAATCGGGAGCGCCGAAGAGCGTAAGGCGACGGAAACCGCGGACATGCAGGCATTGCTGGACAGCTACGACATCGCCAATGCGGCATTCGCCGCGGTCAGCGACAACAAGCGCAAACGCGACATGTTCGACGTGCGTGACCTCATCATCTACCAGCAGGCGCAGCAGATTAGAATCCTGCAAAACTACATCGCCAGAATGCAAGGCTCCGCTACGCGGCAGAGCGATGAACAGCAGCAGAATGAAACCGGTCTTGCCGAATGGAACACACCCGAGCCGCTTCTTTCTCGGGGGGGGGCTTCTTTCTGCGACGTTTAGTGTCTGATGCACAATAGAGGCCATGGCATCCAAAGGAAAACCCTCGCCGCGTTCGGCGGTCAGGCCGTTGAGCGACGAACAGGTCGCCCGGCTCGCGCAGCGGCATCATCTTGTGGAACCTCTGCACGACCTGCCAAATGAGCCGCGCACCGTCAACGAGGCGGAAATCGCCGCTCAGAACCCCAAAGCGACCCGTCGTCTGCTCACCGGCTGCGACATCGTGCTGCGCAACCGCAGCAAGGTGCGCGCATGGGGACTGGAGAACGTTCCGCAAACCGGTCCCTTCATCACCGCGGCCACGCACGTGACCATGTACGACGTGTTCGTGCCGATGGTGTCCCTGTTCCATCAGGGCCGTCGCCCGCGCTACATGGCCAAGGCCGAGATGGCGAAATGGCCCGTGATCGGCAAATGGTTCCAGGCTGTCGGCCTGCAGCCGGTGCGTCGCCGCAGCGGCCAGGCCCGCGCCATCGAGGAGACCTCCGTCGAGATCCTCACCTCGGGCCGCCCGCTCACCGTCTGGCCCGAAGGCACGCTGACCCGTGACCCGCAGAAATGGCCCATGAGCATGAAGAACGGCGTGGGCATCATCGCGCTGGAGGCCTCGCGCCGGACCGGCAAGCAGATCCCGCTGTTCTGCGCGGTGACATGGGGCGCCGCCAGCATCAACCAGTGGTGGCCGTGGCCTCGCAAGAACGTGGTGATGTGCTATGACACCCGTCTCGACTACTCGGATCTGCTGGAGCATCAGGACTCATGGGGCGAATGGCCGAGCGAACAGGACGCCGACGAGCTCACCCGCCGCATCCGCGTACGCATGACGCAGATCATGGAGGAGATCCGCGGAGAGAAGGCACCGGACGGCTACTGGGATTTCCGCACGATGAAGCGGGTTGCCGACTGAGCGACAGGGGAACGCGGACTATGCCGGCGGCATGTCGTTTCGCATGACCTGGAACAGATGTATCGTCAATACCATTGCGCGCAAGATAAGGAAGTAGATCAATAATGACAAATGTGACCGTGCTGGGCGCCGGTGCATGGGGCACCGCCTTCGGGCAGGTGCTCGCCGATGCCGGCAACGATGTGACCATGTGGGCCATCGAGCCGGAGATCGTGGAAGGCATCCGCGACCATCACCACAACGGCGTGCGCCTTCCCGTAGTGGAGCAGCTGCCCGCCAACATGACCGCCACCGGCGACCGCGCCGAGGCCGTCAAGGACGCCGAGATCATCGTGGTGGCCATCGCCGCCCAGTTCGCCCGCGTGGCCCTGGCCGACTTCAAGGGTCTGATACCGCAGGATGCGATCGTGGTGAGCCTGATGAAGGGCATCGAACGCGGCACCAACAAGCGCATGGACGAGGTCGTGCGCGAATCGCTCGACCTGGACGCCGAGCATTTCGCGGCCGTATCCGGGCCGAACCTGTCGAAGGAGATCGCCATGCGCCAGCCGGCGGCCACCGTGGTCGGCTGCACGAACCTCGACAACGCGGAAAAGGTCGCCCGCGCCTGCACCACCGACTATTTCAAGGCGTTCATCACCACCGACGTGATCGGTCTGGAGATGTGCGGCAGCCTGAAGAACGTGGTCGCGCTCGCCGTGGGCATGGCCCGTGGCGCCGGTTACGGCGAGAACACCGCGGCCATGATCGAGACCCGAGGCTTGGCGGAACTCACCGCGTTGGGCGAGGCCGCCGGCGCCGATCCGAAGACGTTCGCCGGTCTGGCCGGCGTGGGCGATCTCATCGCCACCTGTGGCTCCCCGCTGAGCCGCAACTACACCTTCGGCGCCAATCTGGGCAAGGGCATGAGCCGCGACGAGGCAGCCAAGGTGAGCAACGGCGTCGCCGAAGGCGTGCCGACCACGGCCGCCGTGGTGGCATTGGGCAAGCAGTACGGCATCCCCACCCCGCTTGCCAGTGCCATGAACCGTGTACTTGAAGAAGGCATCTCCTGCGCCGACATGCTGGCGCAGCTCTTCGACGGCAACATCACCGCCGAGTGAAAGGAACGAAAGGATTATGGCTAAGAAACGCATCATGGTGCTGTACGGCGGTCGCGCCGACGAGCATTCCATCTCCTGCATCTCCACGGCCGGCGTGCTGAACGCGATCGACACCAACCGTTTCGACGTGGTTCCCGTGGGCATCACCAAAACCGGGCAGTGGATCGTCGGAGGCGAGGACCCGCGCGGTTGGAACCTTGACGGCGGCACGCTGCCGGAGGTCGTCGCCACAGCCGGGTCGCGCGCCGTCACGTTGGATGTCTCCCGTGGCCAGGACGGCTTCTTCGCGGATGATCCCGACCAGCCGGACCACGTGATCTCCCTTGGCCATATCGATGCCGTGTTCCCCGTGCTGCATGGCGTGTACGGCGAGGACGGCACCGTGCAGGGGCTGCTGGAAATGATGGGCGTGCCGTACGTTGGGTGCGGTGTGTTCGCGTCCGCGGCGTGCATGGACAAGCATTACACCAAGATCGTGCTGAACGCGGCGGGCATCCCCACCGCTCCCGGCATCATGGTCGACGCCCGCCGCGCCACGGGCGAATCGGCATATGAGGCCGTGAAGAAGGCCAAGCTGGAGTACCCGCTGTTCGTCAAGCCGTCACGCGCCGGATCCAGTTTCGGCGTGACCAAGGTCGAGCAGAACGATGACGAGCAGGCACGGATCGCCGACCTGGGGGCCGCCGTGGCCGAAGCAGGCAAGCATGACTGGAAGGTACTCATCGAGCAGGGCATCGACGCGCGCGAGATCGAATGCGCCGTGCTGTGCGCCGCGCCAGGCGACGAGCCCGAGGCCAGCTGGCCCGGCGAGATCGTGCTGGATCACCGCGATCAGGGCGACGACCAGTTCTACGATTTCGATTCCAAGTACATGGATTCTTCCGCATCGCATGTGGAAGTGCCGGCGAACCTTCCTGTGAGCGTGCTGGAGGACGTGCGCGAAGTGGCGCGTCGCGCCTTCGCCGCGGTCGACGGCGCGGGGCTGAGCCGCGTCGACACGTTCGTCACCCCGGACGGCACCGTGATGGTCAACGAGATCAACACCATGCCGGGATTCACCCCGATCTCCATGTATCCCAAGGCCTGGGAGGCCTCCGGAATCGGCTACACCGAGCTCATCACCCGTCTGATCGAAGGCGTGCTGCGCTGAGCGGACGGCGATACACGCGGCGATGCGGTTGCAGGCCGTAGAGCGGATGCGGATGAATGCGATTGAGGCGTGTGCCCGGGCAATGGGCGCACGCCTCAATCGGTATCCGTGCTGTTCGGCGATATTCGGCCGCTATTCGCCGATCTTCCCGGCGGGGTCGCCCGATGGCAGACAATTCTCCAGCAGCAGGTCATACACCCTGATGGCGATCGTCGTGGCGTCTTCGCCGGCAAGCACCTCGCCGCCGTGCGTCTCGTTCATGTGCAGCCACCGGTTCAGTATGCCCATGATGCCGCCGACGATGAAGTCCATCATGAGGTCGGTGCGCGGGTCGACGTCTTCGGGCTCGCGCGACAGCACCGCCAGCAGCGCCTCGCGCTCATTGTCGTGGAACGCCTGGTAGAGCACGGGGTCGGTGTTCTGGCCGACGATCATGGTCAGTCGGTTCGTGCGCTTGCGTTCCTCCTCGGTGGAGATGAGTTCGCCGACATGCCTGCGCCAATGCTGCAGATCGGGCATCTTGCCTGCGCCGCCGCTCTGCGCCAGCGGGGAGCGGTTCACCTCGTCGTGAATGGCGTGATAGGCAAGATCGTCGAGTTTGTTGAAATGATAGTAGAACGAGTTGCGATTCACATTCGCTTTGCGGACGATATCGGTGACGGTGATGTTTCGGTATTTGCGTTCGCTCAGCAGCTGCCAGAAGGTGTCGATCATGCGTTGCATGGCCGACGGGGTGTCGCAATCAAGACGAGGACGGGGCATCGTTGCTCCTTTTAACAATGTGTCCATTGAGGTGTCATAACTAGGCACCAATCATACTAGTTGTTGGGACTATCTGGTGATATTTCGATTGCGGGCCGTGGCCGCCGCCACCAGCATGCGCATGGCCTCCAGCAGATGCTTGCGTTCGTCGGACGTCAACCCCACGATCGCGCCGATCATGCTGGGCAGGGACAGCGGCATGGAGGCGATGAGACCGGAGAAGGTGGTGGCGCCGCTGGCATGGATCACCTGGAACAACGCGTCGACGGCGTGTTCGCGTTCCTCGCGGCTCAGCCCCGTCATCCAACGATTGAACGACGAATTGAACGTGTGCGAGCTGGGGGCTATATCGTCCACGCGCACGAAGGCGTCCCCCTCCACCTGCCATGCGAAGGCGAAATGCTGCATGATGCCCTCGCAGTCGGCCTTGACCACCACGCACGGTTCCGGCGTCTCCAGCACCATGCCGATGATCGACGAGTCGGGCACGATCTTACGCACCTTGCTCACCGTGGACAGATACGGTTCGCTCGTCACCACGTGCTCGGGGAACCCGGGCCCGTCGAGCGAATACACGGCGGTGATGCGTTTGCGGATCCTGCCCGGCACGTTCATCGCCGCATACACCGCCGAATTGCCGCCCTTGGAATGGCCGGTCAGGATCATATCGCCGGGCCAGAGCCTCGCCACGGCGCTCACGTATTCCGCGGCCATGCACTGCGAGGGGACCGGGTATTGGAAGGCCATGTTGAAGTCTTCCTTCCAACCCACCAGCGAATCGTCGGTGCCTCGGAACGACAGCACCAGCGTGCCGTCCGGCAGCAGGAACGTGACCGCCGCGGTCTGCGTCTGCTCATCTGTGTCGAAACGCTCCGCGAAGGCGCCCACGCGCAGCGTGGAAAAGCGAGGATTGGCGGCCACGGTGCGCACGAACGAATGGGTGATCGCGGGATCGGTGAAGTTGACGGCATGCACCTGATGCTGGCAGGCGTTGTCGGCGCCGCCGTGCAGCACCTCGTCCATCTGCTTGAGCGTGATATCGGAGAAAGGTGTGCGCAGCAGCGCCCGGAGGGATCGGCGCGGATCGTGCCGATCCAACGGAAAGTGGCGCACCCTGCCGAGAAACGTGCCGTATGCCTCCTGCTCGGCGTCCAGATCGGGGACAAGCTGAGGGATGTCCTCATATGCCAGCTGCGCCAGAATCAGGGCGTCCACCTCGTTGAACGGAAGTTCCTCGAACGAGCGGCGTTCCTCGCGCGCGTAGTCGATGATGTTGCCCACTGCCGTCACTCCTTCAGCTTGCGTACACCGCTATTCTATGGTCGCCGCGCCGCCATGCGCCTTACTCCTCCAACAATGCCATCGTCTCCTCATAGTCGGGGCATACCGGCACGCCGCCATCGTTATGCTGAATGGCCAGCGAGGCGGCGGCGTTGGCGATGCGAACGGAGTCGGCCAGCGACCAGCCCTTCGCAAGCATGGCGCACATCACCCCCGTATGGCATGAACCGGCGGAACGGGTGTGCACCGCCTTGGTGGGGAAGCCCTCGATATGCTCCACATCGCCGCCGGGCTTGCGCACCCATGCGCCCCTCGACCCGGCACGCACCACCAGAGGCGCGCGCAAGGCGTTGCCGAGTTCGTCGCACAGGACCCGCATGGACTCGTCGAACCCGCCGCCGACGGTCATGGTCGCGCTGTCGTCGATATGCACGCCCATGCGATCCGCCAGCGTCTCGGCCTCCTGCCGGTTGCAGGACCAGATGGGGCGTGCGAGCACCAGGTCCTCGATGAGCTTGTCGCTCACTTGGTTCAGCGCGTTGGTGGAATTGAGCACCAGCGTCCAGTCGCGCTGTTTGGGATCGGTGCCGGCGCGGCGCAGGAACCCGTCAAGCCCGACGGCGGTCTGATTCAGTAGGGTGTTGCCGCTGACATGCACCACGGTGCCGCCGGCAGGCTTGATGGCGTCGAAGGTGTGCTCGTCGCCCAGCGTTTCCGCGCCGTAATGCGCGATATAGGTCTTGCGTTCCTCCTCGTCCTTGAAGACCAGACGGAACCCCGAATCCACGTCATCGAGATTGGGGCCGATATGCTCGATGCCGGCCCTCTTGAGCACCGTTCTGACGGCCGTCGCCCAGATACCATCGCCGATGATGCCAGCGTGCTGCGCCCGAACCCCCATGCGGCTGGCGGCGTCGAGTATGCGGTAGCTGCCGCCCGGAGTGGGCTTGGTGTTTCTGGTCACCGCGAAATCGCCGGTCTGCGGCATTTCATCCACATCCAGCATGATGTCCATCCACACCTGCCCCAGCGAGATCACCGTGGGCTTGTCGGCCGCGTTCCTGAAGCGGTCGGAGATGATGCCGTTCAATCGCATAATATCCTCCTTGATACGGGATGCCTGGCAATCCGAATTTTTCAAGATTCTACGAATGCAAGCTGGAAGTCAGGTGGGAATCCTATGCGCTCGGCGAACAAGCCCCGTTGTTCCTTGACGTCGATGCTTCCCCGCGGTTCGAGGGGGTGTGCGGCATATTTGCCAATTGTCAGGGCTGGTTGTATAGTTGAGAAGTTGTGTGTTCAGCCGTTCGGCAACGTACGGCCTGAATTACGCAGACTTGCAAGTCAATGTAAACGTAGGGAGACCATCATGGCAGCTCGTTGTGCAGTGTGTGGCAAGGGTCCGCAGGTCGGATACACCGTGTCCCATTCGCATATCCGCAACAAGCGCACCTTCCGCCCGAACCTCCAGCCGGTGCACACCACCGTTGACGGCGAAAACGTTCGCGTCCGCGTGTGCGTCAAGTGCCTCAAGGCCGGCAAGGTTCAGCGCGTGGCCGCGTGAGTGCGAGATACATCGCGTTAAACCCCGTTCGAGTGTTCTGCTCGGCGGGGTTTTGCTTTATCCGAACGTCTAACCGTTCGCGCCGGTTCAGGTGCCCCATCTGAGCGACTGTCTGCGGGAGGTCTGCCCGGTACGGATAATATGGGCTTCATGAGTATTTCGTTGGACACGCCCCTCAGCTCGCTGCTCAGCAACAAACGGCGGGTGTCCACACTCAAGTCGTTCGGCATCGTCAGCGTCAACGACGCGCTGACCTACTATCCGTTCCGTGTGACCGACCCGGTGCCGCCGCGAGCCATTCGCGAGGCCAGGCCGGGGGAGGCCATGGCGTTCGCGGCCACCGTGCGCCAGTGCCGTGTCATTCCGATGAACGCCAGACGTGGGTACCGTCTCGAAGCGGTGGTGGATGACGCCGACTTCGCCGCCTCACGCAGGATTCCGGGCGGTGTGGCCCGTCTGGTGTTCTTCTCGGGGCGCAGAGGATACATCGATTGGATGGCCATGCGACTGGCCGAGGGAACGCAGGTGATCGCCAGCGGCGTCCCCGGTGAATACATGGGCCAGTTGCAGTTCACGCACCCGGATATCGTCACCGTGTCGCCTGCCGTCGAACAGGAATCGGCGGATGGCGATGGCGTCGAACCGGCGGCGCGCGCCCCACGGCGTACGCGGTCCTATGACGTCTCCACGGCCGAGGAGGGCCTGGCCCGTGTCTGCCGCCCGCGGCCCGTGTACCATGCGTCCGCAAGGCTGTCGAGCGAGCGCATCCATGAGACCATCACCGGACTGCTGTGGATGCTGGGAGGACGCGACATGGCCGCCCCCGGCATCGACAGCATCGCGGTGATGAGCGCCGAGGACGAGGAACGGTTCGCCGGAACCCTGGCCGAAGCCATCCCCGATATTCTTCCCGAACAGATCCGAGCGGAACGCGGCCTTATGCATCGTGCCGAGGCGTTCCGCGCCATCCACGACCCGTCGTCCGTGCAGGCGTTCCATCAGGGCATAGACACCCTGCGCTATGAGGAGGCGTTCATCTGCCAGACCGCGCTGCTGCAGGCCAGGCGGGCCAACGGCGGTGCATCCGCGCATCCCTGCACAGGCGGCGATCAGAGCGACGGGTTGGTGGAGCGGTTTGTCGACTCACTGCCGTTCCAGCTCACCGAAGGACAGCGGCAGGTCATCGCGGACATCCGTGCCGACATGGCGCAAAGCCACCCCATGCAGCGCTTGCTGCAGGGCGAGGTCGGTTCCGGCAAGACCGTGGTGGCGGTCGCGGCCATGCTGCAGGCCGTCGAGGCGGGACATCAGGCAGTGCTGGTCGCGCCCACCCAGGTGCTTGCCGAACAGCATGCGGAAAACATCCGGACCATGGTGGAGGGGCTGCGTTCCCAGGCCATCCCTGTCACTCTGATCACCGGAGGCATGAAGCTGACCGCCCGTCGCAAGGCCCATGCCATTGCGGCAAGCGGCGAACCGGGCATCATCGTCGCCACGCACGCCGCGTTCTCCACTACCTTCCAGGCTTCCAATCTTGCACTGGTGGTCATCGACGAGCAGCACCGCTTCGGCGTGGAACAGCGCGAGAGCCTGCAATCCAAGCCGGCGGACGGCAGTACTCCGCACATGCTGGTCATGACCGCCACTCCGATCCCGCGTACCGCCGCCATGACCTGGTTCGGCGATCTGGACATCTCATGGCTCACCGAACTGCCCGGCGGCCGCAAGCCGATCCGCACCTTCGTGATCAACGAGGCGGACGGGCACACCATGGCGAATATGTTCTCGCATATCCGTGCGCGCATCGACGCGGGGGAGCGTGCCTATATCGTGTGCGCGCGCATCGACGACCCGTCCGCCGGCGATGCGGGGCGGCAAAGCGGGGAAGGCGATGGCACGAACGGCGCGATGCTCGACCCCTATGCCGTCGACGATGAGACGCCGCAGCAGCGCCCGCCGCTCCATACCGTTACGGAGATCGCGGATCGTCTGCAGAAACTGCCGCAGTTCCAGGGCGTCGCGTTCGCCACGCTGACCGGGCGCGACAAGGATGATGTCAAGACGCAGGTCATGGCCGATTTCGCTTCGGGCAAGACGCCGGTGCTGGTGTGCACCACCGTGATCGAGGTCGGTGTGGATGTGAGGCAGGCCAGCTGCATGGTGATCTTCGACGCCGACCGGTACGGACTGAGCCAGCTGCACCAGCTGCGTGGGCGCGTAGGTCGAGGCGGTACCGACAGCTGGGCGTTCCTGATTTCCCGTGCGGAGCCCGGTTCGACCGCCGAATCGAGGCTTGAGGTCATCCACGATTCGCTTGACGGGGCGGAAATCGCCCAGGCCGATTTGGAATTCCGTGGTGCCGGCGACGTGCTGGGCGACACACAGTCGGGCACGCATTCGAGCCTGAAACTGCTGCGTGTGGTCAAGGACGCCGAGCTGATCGTCGACGCACGCTCGCGCGCCGAGCGGATGCTGGCGCAGGATCCGGATCTGAAGGGGAACGTGCAGCTTGCCGGTGCCGTTCTGGACTTCACGCGGGGCAATGAGGAGTTCCTGACCAGTAACTGATTAACAACCGACCGGCAACAGGCCGGCAGCTGGCCGACTGATGCCGTGCGCCCGACCGCCGGTTCCTCCTGCCTTGTAGGCTAAGGCGTATGCGCGTGATTTCAGGACGATTCAAGGGCATGGCATTGGCCACGCCGAAGCAGGGGACCAGACCCACCACCGATCGCACGAAAGAGGCGATCTTCTCTCATCTGGACTCGTGGGGTGTGCTGGATGACGCACGGGTGCTTGACCTGTTCGCCGGCACCGGTGCCTTGGGAATCGAGGCGCTGAGCCGCGGGGCACGTGAACTGACCGCCGTGGAGGCCTCGCGCCCGGCCGCGGCGTTGGTGGGAAAGACTCTGGCACAGCTTAAACGCAACCGTTCATGGACGTCGGATCTGCGTGCGCAGGTGCTGGTCAGGAAGGCCGAGGCCGTGGCCTCCGGAACCGCGAATGCGCCGTACGATGTGGTGTTCATCGATCCCCCGTACATCTTCGCCACGGAGGACTGCAATCAGCTTCTGGCGGCACTCGTCGAGAACGGTTGGGTGAACACGCGAAGCGTGATCGTGCTCGAACGGTCCGCCCGCTCCATCGAGCCCGTGACACCCGCTGGTTGGGAGATCACCCAATCGCGCGCATACGGCGAGACCGCGGTGTTCTATATCGAAGCGGCTTCCGTCGATTCCGAAAGCACGGATTCCGAAGATACGGAACCCGGGAATGCGGTCTCCGCAGACCAGCGCGAAGGCGAAGGCGGCGCCGACTAGCCGCGCCTGCGCGGGTGCTCGCCGCTGACCTCCCAGCCGAGCGCCATCAGGGTCTTGCGATCCGCCTTGCTGAGCGCCCTGCAATCAAGATCCTCGATCAGATCGGGTCGGATGTCGTTGGTGCGCGTCAGCGCCTCGTCACGGCGGAACCGGTCGACCTTGCCGTGATCGCCGGACAGCAGCACGTCCGGCACGCGCAGACCGCGCCACTGCGCCGGCTTGGTGTACTGGCGGTGCTCCAGCAGCGCCCCTTCGCCCGTATACGATTCCTCGACGATCGACTCGGGGTTGCCCATGAAACCGGGGATCAGCCGGGTGATCGCCTCAAGCATCACCGATGTGGCGACCTCGCCGCCGTTCAGCACGTAATCCCCGATGGAATATTCGCGCACATCCACGCCCCGCGCACGGTAGTAGGCGGGGATTCGCGCATCGTAGCCCTCGTAGCGGCCGCATCCGAACAGCAGATGCCCGGCGTGGCTGAGTTCGGTGGCGTCGCGTTGGGTGAACAGGGGAGCGGAGGGATTGGGGAAGATCAGCACGGGCTTGACGGTGTCGCTCTCTGCCGTGGCGGCGGTTGGCATGCCCGCATCCGTCGTCGCGATCGTATCGGCATCGTCCGCGTCGTCGGCCATATCGGTATCCGCGATATCGCAGGCCTCCAGCCCCAGCAGCTCATCCAGGCATTCCGCCCACACCGCGGGCTTCATCACCATGCCGGCACCGCCGCCCACCGGCGTATCGTCCACGGAATGATGCACGTCATGCGTCCAGTCGCGCAGATTATGCGTGTGCACCTCGAGGAGCCCCTTGGCTTGCGCCTTGCCGAACAGGCTCAGGTTCAATACGTCGAAATACTCGGGGAACACGGAAACGATGTCGATCTTCATAGTTACCCAGAGTAACGGGGGCGGCGGAATAGCAGGCGGGCCGAAGCAGGCGCCGGAATAGCGGTCTCGTGCCGGGCCACGCCGTTAGGGGAGCGGCACGGCACGGGCGTTCGATCAGTACACGCGGGTCAGGTCGCGCGGGTCGAGGATCGAATCGAGGATCTCCGGGCGGATGCTGCCGTCCCTGTCGGCGGCGGCGCGTACGGTGATGTCCTTGGCCAGCGCGTCCTTGGCGATCTGCACGGCCTTCTCATAGCCCACGTAATCGATCAGCGACGTGGCCAGCGACGACGAGCGCATCGCCTCTTCCAATCCGGTCTCCTTGTTCACCTTGATGCCGTTCACGCAACGTTCGCGCAGCGTATCCATCGCACGGGCCAGCATGTGCATGCCGGTGAGCATCGCGTGCAGCATCACCGGCTCGAACGCGTTGAGCTGCAGCTGGCCGGCCTCCGCCGCATAGGAAACGGTGGTGTCCATGCCCATCACCATGAACACGGTCTGGTTCACGCATTCCGGAATTACCGGGTTCACCTTGCCGGGCATGATCGACGAACCGGCCTGGCGCGGCGGCAGCTGGATTTCGGCGAGTCCGGCTCGCGGGCCGCTGGCCAGCAGACGCAGGTCGTTGGCGATCTTGCCCAGATGCAGCGCGGTGCGCTTGATCGCGCCGGACAGGGTGACGAAATCGCTGACATCCGAAGTGGCGCCGACCGGGTCCGCGGCCGGGCGGATGGGCAGGCCGGTGAGCTTGGCGAGATGGCGTGCGGCGAGCTCGCGGAACCGCACGTCGGCGCAGATGCCGGTGCCGATCGCCGTCCCGCCCAGGTTCACCACGCTGAGCGGTTCATGCTGCTGCTCCAGCAGCGCCGCGTCGGATCCGAGCTGCGTGGCGAACGCGCCGAATTCCTGGCCGAAGGTCATGGGTACGGCGTCCTGCAGCTGTGTGCGGCCGATCTTCACCACGGTCATGGTGCGCTGCGACAGCGAGGAGAACGAGGCGCTGAGCTTGCGGGTGCTGTCGATCAGCGTGCGCGAGGCCTCGATGAGCGCGAGACGGGCCGCCGCGGGGTAGGAATCGTTGGTGGACTGGGACTTGTTCACCGTGTCGTTCGGGTGGATGATCTCGTATTCGCCGCGCGGGTAGTGGCCGAGCTCCAGTGCACGGTTCGCGATGACCTCGTTGACGTTCATGTTGGTCGAGGTGCCGGCGCCGCCCTGCAGCACGTCGATGGGGAACTGGTCGTCGAGCTTGCCGGCGATCACGTCGGCGCAGGCGCGGTCGACCAATTCGGCCTGGTAGGCGTCGATGCCGCCCAGTTCGCGGTTGGCGCGTGCGCAGGCGCGTTTCACGGTGCCGTAGGCGTGGATGATCTCCGGGTGGTCGCTTACGGTGATGCCGGAGACGGGGAAGTTGCTGATGGCGCGGAGCGTGTGGATGCCCCAATAGGCGTTGGCCGGCACCGCCGCCGAGCCGATGCAGTCGTGTTCGATTCGCGTGGGCTGCGGTTCGATGCCCGGTTCGTTCGCGGTCGCCGTTGCGGGTGCCGTTGTGGTCTCCGCGGCGGGTTCGCTCGCCGTTGCGAGGCTGGGCATGGTGCGGGATGTGGTGTATGCGGTGCGCTGTGCCATGGTCATGTGTGGGTGTCCTCTCGTTGCTCGTGGCGTTGCTTTGGGTGGCTTGCTCAAAACACGGCTCACCTTAAGCGCAAGTTTTGTATCGTACAAGAGGTGGATATCCTTCGTATCCCATAGGATTAGCCTATGACTATTACGCAGATACGGGCGTTCTACCTCGCCGCGACCCTGGGGTCGTTCACCGCTGCCGCGGAGTATATGGGTCTGACGCAGCCCACGATCTCCGAGCTGGTGCGCAAGGTGGAGGATCAGTACGGCATGGCGCTGTTCGTGCGCAGAGGGCGCAGACTGGTGCTCACCACGGCGGGGCAGGCCTTGATGCCATGGGCGAAGCGACTGCTCGACGCCGAGCTGGGGGCGGACAGCGCGTTGACCGCGCTGAGCACCGGCGAAGGGGGCACGGTGTCGTTCGGCATCCTCAAGAACGCCAACTACTACCATCTTTCCGACCTGGCCGCGGTGTTCCGTGAGGCGCACCCGAACGTACGCATCCGGCTGCTGGGGCAGAACTCCTTCGAGGTGGCGGATGCGGTGCGCAACGGCACGCTGGAGGCCGGCCTGCTGTGCCTGCCGGTGCCGACCGAGGGCCTGCACATCCAGCCGCTGATGCGCCATGAGATCCTATGGGCCAGCAGCAAGCCCGAACGGTGCATGCAGCCGATGCGTCTTGTCGACATGCCCAAGGAGCCGCTGATCCTCTACGACGCCCGCCATGGCGAGGAGGATCCGACGCGGCTGCAGCTCACGCAGCAGGCGCAGCAGTGCGGCGTGACGCTGGAACCGGACATCGAGGTGGAGTCGGTGGATGCCGCGATGTCGCTGGTCTCGCGCGGACTGGGCGATTCGATCGTGCCGCAGGCGGTGGCGCAGTCCGAGCATTTCCCGTCGAACATCCATGTGACCACGCTCGAATGCCCGATCTACGACACCTTCGCGCTGGTACGCCGCGAAAACTGGGAGCTGTCGCCCATCGCCGCACACCTTGCCGATCTCGCCGTGAGCATGCTGCTGAACAAGGTCTCCGGCGAAGTCGCCTAGACGGGCTTGCCTGGAGACGGACTTGCCCAGACAGGTTCGTTTGAATGCGAAAAGGCTCCGAGCGCGGCGTTACCGCGTCCGGAGCCTTTGGTCTACAATCCCGGGATCAGGCCTCCCGGCGGGTCGAGGGTCAGATACCCCTCATCCAGATCGATCTGCGGCACCAGTTCGTCCACGAACGGCACCAGCGCGGTCTTTTCCACGACCGGCGTGCCATCGGAGGCGGTGCCGGTCTCGACCGGTTCCGCCAAACGGATCTTCAGCAGCGATTGCGCGGGCGAGTCGATCACGTCGACCACCTTGCCGATCACCTTGCCGGCAGGCGCGCCGATCTCGTTCTCCTCGTCCATGCGCGCCTCAAGGCCGATGAGATCCTTCGGATACCATTCGTCGGCCTCAAGCATGTCGTCCGGATCGTCCGCCTCGCCGTACAGCTCGGTGCCATTGAGCGCTTCGGAGGCGTTGCGGTCGTCGCAGCCCTCCAGCTTGATGATCCAGCGGTTCTTGAACGTCCGCGAACGCTCCACCACATACCGTTGTTCGCCGTCGCGGGAGAACAGCTCCGATCCCGGCTCGAAGCGCCATTCCGGTTCGTCGGTGAACACCTGTACGGTGACCTCGCCCTTCATGCCCTGGGCGCGGCCGATACGACAAACCCTCAGCAGCTCACGCTGCCGAGGGTTCTCTTGCATGTTCTGATCTGCCATGCTGTGCAGTTTACCTCATGGGCACGGATGAGGCGCCGATTCGCGGTGAATCAGCGGCGCACGTCCATGATGTCGACGCGGACCTTGTGGTCGCTCAGCGCCTGCACCACCGTGCGGATCGCATTGGCGGTACGGCCGGAACGCCCGATCACACGACCGATATCCTCGGGGTTCACGCGCACGCGAAGCATTTCGCCACGCGCGTTCTCGCGGGACTTCACCGACACATCGTCGGGAAAATCGACGATGTTCTTAATAAGGTGCTCCACAGCCTGTTCAAGCATGATCAGTCAGCCTTTCTCGTTTGCCTTGCGCTATGGCTCAGCTCACTCGGCGTCAGCCGGGGCTTCTTCAGCGGCTTCCTCGGCCGGTGCTTCGGCTTCGGCAGCGGCGGCTGCTTCGGCCTCAGCCTTGGCCTTGGCCTCGGCTTCGGACTTGGCGGCCTTGAGCTTCTGGGCTTCGGCTTCCACGGCCTCGACACGAGCGGCGGCGTCCGGGCCGGCCTCAACGGTCTTCAGGGTG
>ERZ808246.768-NODE-768-length-25453-cov-6.765926_pt1 | contig 25453 bp, 22 predicted proteins | sample MGYA00521083_ERZ808246 | MGnify/ENA primary metagenome ERZ808246 (study PRJEB31516, sample SAMN03275577) | gut metagenome | biome: mammalia-associated habitat; material: feces | host: Papio cynocephalus | place: Kenya | collected 2012-07-07 ... | reverse complement strand
GATTTTCATCATTTATGCTCTTCTTTTTTCACCACAACATTTATTATACAGCCATCATTTTAAATGCATTGATATGATAATTGATAATGCAAAGTACAAACTTACGGAGAAGTTTATAAAACAGTTGCATAGTACTTTAAAATCAGGGACATCCGCTTCGAGAAAAGATTGGTTTAATGTTGGCGAGTATAAAAAACTCCCCAACGAAGTCGGGGGCAAGGAAACCGCAAAACCCGAAGATACCGCAAATAAGATTAAAGAACTTTTAAAAGCCTATAATCAGAAAGATGTGCATACACTTGAAGAAATTATAGACTTTCATTACCGGTTTGAAACAATACATCCGTTTCAGGACGGCAACGGCAGAGTCGGCAGGCTTATAATGTTCAAGGAATGCTTAAAAAATAATATTGTTCCGTTTATTATTGATGAAGATTTGAAGATGTTCTACTACAGAGGTCTGTCCGAATGGAATAATGAAAAAGGTTATTTGACAGATACCTGCCTTGCGGCACAGGATAAGTTCAAAAAGTATTTGGAGTATTTCAAAGTTCCATATAAGGAATAATTGCAATTAAACTAAATTGTGTGTATATGAATGATTAGGATATTGAGAGAAGTTTGAACTTCTCTGCCAAAATCGGTAAAATTCCTATGAATTTTGCCGATTTTATTGAGCATCAATGTAAGTTTTAGTTTCTGTATCGGGAGAAAATAATGGAAAATAAAACAAAACAGTTTAAAATATGGATTATAACCGCACTGATATTGCTTTTTGAATCAATTCCTTGCAGTGTGGTCTCACAGGAAATTACCGACACAAAAAATTTTACCAATCTTGTTGTATTTACGAAATTTTCAGATGAAGAAGAATTTATTAATAATACCTATGCCGGTACAACTGTCCGCAATATTTTGGAAAATACATATAATAAAAGTATGTACGGTGCGGCGGATTATTTTAAAACGGTGAGCGGCGGAAAAATGAATATGCAGACTCTTTACCTTCTTGATAGCGGAAATTCGATTACGCTTTCACAGCCACGAGGATATTATTTCAAAAAAAGCGATCAAAATCCTTACGGCTATGATTACGGTGAGGAGAGTTACAGAGCATATGAACTTCAGACCGAATGGACCGATGCAATTTCCAATGTGATTGCAAAAGGAAACAAACCGGAGGATATAAACGGAAATAAATATAATTTTGCGGATCTTGACTTAAACCGGGACGGAAAAATTGATTTGATTACAGTGATTTATAAAAATACGGTGCAAGATTTCGATATTACATGGAGTGACCCTCTCTGGGATTATGAATCTTATACGGACAGAATTTCTGTGCAGGAGGGGAATAAAACTTATCAAAGCGGGGAGTACGTGCAGTTAACGGGAAACTATAAATATCTTTACCGAGGAGCGGACAATCTTCCTGTCTTGCCGACAGGTAAAATATGCCACGAAACCATGCATGCACTCGGACTTAAAGACCTGTATGACTCAAAGCAGGCGGGTAAGGTGTATTTTATGTCTTTGATGGCAAAACGGCCGTCGCATGTAGGGCAGTATATTACCGTTAAGGAGCGTGAATCGCTTGGCTGGCTTGATGAAAAACAAATTAAAAGAATAAATAAAAACGGCAGATACATACTTTCCGCTGCGTCGGCAAGAGAGGGAACGGTTGCATATAAGCGTGATTTGCCGAACGGAAAAACTCTCTATTTGGAATATCGGCGGTTTGATAAATTCGGCAACAAATATGATAATCAAAACAAGGATTTTTACTCGTGCGAAACCGGTGAACTGATGAAAGGAATAACAATCAAAAGCGGACTGATATGTTACCTTGCCGCTACAGACATAAGGTTTCCGTCAAACCTGAATCCTTCCGATAAGAACGGAGATATGGAAGTGGTTTCACACGGGCAATATTCTACCATGACAGATTGTGCGGTCGGTGACGGAGAATTTATTTACATTGATACAGGCAATGGCGAAATATGTATTGATATGACTAAAATGACGGACGGGGAGTTGGAATTTGAAATCAGCGGTCTTGCAGAAAACGATCCGCAAATTGATTGCAGTATCAAAGACGAAAATTTGTCGGTTACACTCCGAAACAGCACCTCGGGCGGAATTGTTTTGGCGGCGGAGTTCGATGCGAACGGCATTTTTCGACGTCTTACTTCACGGTCACCGCAGGCGGAAATGACAATCCCGCTGCTTCCCGAAACAAACACAGCAAAGGTGATGTGGTGGGATTCTCTGTCGGGAATGACACCGCTTGCGGAAATAAAAACGGCAAGGAGATAAAAAAACACACCTCCGAAAGCAAACCGCTTTCGGAGGTGTATTGAAAAACATTATTGTGCCTCAACACTGGGGAGTGCTGCGGTAGAGTCTTTGCAGATATAATAGTTCGGGTATTCGCCGGGAGAAACCTGAAGCTTTGTAAAGTCCGCATTTATATACGGAGCCATAACTCTTACATCATAGAATTTGCCGGCGAACGAAACATAGAAGTTAGTACCTTTTTTCTTTGTAATAACTCCCGATTCGGATTTTTCTTCAACAACGTCCGCACCGCCGAGTATTACGGCTGCGCCCGAAACCTCCGAATCCATAACCGTACAGCCTGTTTTGTCAACGCCGTAGCTGATGATAAGGTTTCTGTCAGTTTTAAGATTTTTTATCGTTACTCCGCCGGAACGTACCATTGTAAGTCCGTCGGGGAGATTGTCGTAAGTACCCGGCTCGTCAACGTAATTCTTTACGATCTTGTCCATTACGAGCGCAAATTCGCCTCTTGTAATGTTGTCGAGCGGTTTTAATTGATTGTCTATGCCGTTCCAGCCGCCGTTTTTAACCATACTTTCCGCATAAACGAGCGCCCAGTCCGCAACCTTGTCCTTGTCGGTGAAGCTCTCTATGTCCGCTTTGCTTACTCCGCCCATAATTTTCTGCGTGCCGTCGCTGAAATTCGTTACCAGCGGTGCAAGATAAAATACTCTTGACAAAACGGTGTATGTTTCCTGGAAAGTGATGTTGTTGTCGGGATTGAAGTTGCCGTTTTCATCACCTTCAAAAGCGCTCATAGCCACTGCTTTTGCGACGTCCTCCTTGTACCACGCATTGTCGGCAACATCCTTGAACGATGTTTCCGCCTGATCTTTTGCGCCGAATGCTCTTGTGATAATCGCCGCCATCTGCGCACGTGTTATAAGGTCGTTCGGTGCGATTGTGTTTTCATCGTAGCCGTTGATAAGTCCGTGCTCCACGGCGTTTGCAAGCGCCGTTCCCATTTCGCCGTCCGGCATATCTGTAAAATCGGCAAATGCCGCCGCCTGTGCAGACATAACCGCAATTGCCGCAGCCGCTGCAATAAATTTTTTCAATTTCATAAGTAAAACTATCCTTTCTGATTGTTAAATTAATTTAATTATACACAATTTAACGCAATTTGTCTATAATAAAAAGAAAAAAAGCTTAAAATTTGAAATAGTTGTTGAAAAACCTTGCCGTATATTGTATAATATATAATAAGCAGAAGAATAAAAAAATTATGTTCGGAGGCAATATGATTTATAAAATAGCAGGTATATATGTGGAAATGGATCCGCAGTATCCGAGAACGGCAGAGCAGAGTATGGCGTACAGAGTTACCGAGCCTGCAAAGCCGGATCTTATATTACGAACCGACAAAAAAATAATGGATAAACTAAAGGAAATACACAGTCTGCCGAATGATGAAAGCAGTGAATATATGCTTTTGGCAACGGAATTTTACGAATATCTTATCGAATTCGGCGGATTTATGCTGCACTCGTCGGCTGTTGTGCATAACGGAAAGGCATATTTGTTTTCCGCTCCGAGCGGAACGGGCAAATCCACGCATACACAGCTTTGGGTAAAGCATTTTGACGATGCATACATAATTAACGACGATAAACCTGCAATACGCCTTATAAACGGGAAATTTTACGTTTACGGAACCCCGTTTTCGGGAAAAACAAATCTTAACGTAAACGCCTGCGTTCCGCTGGGTGGTATATGCGTTCTTGAACGCAGCGAAACAAATTCTATAGAAAAAATACCGCCCGAGGAGGCAATGTTTAAGATACTGGATCAGACGGTGCGCCCGGTGGAGGAAGGCAGAATGGATACGCTTTTAAAAATACTCGGCACGCTTATTTCAAACGAGAGTGTGTACAGGCTCCGCTGTAACACGGACGAGGAGGCGTGCGAGGTATCGTACAACGGAATGAAAGGAGAAGAATAAATGAAAACCAAAAAAGGATTTATGCTCAGAAAAGTCGGCGGAATGAATGTGGTTGTGGCAGTTGGAAAGGCATCGGAGGACTTTAACGGAATGATAACCCTTAACGAAACGGGTGCATTTTTGTGGGAGGAGCTGTCAAAGGGAACAGATTACGATACGCTTTTAAAGAAGATGCTTTCGGAATATGACACCGATGAGCCGACCGCACGGGCGGGAATAGACGGATTTTTAAAAACCGCACGGGAAGCGGGGCTTATAGATGAATGATAATATTGAGGAGTATATAAAAGAACACGGTCAGATGGTGATAACTCCCGTGGGGGTGAGTATGTGGCCTATGCTCCGATACAGGCGTGATACGGTTTTTATAGAAAAACCGAAGGGCAGGCTGAAAAAATACGATTTGCCCGTGTACAGGCGCAGTGACGGCTCGCTTATTATGCATCGTGTGATTGAGGTTTACCCCGACAGCTACACTATGTGCGGCGATCATCAGGTAAACCCCGAGCCGGGAATAAGGGACGATCAGATAATTGCGGTGGTAAAAGGCTTTTACCGTGACGAAAAATATATTTCGGTTGAAGATGAACGCTACAAAAAGTACTGCCGTTTCTGGTGCAAAAGCTTAAAACGCAGAAAAGCGCTTTTGTTCTTCCCCGATTTCGGAACGAGAACAAAATCATATATATATAAAGTATTAAAGTCAAGGGGACTTGTCGGAGGCTCCGAATGAGAAAAAATGTTATAATAAGAATAATTCCGTTCGTGACAACGTTCCTTATTATGGCTGCGATATTTGCTTTCTCCGCACAGAATGCGGAGCAGTCGTCACAGGTAAGCCGCGGACTTACCGCAAAAATAGTGGACGTTTTGCCAATGACAAAAAATCTGCCGTCTGCGGGAAAAGAAGAAGCAGTGCTTAATCTGCATAATTTTATCCGCAAATGCGCACATTTTTCAATCTATTTTCTGCTCGGTATTTCGGCGTCGGCGATGTTTTTGTCGGCAAGGGAGAAAATGTCCGCATGGAGGATATGGCTGTGTTGTATTGCACTGTGCTTTGTGTATGCGTCCTCGGACGAAATTCATCAGCTGTTTGTAAGCGGACGGGGCGCAATGTTTAGCGACGTTTTGCTTGATACCTGCGGAGGAACGGTCGGAGGTGCGGTTTTTGCCGCAGTGAGGAGATTATTGAAAAGGAAAAGGTGATGCCGTATGATTGACTGTCATTCACATATATTGCCGAAGTTTGACGACGGCGCAAGGGATACGGAAACAGCGCTTGAAATGCTTTCTTTAAGCTATGAGCAGGGAGTGCGCAAGGTTGTTTCGACATCACATTGCTATCCGAGACAGAGAGAGGACGTTCTTAGGTTTACAGCAGAAAGAAACGACGCCTTTTCAAAGCTTTGTGAGGATATGGAAAAGAGCAAAAAGCCGTATCCCGAAATATTTACGGGCGCCGAGCTGAATATGCTTACCGATGTTTCCGAATATGATGAGATAGAAAACATCTGCATTAACAATACAAAATATATACTGATAGAAATGCCGATGTCCGATTGGAAAGAATGGATGCTTGAGGCGGTGTATAAGCTGACGGTGCGTGGATTTAAGCCGATTATGGCGCATATAAACCGATATTTGGGGCAGAAAGAGCCGCTCCTTGAGGAACTGCACGAACTGGGCGTCTTTTATCAGATAAATGCCGACGCATTTACCGATAAAGCCATAAGAAGACACACATTTAAGCTTATGGAATCGGGAAAGGCGCACATACTCGGAACGGATATGCACAATATGGGACACAGAAAACCCAATATGAGCGATGCGGTTGCGGTTATAGAAAAATATTTCGGCAGAGAATGTGTGGAGTATTTCAATAAAAACGCACAGGCAGTGCTGGACGGCGGAGCGATTACAACATCTGTATTCAGTCCGAAACCGCTTTTTGAACGGCTTTTTAAAAAATGAAATAAATTATGCATTTTTGCTTGACAATTAATAGTAAACGTTATATAATTGTAATTAATAATACATATATATAAATTCAGAAAGGAATATGACTATGAGAAAAAGAATTATAGCTTTCTGTGCCGCTGCGGCAATGGCGCTGTCATGCGCATCGCAGGTTTTTGCGGCACCGACAGAACTTGAAAATCTTATTAAGGCACTCCCGAATTATGACACTGATTATAAAACCGTGTCTGTCGATGTGCCTGCCGACATTGAACTCAGAACGGGAACAAGCGGCGAATTTGCGGACGGTCCGATAACTAAGTCTGTTCTGCATCAGAATGTGGCTTTGGGCATTTCATACAGAGCAACGCTTTATATGAAAACAGTTCAGGACGAGTTTAATACTTACTGGGGAACAGCAAAGGCACTTATAAATATTGCAAAGGAAGCAAAAATTGCCGGCGGTGAGTCGGAGGCTGACGCAACAGCATTTGCGGATACTTTGCTTACACAGTTAAACGATGTTCCGGTAACGGGTACGTTTACAATAAACGTTACATTCCCGAATACGGTAACAATCCCCGACAGCGTTAAAAACGGAAGCAATATGGACGGATTTAACGACGAGGCAAAGCAGATATTCAAAGAGGTTTCAAGAACGGCTACTTCTACGGGGCTGAAGATTGAAATCGCCGTAAAGGGTCCGGATGAAACCGCTCCGAGAGATTATGTAAAAGGTTCGGAACTGTATGATGACGGAAACTTCAAGTATTTGCAGAACCTTGTATTCACATGCGAGGGCGCATCGGTAAAAGGTCTTGGCACGCATAAGGTAACGGGCAGTGTTACGGGTTCTACGAAGATAGGCGATTATGAGGCTGTAACAGGTACTGCACAGGATCCGATCTCAACTGTCAATTATAAGGCAGTTCAGATAACCGCAGGACATCCCGGCGATGCAAACAGAGATGCCGCAGACGGAATATACGAGTCGGTAAAACTTTATATTGATGAAAATCCCGGCGGCAACACAAGCACCGGCGGCGGAAGCACCGTTACACGTCCCCGATATACACCTGCTCCCGTAAGCACGGTTAATCCGAAGGATCCGGAAAGCGATGCACAGCTTGATAAGGAAAATCACTATGCATACATCATCGGTGATGATGATGGAAATGTAAGACCTATGGCTGACATTTCACGTGCAGAGGTTGCAACAATCTTCTTCAGATTGTTCACAGACGATACAAGAACAAAGTACTGGTCAAAGACAAACACATATTCAGATGTAGCTGAGGGCGATTGGTACAATAATGCGATTTCGACATTGTCAAACGCAAAGGTACTCACAGGATATGAGGACGGCACATTTAAGCCGAACGCACCTATCACAAGAGCCGAGTTTGCCGCTATAGTTTCAAGATTGACAGACGGTATCTATGAAGGCTATGATTTATTTGATGACATCAGCAACAGCTGGGCAAGAGAATATATCAACAGAGCTTCATACAAAGGCTGGGTTCAGGGTGACGGAAACAAGAAGTACAGACCTACCGACAATATCACACGTGCAGAGGCTATGACGCTTATCAATAACGTTCTTATAAGACACGTAGAAGAAAGCGGTATGTATGCCGAAATGAATAAGTGGCCGGATAACCAGCCGGGCGCATGGTACTACACCGCAGTTCAGGAAGCAACCAACTCGCATAACTATGAGAGAATAGAAAACAGCGAGAATGAAAAGTGGTCAACACCGTTGGCAAACCGTGACTGGGCAGCTCTTGAAAAAGCGTGGGCTGACGCTAACAGCTAAATAGCAAACAAAAGAAGTGCCGTAAATACGGCACTTCTTTTTGTTTGAGAGCATTGCGCTGCGATTTTGGCTGAAAGCATTGTATATACGTAAGAAAAACCCGAGCCTTACGGAGTATTGTCCGTAAGGCTCGGGGTATATTTTTTAGTCTTTAAGTTCATCGGGTATGGGGTTTTTGTGACTTAAATTCAGTATCTTCATACATCTTTTAAGCTTTTCTATGTTTGTGCCATCGTCGTGCGAATAAGGATTAAATCTTATCCAGCCTATATCCTTGAAATGATATGCCTCCTCCTCGCCGATACCGCCGTTGAATGCCGACGGAATTTCCACGCCCTTTCTGAGTGTCTCTTTAAACTCATCAAGATACTTTTCGTATATATCACGCGGCATACAGCCTTTTTCGGAGCATATTCCCGCCGCAAGACCGACAGCCTCGCCGAGCTGTCCGAGTGTGCGCATAACACGCACTGCGGAAAATGCCACATGGCTTGCGCTGATTATTCTTCCGCCCAGAAATAAATTATCTATATCCTTTGAGTACAGACATCTGTAAGGGACAGGGTAGGGCGTTCCGATCCCTCTGTGATATGCACAGGAACGGAACGGCTCGTCAAATGCGGCGTCATTGTCGCACTCGGGGAAATGCATATCTATGCTCCAGGTAATGCAGGCGGTTGCGTCCTCGTGCGGAATGTGTTCCTCAAGGTCGTTCTGCGTTATTATGTAATCGCCCTTTACTCTGTAGCTTTCACGCTTTCCGCCGAGAGCCGATGTCCATACAAGCTTGTAATCCTTGAATTTTTCTTTGTCACAGTAGTGGTTTTTCTGATATGACCAGTTTGAGTATATTGCACGCAGCCCGAAGTCACGTATGTACTCTATTTCTTTCACCATATCACGCCGAAATCCCGTTTCCTGCTCCCAGTCACCGTTAAAAACGTTAAGGCACGTTTCATCGCTGAAATTCATTCCCCAGTCTATATCGGGGAAATCCGCATTGTCGGATTTTTCGGTGTACCAGCGGATAGAATGTCCCATAACGAGATTTTCATGCTCTTTCGGAGCGAGCGATTCGTTAAATTCGCTTTCCGCCTCACGTCCGTACATAAGCTCCGCACCGGCAAGACGTGATATTACGGCGTCACCCGTGCAGTCGGAAAACAGCTTTGCGGTATATCGCTTTTTCATACCTGTAAGCGTGTGAGTCGTTATAACCGCAGTTATTTTGTTTCCGTCTTTTTCTATGTCGGTAACACATTCGTTAAGTGCAATATCGTAATCGCCTTGGCTTGCCTCAAAAGCAAACAGCTTTCGGTTGTCCTCGTAATATTCGCCTTTGAAAATAGACGGAGCGCCCATAACCGGCGCAATTTCCTTAACCACATTTCCGAGGTTGGGGTACGGGTCAAGATTTGTCATTCCGCCCATACATACACGTATTTCGGAGCTGTTACAGCCGCCCAGAACACCTCTGTCTTGTATCAAAAGCACCTTTGCACCGCTCCGCAAAGCCGCAAGCGCTGTGCATATACCGGCGGCGCCGCCGCCTGCAACAATTAAATCATATTCCTTATCGCATTGGCGCACTTCTTTCCAATTAAGCCTTTGGCGCATTTTATCAATATCCGCTATGCTGTCCGACGGCTTGTCGGCGGCGGTTGTAAAATACAATGCGTCGCATCTTCCGTCAAAGCCCGTAAGGTCATGCAGGCGCAGTTCGTGCTTTCCGCTCTCAAGCTTCACCTTCCCGGCAAACTGCCACGCCCATTTTGCGCCGTTTGTACCGAGCGTTTCGCCCGTGCTTTTTCCGTCAATTATAAGCTCAAATTTGCCTGCCGAATCCTTAACGCCCCATACGGCTGTCCAGTCACGTGTGAGCGCCCATACATTATATTCACCGCTCTCGGCGTTTATCTCCGTAACGGCGTCCTCCACGGGAGTGCCTATGCCGTGAGCCATAATATATGAAGAATGTATGCTTTCCATAGACTGCTGATCGACAACCCAGCCGCCTTTTTGCGCAAAGCTTTCCGCCTCAATAAATAATTCCATTTTTCTCTCCAATCCGCCGAAATCGGCTTATTGTACCGGTATCCGTATCTCCCATTCAAAGCCGTCATCTTCCATATCGGCAGGAAATACCTCGATATTCGGTATATCGTAGTTTCTTGTATATGTGCTTGAATCAAACCAGTTAAAAATTATATCATTGTAAAATTTGTTCACTTCCGAATCCTCCGAGCCGTGCATTGTAAAGCATACCCAGTCGGACTGCGGAATGTGCAGCGAGTTGTCCGCATTTTCGGCACACCGCTTGCCTATGGTGCATTTTACCGAGTTATCGCCGTTTACGTATGCGGCATAAATCTCATCGCCGCACGTATCGGGAATGTCGGTTTTGTAAAAGCTATCCCATACGTTTTCACAACATTCCGTATCGTTAATGCCGGAATTGCCCGTCATACCGCATATATAGAAATCAGGCTCCGAAATAATCCTGTACGCAATGTCCGCACCGCCGTGTATGCCGAAATCAAATCCTATCTTGGTGAACATATTAACGGGATTTTTGGAGATTTCGTTGGGCGAAAATCCCTGAAACTCCTTGAACGCTCTTGAAAACGACGATACGTTATCGTAGCCGTATTTTGCGGCAATATCCGTAACGGAGCTTTCTTTTGCGATAAGCTCCGAGGCGGCAGCCGAAAGGCGGCGCTTTCTTATATACTCGCTTATGGGAATACCTGCCGCAAAGGAAAAAATGCGTCTGAATTCATATACCGACATTTTCGCCTTTTTTGCCATAACGGCTATATCAAGATTTTCCGTAAGGTTTTTTTCGATATACTCGATAACCTCGTTAAAGCTGTTTATGTTATTCATTACAGCGGCTGAACCTCCTGCGCCGTTCCCCATACGGTCATTTCCTCAACTACTACGCCCTTTGGCTGATTAGCCGCATAGAATACGGCGTTTGCGATGTCATCTGCCGAAAGCGACTGCACAACTTCGTCGATACCGGCGTTTTTCTGAAATCCCGTGCTTGCCGATGCCGGAATAATGCACGTTGCACGTACGCCGTACGGCTGTAATTCAATGTAAAGACCCTTTGTAAAGTTCAGAACGCCTGCCTTTGCCGACGCATATACAGACCAGCCTGCCCAGCAGTGGCGTGCGCATACGGAGGAAATATTGATTATAATTCCGTCCTTCTGCTCTTTCATAACCTCGCCGAACAGCTTTGAACCGTATATAACGCTGTTTAAGTTTACCGCAATGGTTTTGTCTATGGTTTCCTGCGTTTGCTCCACGGTGTCGGCAATCTTAACACCGCAGCCGGCGTTGTTTACAAGTACGTCTATATGTCCGTATTTGTCCGTAACGTACTTTTTCAGTTCAACCCACTTTTCGTAGTCCGTAACATCTATTGCAAAACCGTCGTCAAATCCGTACTGCGAAACCACGTTTTTCACCTTTTCCGCATTTCTCGAAGCGATTATTACCGTATCGCTGTCAGCCTTGAATTTTTTAGCCGTGGCAAGTCCGTAACCGCTTGTTGCTCCTGTAATTAAAACTGTTTTATTCATAAAAAACACTCCTCTCAATATCCATTCTACAACCGTTTTGAAAAAAATGCAATACAATTCTTGCACTGTTATGACAAATGACCTGCCGAAGTACGGCAGGTCATTTGAGCCTGTCGGCAAAGTATTGCCGACAGGCGAAAAAAGTGATATATCACTTTTTTCAAAATTACTGTATGAAAAAATCGAAAGTTCCGTTGATTGGATTTTGAAGTGTCAAAATCTGAAACTTTCGATTTTGTGCCATTTCTGACGCACTTGTCGTCAGAAATGATTTAAAATAGAGGTTAGCACCTCAAACTCGCAATAACAAAGCGGACAAACCGCTTGAGTTTATATTCCCAACAGCTTTTTTGCATTGCCGAAGCATACGGCGTCCTTTTCGGCGGGGGCAAGCCCCAAAGTGTCGATAAGGCGCATTTCAACGGACGGAGTGTGCCAGGGCGAGTCCGTGCCGAACAAAAGCTTGTCCGTTCCGTGCTTTTCGATTATTTTCTCGGCGGCAATGCGTGACATCTGCCCGTAGCCGAACGAGGAGTCAAAATACACGTTAAGTCCGCACAGTTCGTCCAAAACCTCCTCGGCACAGTTCATACCGCCCCAATGTGCGGCAACAACGGGAGTGTCCAGATATTTAAGCGCATTTTTCATATTTTTCGGCATACAGTGATACGGCGGCATAAATCCGTAATCCTTGCCGGCGTGGAACACCGTTATAAGTCCGAGCTTGGAAATCTTTTTGTAAATCGGTATCATAAATTCGTCATCGACATAGAATTTCTGATATTCGGGATGGAATTTTACTCCCTTAAGCCCAAGCGCTTTTATCCGCTCAAGCTCATATAAGGCTTTTTCCGAATGAGGAAAAACCGAGCCGAAAGCAAATATTTCTTTGTTGTCGTTTATAGAGGCGGCAAAGTCGTTTACGCTTTCCGTCTGATGCTCGTTCGTTGCAATATTAAGCACAACGGCGGCGCTTACGCCCTCCTCTGCCATTGATTTTTTAAGCCCCGAAATCGTTCCGTCGGTGTAATTTATTATTCCGCCCGCCGCATACGAAAGCTGTGCAACGGCTCTTTCGGCAAGTTTGTCGGGAAAGCAATGCGTGTGAAAATCTATAATCATTAAAAAAACTCCTTTTTATAAAAAATCAGAGCAAGCGGATTGCCGCCTGCTCTGACGTGGTGCACACAACAGGATTTGAACCCGCGGCCTCCGGAATCGGAATCCGATGCTCTATCCAGCTGAGCTATGTGTGCGTACAACACATTAATTCTATCACAAATATGCGGACTTTGCAAGTGCTTTAATACATTTTTATTAAATAGTATTTATATATTTGACAATTCGGTACGAATATGATATATTTATCGCAGAGGTGAACACAATGGAACACAGAACGGGAAAAGTTATAATAAGCTCTGCCGGAGGAACAGCGTCGGCAGGGTCGAAAACATATAAGGTGTCTGTTCCGTCATCATGGATAAAGGAAATGGGCATTGATGAAAGCAAACGCAATATCGAATTGATGTTTGACGGAAAACGTATATATATTGAATCGGAGAAATCAGCCGACGAATTTGTATTGCAGAAAAAAAATATGGGGCATAAGATTAAAAAATTGAGCTTTTATGACGGCGAAGAGCTTTGTACCGTAATATATGCGGATTTTACCGATAAAATACTTAAAGCGGAAAATTTTACGAAGGACGTTGTTAAAACCGCTTTCGGTAACAATAAGAATTTAATGTGGGAGGATTTTATGAATTTTTTGGAGGAACGCTGTATTCCGAAAGAGAGGAGCGGCATAAGAGAATATCTTGAGGCAATCGGCGTTGCGGAATATAATCCGATTGAAATTATACAAAAAACAAAGGGAAAAACGGCGGAGGACAATCAATGGATAGAAACGGAAGAAATATAAAGCTTGTAACAGATAAAAAAATTGCGGAAACTTCATCAAAGGGAAATCAGGAAAAATGGCTTGACGGCGAAAACTGGTACAAGCTTGATCAATTCGGGTATGAAGCGTTGAGCGAAACTTTGATTTCAATATTGCTTGAAAAAAGCAATATTGAAACGGACACGCCTTTTACGTTTGTGCGGTACAAGCCTGTAAGAGTTGCGGTGCATAACCGTGAACGGACAGGCTGTATAAGCAAAAATTTCTTAAACGAGGACCAATCGCTTATTACGATTAATCGGCTCTTGTCACAATTTCTCGGCTGTCCGCTTAAGGATAAGCTGTCATCGCTTAACAGCTGTAAAAAACGAATATCCTACCTCGCCGAAGCAACGAGCGAATACACGGGACTTGATTATTTCGGGGAATATCTGACATTGCTTTTTGAGGTCGACTCTTTGTTTTTGAATGATGACAGACATCTTAATAATATTGCAGTGTTGAAAACAGGCAGTAAATATGATTATTGCCCGATTTTTGATAACGGTGCGGGATTGCTTTCGGATACAAGAGCGTCCGCTATGGATATAGAGCCGAAAGCGCTTATATCGGCATTGCGTGCAAGACCGTTCAATATGAGCTTTACACGGCAGCGGAACACTGCAAGGGAGTTGTACGGAAAACAGTTGTCAATGCCCGTTTTAACAAGAAAGGATATAGAGGAGTGTCTTATTCCTATTCTTGAATTTTATTCTCCGAGGGACAGAGCAATTATTACCGACAGGGTTTTAGAGTGTATATCAGTGCGGCAAAAAGTATTATAAGAGCCTGTCGACAAAGTATTGCCGACAGGCGAAAAAAGTGGTATATCACTTTTTTCAAAATTATTGTATGGAAAAATCAGAAGTTCCGTTGATTGGATTTTGAGGCGTCAAAATCTGAAACTTCTGATTTTAAGCCATTTCTGACGCACCTGTCGTCAGAAATGATTTGAACTTGAGGTTAGCACCTCAAACTCCCAACAACAAAGCAGACAAACCTCAAAAGGTTTGTCTAAAGTCTGATTATAAGCACATTTTTTTCAACATCAAAACATATTAATGAATAATAAATATTTATGACGGAGATGTTGATATGCTGAATAAAAAGCTGACGATTGCGGTAATTATGCTTGCGGCGGCAGGACTTCTTACGGGCGCAGTATTAAAATACACGCCCGTAAATCCTGCCTTTAATTCATCCGTACTGACGGTACTCGTTGATGCCGGCCACGGCGAGCCGGACGGCGGTGCGGTTGGCGCACGGGGAACGATAGAAAAGGACATAAACCTTGCCATAGCCCAAAAAACGGGAGAGGTGCTTGAGGGAAAAGGCATACGTGTGCTCTACACCCGTGAGGGTGATAGCGGCTTGCAGGACGGAGGCGAGGGCAGTATAAGAAAGATGAAAGTGTCCGATATGAACAAGCGCTTAAAAATTATGCGTGAGAGCAATGCGGATTTGTTTTTGAGCATACATATGAATTCTTTCCCCAAGGAAAACGTGAGTGGTCTGCGTGTGTTTTTTGCGAAAAATTATCCCGAAACGGAGGAGCTTGCAAAAAGCATACAGGATAAAATAAGCGAAACAACGGGCGCAAAGGCATATGCGGTCAAGGCGGCGGACGAAAAGCTGTTTCTTATGAAAAATCCGCCCTTGCCGTCGGTATTGGTGGAGTGCGGTTTTATCACCAATCCGCAGGAGGAGGAAAAGCTCAACGATGAGAACTATCAGGCGAAAATCGCATGGTCGATAGCGGACGCCGTTGAGGCGTATTATCGGCGGTGATATGCAAAATAGTGTAAAAACAACAAAAAAAGACGTTAAATTTCTAACAATCAAATTTTTGCAGCTATTGACTTAATACGGTGTTTGGGTGTATAATAATTATTAACTGAAAAATACAGGGGGATTTTCTCTTTAATACAGGAAAGGAAATGATTTTAAGATGAGAGTATATAATTTTTCGGCAGGTCCGTCAATGCTTCCGGAGGAAGTGCTTAAAAAGGCACAGGAGGAGATGCTTGAATACGGCACAAGCGGTATGTCCGTAATGGAAATGAGCCATCGTTCAAAGGATTTCCAGGAGATTATAAACGACGCCGAAAAGCTGGTGCGTGAATTAATGAATGTGCCGGATAATTATAAGGTAATGTTTTTACAGGGCGGCGGTTCAACACAGTTTGCAATGGTGCCGTTAAACCTGGCAACAAAGCATAAGGCAGCCGATTACATAATCACGGGTCAGTGGGCAAAGAAAGCCGCTGCAGAGGCTGAAAAGTTTATAAAGGTAAACAGAGTTGCATCGTCGGCAGATAAGACATTCTCATACATTCCGAAGCCTGATAAAGACGCATTTTCAAGCAAGGACGATGTGGATTACTGCTACATCTGCTATAATAACACAATTTACGGAACAAGATATACCGAGCTTCCGAAAACAGACGCAACGCTTATAGCCGACATATCGTCAAACGCTATGTCAGAGGTAATAGACGTTTCAAAATTCGGTCTGCTTTTTGCAGGTGCGCAGAAGAACCTCGGCCCTGCCGGAGTAGTTCTCGTAATAGCACGTGAGGACCTTATAGGCGAGCCTATGGACATAACTCCGACAATGCTCACATATAAAACTCATGCGGATAACGGATCGCTTTACAATACGCCTCCGACATACGCAATCTATATCTTTAAGCTTGTTATGGAATGGATAAAATCAAAGGGCGGTATCGCAGAGCTTCAGAAACTGAACGAAAAGAAAGCCGCACTGCTTTACGATTTCCTCGACAATTCAAAGCTGTTCAAGGGAACGGTTGTTCCCGAGGACAGATCGCTTATGAACGTGCCGTTCGTTACGGGTAACGAGGAGCTTGACGCAAAGTTTGTTGCAGAGGCAAAAGCGGCAGGTCTTGTAAATCTTAAGGGACACAGAACTGTAGGCGGTATGAGAGCATCAATCTACAATGCAATGCCGATTGAGGGCGTGCAGAAGCTTGTTGACTTTATGGCTGAATTTGAAAAGAATAATTTATAATAAGAGGTAAGCGAAATGTTTAATATTTTAACATTAAATAAAATTGCCGCATGCGGACTTGATAAGCTCGGCAAAAATTATACTGTTACGGATGATGAAAAGGCAGATGCGGACGGAATAATACTCCGAAGCTTTAAAATGCATGATATGGAGCTTCCGAAGTCGCTTAAAGCGGTTGCAAGAGCAGGCGCCGGAACAAACAATATTCCGATTGACAAATGCACCGAAAAGGGCATAGTTGTGTTCAACACACCGGGTGCAAACGCAAACGCCGTTAAGGAGCTTGTAATTGCGGGACTTATGCTTTCGTCAAGAGATATTATAGGCGGAAACGCATGGGCAAATACACTTACAGGTGACGATGTTGCAAAGCAGGTTGAAAAGGGCAAGTCAAATTTTGCCGGAAACGAAATATCGGGTAAAACGCTCGGCGTAATAGGCTTGGGCGCAATCGGTATACTTGTTGCCAATGCGGCGCACGCACTCGGTATGGACGTTATCGGATACGACCCGTATCTCAGCGTACACAGCGCATTGCAGCTTTCAAGACATATCAAATGCGTAAACGACCCGAAAGCGGTTTATGAGGCGGCAGATTACCTGACATTGCATATTCCGCTGACGGACGATACAAAGAATACCATAAATGCCGAAACAATCGCTATGATGAAAGACGGTGTAAAAATTCTTAACTTTGCAAGAGGCGGTCTTGTAAATGCGGCTGATATAAAAGCGGCATTAAAGAGCGGCAAAGTAAGCAAATATGTGGTTGACTTCCCAGACGCGGAAACAGTAAACTGCGAGGGAATTATCGCCATTCCGCATTTGGGCGCATCAACGGAGGAGTCGGAGGATAACTGTGCCGTTATGGCGGCAGAGGAGTTAAAGGACTACCTCGAAAACGGAAACATCACAAATTCCGTAAACTGCCCGAATTGCTCGCTCCCCGACAGCGGCGTCGGCAGAATAACAATACTGCACAAGAATATCCCGAACGCAATCGCAAAATATACCGAGGCGCTCGGCAATGTAAATATATCGGGTATGATAAATAAATCGAAAGGCGATGTAGCATATTCGATTATCAACACCGACCACGAAATCCCCACGGAGGCTGTTTCAAAGCTGGAGGGAATGGACAGCGTTATAACCGTTCGTGTGATTAAATAACTGCATATAATCTTTTATTCCTAATGAAAGAGCTGTGCAAAGCGTAACCGCTTTGCACAGCTCTTTTTATATTGCTATGATAAGTTCTTTTTTTGCCTGTACACAGCATAGTAATAGCGTAGGGGGTGTAATAAATGGGAGATTGCATTTCAAAGCGTGATATTAACATAATGCTTGTTGTTTCGCTGTTTGTGCTTGCGGCAGGGATAGCTTTGGGCAGTGTTTATCTTATGAAGTCCGACGCCAATGCGGACGCAGGGCTCAGAAGTTATCTGACATCATATATCTCGGGTGCGCAGAACGGTATGGATAAAGCGGCGGTGATGAAAAAGGCACTCGGCAGAAATATGGTGTATCTGCTTTTGGTATTTGTATCGGGCTTTTTCCGTGCCGGTGCATTGCTGGCGGCATATGCAATAGTGAAAAAAGGCTTTGTAATGGGATTTACCGCCGCCGCCTGTATAAAGATTTTCGGTTTAAAAGGCATTTGGGTAACAGCTGCAATGCTGCCCGGGATAGCCGTTATGATACCGTCATTCCTTATATTTTCGTCAATTAGCACAGATTTGGCGCTGAATCCCGAAAAAAGACAAAAAAAAATTATAATTTCTTATATTTTTTTTGCGCTTTTAATTTTAACTATATTTTGTGTAGCCGCAATCTGCGAGGGATACCTGACCACAATATTTATGAAATGGCTCTCGCCTAAATTAATACAATAATAAAATTAAATGCAAGCTGATACATATAGTGGAAGAAAAAAATCAAAAAAAAGACTATACAAATTCAAAATTTGTGGTATAATAAGAGTGTTGACATAAAAATGTAACAAAGAAGAAATATAACAGATATATTTTGAAGGGAGAAATGAAGTAATGCAGCAGACATATGTCGATGAGTATACCAGCTTTATGGCAAATGTGCGCCACAAATCGGAGAATACGGTGGAGTCGTACGGGCGTGACATAAAGCAGTACATTACATATCTGAACAATACGGGCATTACGGATTTAACATCAGCAACAAAAACTACGGTATTATCATATCTTTTGGCACTGCAAAAGCAAGGACGTGCGGCGTCTACGGTATCAAGAACACTTGCGTCGCTGCGTTCGTTTTACATATTTATGATACAGAGGGGTAATGCAAAGACGGATCCGACATCTAATCTTGAGGCTCCGCACGTGGAAAAGAAGCCGCCGCAGATAATGACGAGTGCGGAGGTTGAGCTGTTATTGGAACAGCCCGTTTGTACGGACAATAAAGGCATACGTGATAAAGCAATGCTCGAATTGCTTTATGCAACGGGCATACGTGTATCGGAGCTGATAAATCTTAATGTGAATGATGTAAATCTGCAAATGAGCTTTATCAGATGCAGTACAGGGCGCAGGGAGCGCATTGTGCCTATGGGAAACAAGGCGTATGAGGCGCTGACGGCGTATATGGCAAATGTGCGCAATGTTATGATAAAGTCACCCGAGGAGGAGGCGCTGTTTGTAAATTGCAGCGGAGTAAGGCTGTCAAGACAGGGTTTCTGGAAGATAATCAAGCATTATCAGAGCAGTGCGGGAATTGAAAAGGATATAACTCCGCATACGTTAAGACATTCGTTTGCGGCGCATTTGTTGGAAAACGGCGCCGATTTGCGTGCCATACAGGCAATGATGGGTCATGCGGATATATCGTCAACACAGGTGTATTCAAACCTTATGAACAGCCATATAAAGGACGTGTATGAAAAAGCGCACCCCCGTGCGTAAAATGACAGGAACAAAAAACAAACCCTCGGCGTATTTTTATACGCCGAGGGTTCGTTTTTTTTATCTCTTGTGAACACGCATGCTGTTGCGGTGCAATGCGGGCATCGACCCATACAGTTTTGCGAAACCGTACACCGTAGGGCAGGGGCTTGCTCCTGCCGAAACCACACACCACACGTGATATTATTTCGGGTCGATATGGGCATCGACCCCTACCGGTATTCATTTGCATACGGTACAGGTATCTATGCCGTAATATTTCATATTTTCGATAACCTTTTCGTCAATCCGTTCGCCGCATACGGCAATCGGTATTGCCGGCGGACAGCTTATCACCGACGCCGCACATATCCGCCCCGTACATTCACGGACGGGCAAAACCTCGCTGTCCGAAAAAACCGCAAGCCTTGGCGGTACAGCCGTCTCGGGTACGGGCAATTGCGGGGGGAGTGCCTTTATCGGCTCACGCTTCGGTATGCTCAAAAGCACCTCGCAAAGCTTGTCAAGCTCCTTTTGGCTGTTTTGCGGTGTGAGCATAAGCACAACAAAATCCAAATCATAAAATTCAGTATATATATTGTTTTCCTTTAAAATTTCCGCAATCTGTATTCCGCTGAAACCGAAGCTTTTCGGTTTCAGCGTTATTTTCAGCGGTTCATTGCCGATTGTTTCAATACCGTGCCTTTCCGTTTCGGAACGCAGACGGCTTACTTTCGGTATAAAGTCATCAAGCGCATAGCGGAAGTCTTTCATATAATTGTTTGCCGCATCAAGCGACTGCAATATCAAATATGACGGACTGCTCGAACCGAACAGCGACATAGCCGTTTTCGCCTTTTCAGCAAACATTTTCGGAGCGGTTTTTGCAATATGCAGATACGCTCCGCCCGTAAGGACGGGGAGCGTTTTATGTGCCGAATCACAGCACATATCCGCACCGAGGTCGATAGGGTGGAGCGATACGCTTAAAAATTTAAGATACGCTCCGTGAGCGTTGTCTGTCAAAAGCAGTACGCTGTGCTTGTGACAAACCTCCGCAATGCTTTTTATGTCCGCAATATTTCCGAGATAATCGGGACTGGTGATATATACGGCTGTCGGGTGATTTTTTAAAATTACATCTTCAATTTCAGCCGCCGAAACGTCACAGCAGTGATACGAGCCGCTTTTCGGGAATATCCATTCTATGTCCGCTCCGAGCAGTGCGGCGGCGTTTAAAAACGCCTTGTGCGCATTCCTGCCTGCGGCGATTAGCGGCTTTTTGCCGACTGATTTTGCATAAAGTACCGTCAGATACAGCATAGCCTGAATACAGAGCGTTGAGCCGGCAGTCGAATAAAACGTGTGCGAATTGAATATTTCGCTTGCATATGCTTCGCTTTCGGCGATTATACCACTCGGAGCAAACAGCTCGTCCGCTCCGTCGGTTTCCGTTATATCAAACGGCTCACAGCCGAGGATTTCTTTCCCTTTGTGCCCCGGCATATGCATTCTTACGGGGTGATTTTGCGCATATTTTTTGACAAAATCGCATATTGGTGCGCTCATTGCATATTCTCCGTTTCACGTATCGCCGCAACGGCTATCGCACATTCCATACGCTTTTTGAAAAGCTCACAGCCGTATTTGTATACCCCTTTAACGGAGCCTGTCGCATGGTAAGCGTTTGCCGCACAGCCGCCCGAGCAGTAAAGTTTTGCCCAGCAGTCACGGCATTCACTGCGTGCGTATACGTTACATTCGGCGAACTCGTTTTGTATTTTGCTATTTTCAACGCCGTTCCATATGTCGCCGAGCTTGAATTTTTCATCGCCGACAAACTGGTGGCACGGGTAAAGATCGCCCCACGGCGTAACCGCCATATACTCCGTTCCCGAACCGCAGCCCGAAATTCTCTTGTATATGCACGGACCGCCCTTAAGGTCAATCATATAATGATAGAAAGTGAACGGTTTTCCCTCACGGTCACGCTTGAGCATCAGCTTTGCAAGCTCCTCATACTGCTTAAAGACAATTTCCTTGTCCTCCTCCGTGAGTGCGGACGGGTCATCCGCCGCCGCAACAACAGGCTCCATACTGAGCTCCGTAAATCCCAGATCAAGCATAGTCTTAATATCCTCAAGAAAATCGGGATTTGCGTGTGTAAACGTTCCACGCATATAGTAATTTTTGCCGCCACGCATTTCCACGAACTTCTGAAACTTCGGTACAATAACGTCCCAGCTGCCGTTGCCGGCATAATCGACACGGTATCTGTCGTGTACTTCCTTTCGCCCGTCAAGACTAAGCACCACATTGCTCATTTCACGGTTTGCAAATTCTATAACGTCATCATCGACAAGCATACCGTTTGTGGTGAGCGTAAAACGGAAATTTTTGTTCTTTTCCTTTTCAATACTGCGTGCATATTTAACAAGCTCTTTTACCACGTCCCAGTTCATAAGCGGCTCGCCGCCGAAAAAATCCACCTCAAGGTTGCGGCGTGTTCCCGAATTTTCCACAAGAAAATCAAGCGCACGCTTTCCCACCTCAAAGCTCATAAGCGCACGCTCGCCGTGATATTTTCCCTGGCTTGCGAAGCAGTAGGAACAGTTGAGATTGCAGGTGTGCGCAATATGCAGGCAAAGCGCCTTTATAACGCCGGATGTTTTCGCTTTGAGCGTTCCCGCCTCCGGCTCGAATGTATCCTCCGTAAACAGCTTTTTGTCAAGCTTTAACTGCTCTATCTGATCATAACATTCCTCAATTTCGCTTTTCGGTATGTCTTTGTAATTTTGAGCGGTATTTTCAATTACGGTACTGCGGTCCGCCGACTCAAATGCGGCGATAATGTCATAAGCTATATCGTCCACGATATGTACGGAGCCGGAACATATATCAAGCACTATGTTACAGCCGCAGAATTTATATTGATGAATCATATTTTAAACCCCAATCCGACACTAAGATAAAACTGCCGCCCGTAAGGGCGGCAGTTTGAGCCTGTCGACGAAGTATTGCCGACAGGCGAAAAAAGTGATATATCACTTTTTTCAAAACTACTGTATGAAAAAATCAGAAGTTCCGTTGATTGGATTTTGAAGTGTCAAAATCTGAAACTTCTGATTTTAAGCCATTTCTGACGCACCTGTCGTCAGAAATGATTTGAACTTGAGGTTAGCACCTCAAACTCCCAATAACAAAGCAGACAAACCTCAAACGGTTTGTCTACAGTCTGAGTTTTTCTTATTGCCCGTTATTTATTTTCGTTGTTTTCGCAAGCCTGGTTAGCTATACCGCAGCTTGTTTTGCAAGCCGACTGGCAAGATGTCTGACATTCGCCGCAGCCGCCGTTTTTTGCGCTGTCGCAAAGATTGCGTGTTTCAATAGTATTAATGTGTTTCATAAAAAAATGACCTCCATATATAATTATCATAGGAATATTATAACACACCGCGAAAGAGTTGTCAATCGAAAAAACAGACGGCTTCTTTGTGCAAAAATTCCGTTTTTAGCCGTTCGTTTTGGGAAAATTTAATTATTTTGAGCGCAGAAGTCAAAATTGTGCAAAAATAACACCACAATTGATGTAGAAATTTATCTGTAATTTGGTATAATTAAATTAATGACAGTATGTGCAATATGACAACGTACTCGAAAAACATAAAAGGAAAAATAACCCGATTGCATAAAAAAATTTCAACAATCTTGAATTTACCGGCATTTAATTAGAAGAAACCGCTAATTTATTTGTGTACGGGAAATTGGTAATTATTATAAATATAATTATAAATATTTTTTCAAGGAGGAAGAGAAAATGAAAAAAACAATTAAACTTACGGCACTTGCGCTTTGCGCAGTAATGGGAATGGGCGCACTTGCCGGCTGCGGAAAGCAGGAGACGGGCGGAGATGTAACCAAGGTTACATACTGGAACGGTGATTCGCATGCGGAAAAGGTTGTATCCGAACTGATTGACAATTATAATCAGACGCAGGGAAAGAAGGACGGTATCGAGATTGAGTATACGCTCCAGGGCGGCGACAGCCTTACGCAAAATCTTGAACTTGCATTGCAGAGCGGAACGGCGCCCGATATATTCGGCGGCGGAAGTATTACGGCACTTGCCGATAAAGGCTACATAATGCCGTATGACGACATATTCGGCAGTGACATTGACGATTTGAAAAAGAAGTATGACGGAAAACTAAAGAACACGCAGGACTTGTATAACGGAAAGCTTTATTGCGTGCCTGTAACAATCGGAAATGTACAGGGACTTTTGTACAATAAGGATATGTTCAAGGCAGCAGGTATAGTTGATGAAAACGGCGAAGCAAAGCCGCCGACAACCATTGAGGAAATGCGTGAGGACGCAAAGAAGCTTACCGATGCATCAAAGAAGCAGTACGGAATAATTTATCCGAAGAAGTGGGACGGTTGGTTCGGTTCCGACATTTCAACTCCGGCAACAACCTACAGCGGAGGACGTCCCGAATACAACCCGGCAGAAAATACATATGATTATGCGTTTATGAAACCGTATATGCAGCTTATTCTTGATATGAGAGATGACGGCAGTGTATACCCGGGCGGCGACAGCATAGATAACGATACCGCAAGAGCGTTGTTCGCAGAGGGCGGCATCGGTATGAAATACGGCTTTAACTTTGATGTCGGCGTATTGAATGACCAGTTCCCGGCAAAATGCGACTGGGGCGTTGCACCTATTCCTATGGTTGATGCAGAGCATGACTATAAGTTGAATTCGGGATATACACGTTCGCAGTTTGTAAATGCGGCATCGAAGGTTCCGAAAGAGAAATTAAGAAAAGCAGTAGAATTCTTCCTCTCGGACGAATATCTTGCAGGCTTGTACAAGGGCTGTGTTGCCGCACCGATAGATTCAAGAATTATGGAGGGTGTAACTCTTGATAATCCGAAAAAGGGCTGGAAAGAATTTATGGAGCTTACAAAGGATACAACCGAAACACATTGGGGCCCGAATTGCGATATGGCAGGTCTTAAAGATATAAAGGTATTATTCCTCGAGGACGTATGGTCGGGTAAAATGACAATCGATGAAGCTCTTGAAAAAGCACAGGCAGACAGAATTAAGGGACGTGAAGCGTATGTTGCAAATCACCCCGATTATGATACAAATCAGTTTGCAGATCCGAACTGGACACCTCAGCTTAAGGAAAGAGCAAAGAATAAATAAAAGTCACATCACAAAGGGGAATAATAAATGCAGTTAAGTAAGAAAAAAACAAAGTACGCATTTAAAAGCGGCAAAGGTCTGAAGCAGGAGCTTCGGACCGAAGCCCGCTGGTGCTATCTTATGATAGCATTGCCGATAATCGGATTTTTTGTGTTCTCGGTATATCCTATTCTATGGACATTCCGCTGGTCGTTTTACTCGTACAGCGGAATAAAGTCACAAGCAAGCTTTATAGGCTTAAGGAACTTTGTCTCTCTGTTCACAACAGACCTTACATATTGGAAAACGTGGATAACAACGCTTGAGTTTGCAGTATGCAAAGTACCGATAGAGCTTACGCTTGCAATGATACTTGCGCTGATACTTTCAAAGGATATAAAGGCGAAAGGCTTTTTCCGTTCGGCATATTATATGCCTTGCGTAATCAGTGTCGCAATCATCGGTGTTATTATGTCGAACCTGTTCGGCTACTACGGTATTATCAATTACGGACTTGCAAAGCTCGGAATTATAAAAGACGGAGTAGACTGGTTCGCAAATAAAGGAACGTCATTAGCGGTACTGGTAATAGGTTCTATATGGAACACGTTCGGAACAAACGTAATGTACTTTATGGCGGCACTTGCAAATGTACCGCTCGATGTTTATGAGAGTGCGGCGCTTGACGGAGCAACGGGAGTGCAATCGTTCTTTAAAATAACAT
>ERZ808246.766-NODE-766-length-25461-cov-3.636739_pt1 | contig 25461 bp, 14 predicted proteins | sample MGYA00521083_ERZ808246 | MGnify/ENA primary metagenome ERZ808246 (study PRJEB31516, sample SAMN03275577) | gut metagenome | biome: mammalia-associated habitat; material: feces | host: Papio cynocephalus | place: Kenya | collected 2012-07-07 ... | reverse complement strand
TGGTGGGCGATAACAGGATCGAACTGCTGACATCCTGCTTGTAAGGCAGGCGCTCTCCCAGCTGAGCTAATCGCCCAAAAGTGGTGACCCCTACGGGATTTGAACCCATGTTCTCGCCGTGAAAGGGCGGTGTCTTAGACCACTTGACCAAGGGGCCATGCTAAAGGAAAAAATGGTGATCCACCCGAGATTCGAACTCGGGACACCCTGATTAAAAGTCAGGTGCTCTGCCAACTGAGCTAGTGGATCATAATTTGGCAGGGGTAGCTGGATTCGAACCAACGATGACGGAGTCAGAGTCCGTTGCCTTACCGCTTGGCGATACCCCTACTGGCTCCTCAAGTAGGACTCGAACCTACGACAAATCGGTTAACAGCCGATTGCTCTACCAACTGAGCTATTGAGGAACAATAGCTAATGTTTCTCTCTCAAAAGAGAGAATGTGGAGCGGAAAACGAGACTCGAACTCGCGACCCCCACCTTGGCAAGGTGATGCTCTACCACTGAGCTACTTCCGCATGTCTTGGCGTTTCTCATCAGCGACGAGAATTATTTTAGCACATCGTTTGATGTCTGTCAACACTTAATTTCTTTGATTTTTTCAAATCATTGGAACAACTTTCTATCTATCTTACGAAAGCCCGTTAAGTGTTTGCTGTTCCGTCGGAACGCTTAATTATAATACCAATTCCGCAGCTCATTGTCAAGAGATTTTTTGTGATTTTTTCAAAAATTATACGGCATGCCCAAATACGGCAAAAGGCAATTGATTCGGTTTCCTCAACTGCCTTTTTATCATCTGATTTGTTCACATCACTATACTATGTCTTTCATCAAATTACCATTTATCTGCCTGACCGATAAATCCCCGCACTACATTCGGGATTTCCAAGTCTTTGGTGCCGGCGCCATAGGCTACTTGATCGTGAATAAATGTTTCGGGCCGCGGGCCGACATAGGATGCCAGCGTTTTTATCAAAGCCGCGCCGGTAGGCGTAACCAATTCTCCCCAAACATCCATCGCATAATACGGAATGCCTGCCAGCAGTTCTGCTGTCGCCGGGGCAGGTACAGGCATAACGCCATGGGCACACTTCACAAAGCCGCTTCCTACATGCAGTGCAGAAGACGCTATTTGTTCAATGCCCAAGTAATCTAACGCCCAAACCGTGCCGACAATATCTAATATGCAGTCGATAGCTCCTACTTCATGGAAATGAATTTCTTCTACAGGAATACCGTGTACCTTGGCTTCGGCCTGCGCCAAATTCTGAAATACCTGCAGACTTTTCGTTTTAATCTCTTCTGTAAACGAAGAGGCTTCTATGATTTTCGTGATTTCCGGCAGTCCTCTATGTTCATGATGATGGTGATGTCCTGTCGTATCGACAAGATGCTCCTGCGTTTCATGCGCCTGGTCATGCTGAGCATGTTCGTCATGATGATGGTGTTTTTCGCTGTCTAATAAGACATTATAATAAGTTGCCTGAATGCCCAGCTTGGATACTGGCTTGCAAAGTAATGAATATCCCTGCAGCTGCAGCGATTCCATTGCCTTTTTAAACGCATCAAAAGGAACGCCTGTCTGCAGCAGCATCCCGACAAACATATTTCCGCTGATACCGGAAAAACAATCCAAATACAGAGTTTTCATCGTAATTTATTCCTCTTTTCTGCTATTTTAATTCTTTATTCATCATATCTACGGAGGCATCCAACAGGGACAAGCCAATGACAGAACCCATGCCTTGATCTAAAATATCAGACGTTTCAAAAAACGCCTTAATATTCATTTTTTTCATCTGCATCTGATGCACCGGTTCTTTGTAGCGTGCCGAAGGGACAATATAATCATCTATAGCAGGACATAACGCCCGGGCAATCAAAACAGCTGCACCAGTAACGGCATTGTCAAATACTACGAGCATCTTCCGCTGGCACGCCGCCAAAATAAATCCGGTCATGGCCGCAATATCCGGCGCACCGGCACGGCGCAGCAATTCCAATGGCTGCTGCGCATCCAGCTGCAGTTGATTCATCAGCATGGTCAAATGAGCCAGTTTGTCGCCCGACTTCATATGCGCCGGCAAATCCTCTAATTTGTCTTTAAAAAAGGCCGCTGTGATAATAAATGCCGTCAAAAGGCCGCGTTCGCCAATATTGCCCAGTCCGACAGCCTGGTATCCTTCATCAGCTAAATTTTCACCTATCTGCAGGCCGCTGAACATCGCATCCAGCATTTCATCTTCTGTCATGGCTGCGCCTTTTGCCCAAAAATGACTGCCATGCATTACTTTCAAATCCTGTACGCCTTCTGACTCCGGAATATCTTGTTCCAGCCCCATGTCAAGCAGTAATACGCCCGCACCGATTTGATGGGCTACTTTGTTGATATGCGCCTTTCCCTTGGCTACTTCCAAAGCTTCGGCTTTGCTCATCTTGCCTTCGGTTTTATTTTCTCCGCCGTCTACGGCATGATCTGCCGCAAAAATAATCACCGCTTTTTTCAGCACGTCTGGCTGCAGCGTTTGGCACACACCGGCAATTCGTCCTGCCAAGTATGTCAGCTTTCCATCCTGTTTGATGGGCAGCTCCGATAACTTCTGATAACACAACCCGGTTTTCGCAATATCCGCAGGATGTATATTGGCAATGATTTGTTCCAATACTTGATCCATACAATACCCCCTTGCATCCAAATAATTTTACATCATTATTATATCATAGACAGGCAATGAAAACGGACACATACCACGCACCCTATTCCTGCCTGTATCAGCTATTTCTTTTCAAAAAAAGAACCGTCACGCTAAGCAACGGTTCTTTTTGCATTATAGTATATATACGTTTATAACGTTTGGCCGTACACATCCGTATCAATGATAGCCTGTTTAAATGCTTCTTTGGTAAGCGGCTGCGGTACGCAGTTCCATTCCGTCATCGACGGTGCTTTATCGACAACAGCATCCAGTTCACTTACCTGTATGTCGAGATCTGCCAATTTTGTAGGATATCCCGCCTTTTTATAAAATGCGGCAATGCGGTCTCTCAATTCAAACTGTTTATCGTATGTCAAGAGGACCAAGACGCCAAAGGATACGATTTCACCGTGCAAATGTCCTTCTACGACTTGAGGAAGCACAGTCGAAGAATTATAGAATAAATGGGCAACAGAAGAATTGTAATAATAAATTGCCTGATCGCCTGTTGTGCAGTTCGATACCAAGCCTGTGCTGATGATAATATCCAAGACTACTTCCTGCAGTTCATACGAGATTTCTTTTTTCTTAAAATCTGCCAATGCTTTTTCGCCAAAGTCAAGAAGCGGTGCTGTGCAGACTTTCCCCAATGCCCGTCCTACGGAAACCGTATGGAACAGTTCGGCTTCACGGCTTGCCAGTTCCGATTCACATTCCTTGCTCATGGCATCGCCAATACCAGCCCAGAATAAGTTAAATGGCGAGTCTACGACGATATTCATATTAATAAACGTATGAATTGGCGGCTGCGGCAAATAATAATAGCCGGCAAATGATTTATCCGCTTTGTACATAACAGCAATTGCCGTAGAAGGTGCGCAGTTAGAAGCAACTGTCGGGAAAGAGAAGTATGCTTTGCCCGCTTTGTCTGCAACGACTTTGCACGTATCAATCGCCCGGCCGCCGCCGACGCCAAAAATCAAATCAGCATTTTGCACGGCTTCTTCTGCCAACAGCGCATCTACGCGTTCATATGTAGCATCATCGCCATACCACAATACGCCTTGTACTTCCAAGTCTGTCTTGGCAATCGCATCCAACAGCGGCTGTTTTGCTTTGGAAAGGGCTGTTTTACCCCCAATAATAACTACTTTTTTGCCAAAATGCTTAGTAACACGGCCAATGGCATCATATGCATTGGCTCCGATCGTAAACGCCGGCAAAACTAATGTGTAATCAGAATACATAAAAATTCACTCCTATATCAAAGTTATTACGACACATAAGATTTCTTCCCATTATCAAAATCACATGTATTGTTTACTAAAATATTATATCATTGATACTTTTTTTTTACTACAAAGGTTAAACGTGTGCGTTTCTATTATACATGAATAATTCATATGCCTTTTGTTTCTGCTATTCCTTTTTCGCAAATTATGCTACATGGAGTATATATCATGTGTGCACGTACACTATTTTGTATTCATGTCATTATCTTGATTATACATCGTCATTTTGTTGCTTTTTATATCGTATCGGGGCTGTTATTTTGAGAAAACGCGTCTTGAATTTTGTTTTTTTTGCTTTATAATAGAATCGCAATACAGGTTATGTATTCTTAAATGGAATTATAATTTATCCATGTGCTCCTGCACATTTTCAAGACATGAACCTGTATAAATTTCATATAGGAGGTCTTAGTATGAACGGTTTGTATTTAGTTGTTATTTCTGCTCTCGTGTTCGTACTGGCATACCGTTTTTACGGCGCGTTTATTGCTGCCAAAGTATTAACGCTCAACCAGTACAAAGTTACGCCGGCTTTCCGTTTTGAAGATGGACACGACTATGTTCCTACGAACAAATACGTCGTATTCGGTCATCATTTCGCAGCCATTGCTGGTGCAGGTCCTTTGGTAGGTCCTGTTATTGCTGCACAGTTTGGGTATTTGCCCGGTGCATTGTGGATTTTGATTGGCGGTGTTCTCGCCGGTGCAGTCCATGATATGGTTATCTTGTTCTGTTCCATGCGGTATGACGGCAAATCCATTGCCGAAATCGCCAAAGCACAGATTGGTCAGAAAACAGGTATTGCTACATCTTTTGCCGTACTCTTCCTGAACATCCTCTGCATGGCCGGCATGGCCGTCGTTATTGCCAACGCTTTGGCAAACAGCCATTGGGGTACATTCACCATTGGCTCCACGATTCCTATCGCTATTTTCATTGGGATTTATATGCAGTTCTTACGCCCTGGTAAAATCAAAGAAGGCACTATCATTGGTGTCGTTCTTACCTTACTTGCCGTTGTCGTAGGCCCGATGGTTCAGGCATCTCCGACACTGGCTCCGATTTTCACAATCAGCCACAACGGCATTTGCATTGCCCTGATTATTTATGGTTTTATCGCAGCTGCTTTGCCAGTATGGCTGCTCCTTGCTCCGCGTGATTATCTGTCCACATACATGAAAATTGGTACTATCGGCGCATTAGCTCTTGGTATTCTGATTGTAGGGCCGCAAATCCAAATGCCGGCTACTACACAGTTCTGTGCCGGCGGCGGCCCGGTTATCACCGGTTCTGTACTGCCGTATATCTTTGTTACCATTGCCTGCGGTGCTATTTCCGGGTTCCATTCCATGATTTCCACAGGTACTACACCAAAAATGCTGATGAATGAACGTTCCATCCTGCCGGTTGGTTATGGTGCTATGGTTACGGAATCTTTCGTTGCCATGATGGCTTTGATTGCTGCTTGTGCTCTTGTTCCAAACGATTACTTTGCTATCAACTCTTCGGCTGCTCATTTCCAGGCATTAGGCATTCAGGTCGTTGACCTGCCTCACCTGAACGAAATGGTCGGTGAAAATGTTGCCCATCGTCCGGGCGGTGCTGTTTCCTTGGCTGTCGGCATGGCTTACATCTTCTCCAACCTGCCGGGACTCGATCATCTCATGAACTACTGGTATCATTTCTGCATCATGTTTGAAGCCCTCTTCATCATGACTATCATCGATGCCGGTACTCGTGTTGGCCGTTACATGCTCCAGGAACTGATTGGCCATGTATGGCCGCAGTTTGGTGACCCGAACTGGAAACCGGGTGCTATCATTGCTTCCGCTTTGATCTGCGCTTCTTGGGGTTACCTCGTATTAAACGGCAACTTGTCTACGATTTGGCCGATTTTCGGTGTATCCAACCAGTTGCTGGCTATCATCGCACTTTCCATTTCTTCCGTTGTTATCTGCTCCATGGGCAAAGCACGTTACCTTTGGGTTACAGGTCTTCCTTGGGCTTTCTTAATGGTTATGATTTTCTGGGCAGACTTCCTGAACATCTTTGAAATTTACCTGCCAAAGGGTGAATGGACTATGTTTGTTGTCTCCATTATCATGGCTGTTTTGGTTCTTATCGTTGCTGTCGGCGCTATCCGCAAATGTATCTACTTGGCTAAAACAGTTCCTGCCAACTACGATACTACAGCAAGCGTAGAAGCTGAAGAAATCAAACATCTTGATCAGCTCGTTGCTCAGCAGGATGATGAAGGTGCTCGTGCAAGACGCTTCAAAGAATTAACCATTTCTAATCACTAATCATTGATTAGCCTATTCAAACGGCTGTCGCGTAAGCGGCAGTCGTTTTTTTGTTTATTTATAAAAAGCCGCTTATATCTCACAGCAACTTATACAAAAATGCTCTCTTCGTTAAGCATTACACCCATTCATAAACTACGCACCTGCCTTTCTAATAATGCTTTTATATCATGTTATATATAATTTTCTTGAATTTATTGATGAACTGCGTTATAGTAAATGTATAGAAAACGTGTACAATATATCACATACGCTTGTATGTAAAATACCGCCTTACTAAGCCAATAACGGCTTTTATTTTTATAAAAAGGAGGTTGTTTTGTATGAACGGTTTGTATCTAGTTATCATTTCTGCATTAGTTTTCGTACTTGCATACCGTTTTTACGGCGCATTTATTGCTGCCAAAGTACTTACGGTCAATCAGTACAAAGTCACACCGGCTTTTCGATTTGAAGACGGACACGATTATGTTCCTACGAACAAATACGTCGTATTCGGTCATCATTTTGCAGCTATCGCCGGCGCAGGTCCTCTGGTAGGCCCTGTCATCGCTGCGCAGTTCGGGTATTTGCCCGGTGCCTTATGGATTCTCATCGGCGGCGTATTAGCCGGTGCTGTCCATGATATGGTTATTTTATTTGCCTCGATGCGCTACGACGGCAAATCCATTGCCGAAATCGCCAAGGCGCAAATCGGCGACAAAGTCGGATTGGCTACGTCTTTTGCTGTGCTGTTCCTCAACATTTTAGCCATGGCCGGCATGGCCGTCGTTATCGTCAATGCCCTTCATGACAGCCCATGGGGTACGTTTACGATTGGCATGACCATTCCTATCGCTATTTTTATCGGCTTGTACCTGCAGTTTTTACGTCCCGGAAAAATCCAGGAAGCAACGATTATCGGCGTGGCACTGACACTGCTGGCCGTCGTTCTTGGCCCATCCGTTGCTGCTTCACCGACACTGTCCCCGTTCTTTACCATCAGTGCCCAAGGCATTGGCATCGCACTGATTATTTACGGCTTTGTAGCTGCTGCTCTTCCGGTTTGGCTGCTGCTGGCTCCTCGTGATTATTTATCCACCTATATGAAAATCGGTACTATCGGCGCGTTGGCACTGGGCATTATTATCGTCGGTCCGATGATTTCCATGCCGGCAGTCACCCAATTCTGCGCCGGCGGCGGCCCGGTTATTACCGGTCCGGTATTGCCGTATATCTTCATCACCATTGCCTGCGGTGCCGTTTCTGGTTTCCACTGCATGATTTCCACCGGTACTACACCTAAAATGCTGATGAATGAACGCTCAATTCTCCCGGTTGGTTACGGTGCTATGCTTACCGAATCCTTTGTTGGCATGATGGCGTTAATCGCAGCCTGCGCCCTGCAGCCTGCCGATTACTTTGCTATCAACTCTTCTGCCGCTCATTTTCAGGCATTAGGCATGCAGGTTGTCGATTTGCCCACGCTGAATCAAATGGTCGGTGAAAATGTTGCCCATCGTCCCGGCGGTGCCGTTTCCTTGGCTGTCGGCATGGCACACATCTTCTCCCGCATCCCCGGACTCGACCATCTGATGAATTACTGGTATCATTTCTGCATCATGTTTGAAGCCCTCTTTATCATGACCATTATCGATGCCGGTACGCGTGTCGGCCGCTATATGCTGCAAGAATTAATCGGCCGTGTATGGCCTAAATTCGGCGATCCCCATTGGACCCCCGGCGGTATTATTGCTTCTGCCATTATCTCCGGTGCATGGGGCTACATCGTACTGCAGGGCAATTTGTCCACCATTTGGCCAATCTTTGGCGTATCCAATCAGCTGCTCGCTATCATTACCCTGTCTATTTCTACAGTCGTTATCTGCAGCATGGGCAAAGCCCGCTACGCTTGGGTTACCGTCATTCCTTGGGTATTCCTGACTGTCGTTATCTTCTGGGCTGATTATCTCAACATGTTTAACATCTATCTGCCCAAAGGCGAAATACTCCTCTTTGCCGTATCAGCCATTATGGCCATTCTTGTTATTATCGTCAGCGTGGCTTCTGTTCGCAAATGCCTGTACCTGGCTAAAACAGTTCCGCCCAGCTATGCTACCAGCGAAACCGTAGAAGCAGAAGAATTACAGCATTTGAACGCACTGTGCCAGCAAGATGACGAAGAAGGCATGAAAGCGAAGAAATTTAAAGAATTAACGATTTCCAACCATTAGTATCTTTGGAAACACAGCAAAGCGATTCCCGCAGTATCGTGTGGGAATCGCTTTTTTACAACTATTTTCGTGATTATATTAAAATTATAAAACGTTTAACTGATTTGTGTAACGTTTAACCCCGAAAAAAGTTAAAATTTTTTACAGAAAGTTGTTGACAAGATCATTCTAATTGCGTACAATATGTTCAAGCTTCACGACAGAAGCGAATACAAATAATTCGTAAATCTAATGACGGGAGAAAGTAGTTTGCCTGTATCATACCAGAGAGTCGGCGTTTGGTGTGAGCCGATATATACAGTCTGATGAAGCTCCTCCCCGAAGAGCGGTGCTGAATACATGATGTAGGCACTGACGGGATTTCCCCGTTACAGGAAACGCGTATGTTAGTACGTTGTAGAGAGCCTGCCTGGCAGCAATGCCGCAGGAATCAGGGTGGTAACGCGGAGTATATCCGTCCCTCAGTACAAGAGGGACGGATTTTTTTATTGCCCTCTTGAGACAATCTCCTGCAACCAACGCATTTTCAGCCCCATATTTTTTAATTTTTAAGGAGAGATGTATCATGGCAAAAGTATTTTATGAACAAGATGTAAACTGGGATGTAATGAACGGCAAAAAAATCGCAATCATTGGCTACGGCAGTCAGGGACATGCCCATGCATTGAATTTGAAAGAAAGCGGCGTCGATGTCGTCGTCGGTTTGTATAAAGGAAGCAAATCCATTGAAAAAGCAAAAGCTGCCGGCTTAGAAGTTAAATCCGTTGCTGAAGCAGTCAAAGAAGCAGACATCACCATGATTTTGATTCCGGATGAAAAACAAGCTGATGTCTATAAAACAGAAATCGCGCCGAATTTGAAATCCGGCAGTGCCTTAGCCTTTGCTCATGGCTTCAACATTCATTTCAAACAAATCGTACCGCCGGCTGATGTCGATGTATTCATGGTCGCACCAAAAGGCCCGGGCCACCTCGTTCGCCGTACATTCACAGAAGGCGGCGGCGTACCGGATGTATTTGCTGTCGAACAAGACGCTACAGGCAAATGCTTTGATATTGCCTTGGCATATGCCCGCGGCATTGGCGGCGCCCGTGCCGGTGTCATCCAGACGACATTCCAGGAAGAAACGGAAACAGACCTCTTTGGTGAACAGGCAGTCCTCTGCGGCGGTATTTGCCAGCTCATCACTAATGGCTTTGAAACATTGTGTGAAGCAGGCTATCAGCCGGAAATCGCATATTTTGAAACGTTCCACGAAATGAAGCTCATCGTTGACCTCATGTATGAAGGCGGCATGGCCAAGATGCGCAAATCCATCAGCGACACAGCTGAATACGGCGACTACACTGCCGGCCCGAGAGTTATTACCCAGGACTCCAAAGCTGCTATGAAACAAGTTTTGAGCGATATTCAAGACGGCACGTTTGCCAAAGACTGGCTCCTGGAAAACAAAGCCGGCGGCCGTGCTCATTTCTTGGCAATGCGCCGAAACCATGCAGAACATCCGATTGAAAAAGTCGGTGCTAAACTGCGCAACATGATGCCGTGGCTCCACAACAACGACCAGAACGATTAATTTACTAACGAATACGTATACAGGGGATGGCCGCATCCATCAGCCATCCTCTGCCGTATTCTCCCAGCGTATGCAAAGAGGTGAAGTTTACATGAAAATGACAGGTGCGCAGGCTGTACTGGAAAGTTTAAAAAAAGAAGGTGTGGATGTCGTTTTTGGCTATCCCGGCGGTGCGATTTTGCCATTATATGAAGAATTTTATAAAGCCAATTTCAGACATATTCTAACCAGCCACGAACAAGGTGCTGTACATGCTGCTGACGGCTACGCGCGTATTACCGGCAAGCCCGGTGTCTGCGTCGCTACGTCCGGTCCCGGTATCTGCAATATGGTTACCGGCATTGCCACTGCCAACATGGACTCCATCCCTATGATTATCATCAGCGGTCAGGTTCCTACCAGTCTCATCGGCCGCGATGCCTTCCAAGAAGCCGATATTTCCGGCATTACCACACCGATTACCAAGCACAATTATTTAGTCAAACATGCCGCAGACATTCCCCGCGTCATGAAAGAAGCATTCTACATCGCGTCTACAGGCCGTCCCGGTCCGGTGCTGATCGATATTGCCAAAGATGCATTGGAAGCAGAAATCGACTATGCCTATCCGCAGGACGTGTATCTTCCCGGATATACTGTAGAAACGACAGGACAAGCCTTTATGATTGACAAAGCGATAGCTGCGCTGGACCAGAGTGAACGTCCCGTTTTGTTGGTCGGCGGCGGCGTCGTCTTATCCGAAACCACAGCTCCGCTGTTGGATTTCATCCAAACGACGCAGATTCCCATTGTAACGACCTTGATGGGAAAAGGTGCCGTTCCTGATTCACTGCCTACGCATTTGGGCATGGGCGGTATGCACGGCTCTTACGCTGCCAATATGGCGATTTCAGAATGCGACCTGCTTATTGCAGTCGGCGCCCGTTTCGACGAACGACTGACCAGCAAAGCCGATGTGTTTGCACCGCATGCACAAATCATTCATTTTGAAATTGACGATGTAGAAATCGACAAAATTATCGACATTGACCTCGGCATCAAAGGCGACTTACGTTGGTCCTTACCCATTTTTTCACAAAAAGCACGGGAAAGCACCTGCTCGTACGCAACACAGTTTGCTTCTTGGCGCACCCATGTTAGGGAGCTAAAAAAGGCACATCCATTCTCCACGGTAAAACATTCTGATTATATTTCGCCGCAGGAAATCTTTGAAACGGTCAATACGTTGACACCAGCTGATACAGCCGTCGTTACCGATGTAGGCCAGCATCAGATGTGGGCCGCGCAGTTCGTGGATACCCAGCTTCCCCGTCATTTTATTACGTCCGGCGGGCTGGGAACGATGGGCTTTGGCCTGCCTGCTGCGATGGGCGTCAAAGTTGCCTGTCCCCAAAAAACAGTCGTCCTCTTTACAGGCGACGGCAGTATTTTGATGAACTGCCAGGAATTTGCTACGTTAGCAGAACATCACATTGCTGTCAAAGTCATCGTCCTGCACAACGATGTACTGGGCATGATTGTACAGCTGCAGGATTTCTTTTACAACAAGCATTATTCCCAGTGCCGCTTGTACAAAGGAAAAAATCTGCCCATGCTTGCCGAATCCTTGGGTGTCAAGGGTTATACCATCAACACAGAGGAAGAACTGCACACCATACTGCCGGACGCATTGGCCTATGACGGCCCTGCGTTAATCGATATCCGCATTTCCAAAGACGACCGCGTATATCCTACTGTTCCCGGCGGCCAACCGTTAAGCCATATGATATTAGGAGATGATGCGTCATGAGAAAACAACATTTAGCTATTTTGACAGACAACAAGCCCGGCGTCTTGACGCATATTGCCGGTCTTATCAGCCGCAAAGCCATCAACATTGAGTCCTTGACAGCAGGCTACACGGAAGAACCGCGTGTCACCCGCTTCAACATTGTCATCAGCATTGAAGATGACAAAGAGCTGAAACAGACCATCAGCCAGCTGGCCAAACTCATTGATGTCATCAAAATCGTCAATTTGGATGACGCTCCGTTTATCAGCTATGAATTGGCTATGATTAAAGTCCGCTATGACACACCGCAAATTCGCGACGAGCTGGCCAGTATTGCCAACCTCTTTCACGCCAAAGTCGTCGATGTCAATCTAAATTCACTCATCATGCGCGTCACAGGCCGTGAAGACCACGTCGATGCCTTGATTCAAGTACTGACTCCCTATGAGATACTGGAAATTGCCCGTACAGGGACCGTTTCCTTATCCCGTGGCCTTATCCCTGTAAAGGCCATGTAATACACACCAAGCCATGCAGCTATCCCCGCTGCATGGCTTCTTTTGGGTTTGTGCTATAATAGGAAAATACATTAGTTATTTCAAGGAGTGATACACCATGTCTGATTCTGTTTGTAATGACTGTCCCCGCCGCTGCGGCGTCGTCCGCCGCGCTGTCTATACACCGCATACCCCCATGCCGGGATACTGTCATACGTCACTGCAGCCTGTCGTCGCCAGAGCTGCCCTGCATCAGTGGGAAGAGCCCTGCATTAGCGGCAGCCGCGGCAGCGGCACTGTCTTTTTTACGAGCTGTAATCTTCGCTGCTGTTTCTGCCAAAACGCTGTCATCAGCAGCGGCAGCCAGGGGATTCCCATTACGGTCGAACGGCTGCGTGAAATCTATACCGAACTCATCGCCCAGGGAGCGCATAATATCAACCTCGTCACGCCTACGCCGTACACGCAGGCAATCCTGAAAAGCTTGGAACAGCCCCTTCCTGTTCCTGTCGTTTACAACTGCGGCGGCTATGAATCTACAGAAACGATTGACGCCCTAAAAGGGAAAGTCCAAATCTACCTGCCTGACCTCAAATACATGGATGCGCCCTTAGCTGCCGCCTATAGTGCCGCCAAAGATTATCCGGACGTCGCCACAAAAGCCATTTTGCGCATGTATGAACAAGTCGGCCCGTATCAGCTCGACAAAGACGGCATGCTGCAGTCCGGCGTAGTAATCCGCCACCTGATTTTGCCCGGCTGCATCGACAACACAAAAGCCGTCATCGACTGGGTACGTTCCCATTTCGATGACGGCCAAGTATTGTTCAGTCTCATGCGGCAATACGTTCCCTGCGGCACGGCAGCACAGCACCCGGAAATCAATCGGCCCCTGACGGACGAAGAATACGACGAAGCCGAACAATACCTCTTTGACAGCGGTATCGAAGACGGCTTTGTGCAGGAAAAAGACAGTGCCAGCAGTGCCTTCATCCCCAGTTTTCAAGGCGAAGGCGTTCTGCCGCAGTAATTAATCTTCTATATCAAAAATTTTACCGGGATTCAAAATCATGTGCGGATCAAATGCTTTTTTTACGGCTTTCATCAAAGCCAGCGCACCCGGATCGGTATATTTGGCAAACAACGTTTTGCGCTTTTGGCCAATCCCGTGTTCCCCGGAAATTCTGCCGCCTAATTCGTAGACTGCCCGGCAGGCTGCGTCTTCAAAGGCGGCTATTTTGGTGTCTTCTTCTGCAGCGGTAAAGCCGCGGCGCAGGACATCCAAATGCAGGTTGCCGTCACCGGCATGGCTGACACCGCGAAAATGCACGCCCTGTCGTCTGCCGATTTGTTCCAACCGCTGCAGCAAGGCAAGCAGCTGATCCGGCGGCACGACGTAATCTTCCATGGCGGCGACAGGACATTCAGCTGCCGATGCTTCCGTAAAAGCAATACGCGCTTTCCATACTTTAGCGGCATCGGCGGCAAACACTTCCAGCGCGCCATGGGCACGGCATACTTCATCGACAGCTACACAATCGTCTTCTACGGCTTCTTCTGTTTTGCCGTCCAGCTGGATAATCATATAATTGCCGTTGTCCGAGTACGGCTGTTTTTCATCCAAATACTGTTCTACGACGCGAATCACTTCATTGTCCATGCATTCCAGACAGGTCGGCGTAATCCCAGCCTGCGGCAGTGCCGTCACCAGCGACAGTGCTTGGTCCAGCGTCGGAAACACAGCCAAAATATCCATAGTATGTTTCGGAAGCGGCACCAGTTTGAGCGTCAGCTTGGTAATAATGCCCAGCGTACCTTCCGAGCCGATAATAATTTTTTCCAAGGGATAGCCGGCTGTCACTTTTTTCAAGCGGCTGCCAAAATGCGCGATATCCCCTGTCGGCGTGACGACTTCGATACTGTATATCTGGTCGCGCGTCGTGCCGTATTTGACAGCTCGGTTGCCGCCTGCATTGGTAGCCGCATTGCCGCCGATAAAGCAGCTGTCGCCGCTGCACGGGTCTCCGGCATACAACAGTCCTTTTTCTTTTGCCATTGCCTGCAGCTGTGCCGTAATAACGCCCGGTTCGACAACCATATACATCTTGTCGGCGTCAAATTCCAAAATCCGGTTCATGCGTTCCGTACTCAGCACGATACCGCCCCATTCGTTGACCACAGCGCCAAACTCCAGCCCTGTTCCGGCACCGCGGGGAATTACCGGTATCAACGCTTCATTCGCCAATTTCATGACAGCAGCTACTTCTTCTGTCGTTTTCGGCAGCACGACGACTTCCGGCATGTTTTCATATTCCTTGCCTACGCCTTCATCGCTGGCATAGGGAATGCACTTATCCGTGTCTGTATATACATATTTCTCTCCGACTATCTGCCGCAGTGCCTGTATCGTATCTTCCTGCACATGCTGATACTTTCTCATTGGTCTATTCCTCCCCTTTAGTACATACTTCATATTATAGCATAGATATATCGTCCTTTTTGCTTTCTTTTTTTATGTAAAATATATAGAAACAAATTCCTTTTTATATGTACAAGGGTGGTTTTATGATACAATACAGATAAAAATAAGTCCTATCACACTATACTAAAAAAGAAGGTGTCCTATGTCTTACTCGCTTATTTTGGCCTTTCTCTTGGCATTCAGTCTGCTGCCGCCTGCCTATATCCGCTACGTACCCTTTCAGACTATCATCGCGCCGCGCACCAAACACACACTGATTGGTACATACAGCGTCATCTTTTTATGTGAATTTTTGGGAATGAGCACGGCATTTTATACAGATGCACTCGCTCCTACCTGGCTGTTTTGCAAATTCTTTCTGATGTTTGCCTGGATTCCCTATTTTCTTGCCAACCTATGCCTTATTCGTCCGTATATTCCCCAGCATATTTTTATCTTGGGCATGCAGTCGATTTACATGATTTCCATGCATACCATTTCCATGAATATCCTATTATCCTGGGTACCTGCTTCCCAATTTGATGCCTACATCGTCGCTCACGAAGCCTTGTACATCCTGTTGTTTATCCTCTTTTTGCCTGTAATACGCTGGTTTTTCCTGAAAATATTTTTACAGCATCAAGCCATTCACCGGCCCTATATCTGGAAATACTGTTGTCTGATTCCCTTTCTGATTTCTGTCAATCAAGGATTTTTTATGGCTTCTCCTTCGCCATTATCTCAGTTGTACATTTGGCCGCGTTTTTTCAATGCCCTAGCCGGTATTACCCTTGCCATGGCTGTCTATCAAGGAATTTCGCACCTATCCCAGCGGCTGATCATCCACAAGAAAAATATTCTGCTGCAAAACAAGCTGCAGCAGCTCCGTCAATACGCCCGCTCACTGGACGCATCGTATCGGAACATGTCCGTGCTGCGCCATGACACACGGCATCAAATCCGCATCCTTTCGGCATTGCTGCAGGAAAAAAATACCGATGAGGCCCTCGCCTTTATTCACTCTCTGCAGCAAGAGCTGCCGCCGCATACGGAAAAGAGGCGTCCATCATGATTATTTCCCTGACTGCGTTCTTATTTACGATTTCCAAGCTGCCTTCTGTTGCCCTGCACTATTTGGCATTGTCTCCTTTTGCCTCAACATCAGCCCGCCGCCGCTTATTGTACAGCTACGGCTGTGTTGCCGTCATCGATATTCTGCTGACACAGTACCTCTTTTTCAGCGGCACCTTGTCCTATACACTGTATTCCTACAAAATACTCGCCGTGACTTGTTGGATACCCTATTTTCTTTTGACGATTTATACCTGTCGTCCCTATTGGTTCCAGCATCTCCTCATTTTTAGTCTCTATTCGATTCTCACCATTACTCTGCATACGCTGACAATGCGGATTTTATTCTTTTTCATTGCACCGGCACAGCATACGGCATATTTTCCCTTACATATCGTCTTATATATTGGTTTATACGCCTTGGTATTTCCGTTCATCCGCTCCTATTTCCACACTATCTTTATACAGTATCATCACCTCAGTACGCGTTATTTTTGGAAATACACCAGTATATTTGCCTTTGCCCTTTTTATGGACGAAATCTATTTTGTCATGTCTCGTCCCATACAAGGAGCTTTGCCATTTTTCTTTCCCCGCACTGCTCTTGCCTTGGCAACTATCCTGTTCTGCCTAAGTATCCGCAAGGGCTTATCGCAGATGGAAGTCGAGATAACCCAATATAAACAGCATGCCACACTGCAGACCGAGCTCAAATCTATGTCACAATACACGACAACGCTGCAGCAGTCACAACAGCAAATTCATCAATTATTGAAAAATAAAAGAAAAACTCTCGCTAGGTTAGAGTCTATGATTGCGGCATCACAGTTTGCAGATGCCTCGACGCTGCTGCAGCAGCTGGATTCCTCTTTTTCACAAACAAAAATTGAACGATTCTGCTTAAACTCTCTGCTGAACGCCACGCTTACCGTTTATATCCAAAAAGCCCGCCAGCTTGGCATCCCCATCACGGCACACGTCGATGTACCGCTCCAAACCACGATGGATTCGGATTTGTCCATGGTCTTTGCCAACCTCATCGAAAACGCAATTCATGCCAGCAGGGAACAGTCCCCTTCCCGCCAGCAAATCCAGATTATGTCCAAACAGCAGTCTTTCGGGCTGGTACTCTGTATTCAAAACCGTTTTGACAAGCCTGTCCCCTTAGATGCAGACGGCTTTCCCATGACGACCCGCAAAGGACACGGTCTGGGCATGCGTTCCTTGAAACAGTTTCAAACCAAATACGAAGCAACCATTCTCTGTACACAGGAAAACGGCTGGTTCAAAACCTATTTGCAAGTGCCGCGCGTCATTAATACCCCCCCCCTGTTATGGATGAGTTCTCTGATTCCTAACCGAATATCTGCATGCACATACCCCCTTTACCAACATGCCGTAAAGGGGGTATCTGTTTCATAGGGAGTGTCTTTTATCTTATTGTTGTTTTTTTGTTATGCTTTTTCATGAGCCGCCAAGGCTTTGAGTTCCGGTTTGAATTCTTCTACCAGTTTGGCTTCTGCCTTCGCTCCTTTTTGCAGGGCTTTGTAAATAATCGCAGCCATTTCGTATCGTGTCATCGTCCGTTCGCCGTGATACTTGCCGTCTTCATAGCCCTGAATGATGTCGTTGCCGGCAAGGCGTGACACGGCTTCATATGCCCAGTGGTTGTCCGGTACATCCGGGAAATCCTTGGACATATTCGGATTGATAACCGAAAGGAGTGCATCCATCTGTGCCTGCAGTGTATCTACTTGAGATTTGAGCTGTTTGTTTTGTTCTGCCGCATCGGCAATTGCTTTGTTTTTCTGTTTATTGCCGCCGCTTCCCAAGCGGAAGGATACGCCGCCGCCGACCATGTTGTCATTCGACCCAATCGTCGAAGATACGTTGAACATCACATCTTCATTCGGCCGATAGAAAACACCCATTGCTGTAGCTGTTTTATTGCGGTAGTTGCCTACGCCGACTGCCACATTCAGCTTGGAATCAGCGTCAAATTCCATCGGATGCAGGTTGGCTATAGCCGCCGCATTGGCACCTACTTCATTGATGCGGGAGTCAAACTGTTCTATCCGGCGATTCGTCGCAAAGAGCTGTGACCCATTGACCGCATCCGTACTGGTTTCAGAAATTTCGCCAGCACCTACGTTGCGGATGACTTGCCCATTGGCATTGATACCATTGCTATCAATGTATGTCTTGTTGCCGACTTTGTAGGAATTTGCCGTCACATCGCCAGTAATCGTCGCGTTACCGCCAACAGTAAGGTCTTTCGCTACATCAACAGAGTCCTTAAAGGATGCTTTACCGGTTACGTCCAATGTACCGCCAATAGTCGCATTTTGAGTTACTTTGAGATCATTTGTAGTTGTAGTGCCTTCCACAGTAAGGTCTTTCTTTACAGTAGCGTTGCTTTCCATGGTCACATCACCTTTGAATGTCGAAGTACCAGTGACTTCCAAAGAACCCGTGGTAGTCTTACCTGTAATGTTCGCATTGCCTCTGACGCCCAAGTCTTTCATGACTTCCGCATAGTCCATGGTAACTTTGCCAGTAGTAATAGTATTACCTTTGATGGTAGTTCTATCCGCTGTACCTGTACCACTTACCCCTGTAACAGGTGCTGCTGCATCAGAATTAATAAATTCCGTACCACCAACTGTAGAAATCACGCTATTAGCTTTCGTTGGATTACCATTGGCATCCAAATCAGCAATTGTATTGTTGGAAGAAGTTGCTGTATTTTGTATTACATTGCTAGAAGAACCATTAGACACAGCCCCAGTAATTTCATCCGAAGTCTGTTTTGTGACAGAAGATTTTGCGCCATCTACCACAGAGTGATTAGTGCCATCCGCATCAGACTGAGTCAGATTCTGTTTGGTCCCATTCTTGATAGATTCGGTAATCTTTCCGTCTTCGATGTTCTGATAGGTATTTTCACCCACTTTGTTGGAAATCAATTTATCCGCTTTGTTTTTGATTTCAGATGCATTGCTGGAAATGATACCAGTTGCGTTATTGGTAATATTCACTGCTTCATTGGTAATAGTTTCCGCAGCCTTGTTCACGATATTCTTCGCATCACTGGTGATAGTGCCATTCTTCGCTTCCATCATGATATCATCGATGCGCTGTTTAAAAGAGGTATTGCCTACCGTATCCGTGATACCATCTTTATCCAATACACGAGTATTGTCTCCCACTTTATCTGTCAGTTTTTCAGAGGCTTCATTGGTGATGTTCTTGGCATTATTGGAAATATTTCCGGTCACTGTAGTCGTTTGATTCCCCTTAATAGTATTGGTTTGATTACCACCTACTTCATTGGTCTGATTGCCCGTCACAGTATGACTTTCATCACCAGTCACTGTGGTAGTGAGTCCACCTTTGTAATCTTCAACAGTCTTTCCAGTAACAGTAGTAGTCAAATTGCCACCTACAATATTGGTCATATTACCAGAAGCATTATTGATAATGTTCTTGCCACCAATTGCTACTGTGCCACCATTAGAAGCAATAGTAATATCTTGTTCTCCCTGTTGAATAACCGTCGAAGTCGTGCCATTACCTACTGAAGAAGTAATGCTATCCTTCTTCTGATTAATGACAGAAAAGCTGCCTGCACCAATTACAGCTGTATCAATAGAATCAGCCTTCACATTAGAAACGGCTTTATCTGTACCATTGGTAACAGAACCAGAAATTTGTCCTTTATCTTGGATGGTGGAAGATGTATTTCCACTGCCATCGGTGATTTCCGTAGAAGTGGCTTCTGCCGTCTTGGTTTCGGAATTTTTCAGTGTGCCTTTCGTCAACGTATCTTTTGCTTCATTCGCACCACGGATATATTCACCTTTTTCACCTGTTCCCTTGATAGTAACTTCTGTAGTCGTTTTACCTGCTACTTTTGTTTCCGTATTAGTACCATAGGCATTGTCCACTTTATCAATCATGCCACTAGATGCATTGCGGTTAATATCTGTCGCATTAGTAGTCTGGGTGCCGCTAACTGTAGTAGTCTGATCGCCGGTCACATTAGTTTCCTGTCCACCTTTGAAGTTTTCTGTCACCTTTCCAGTCACTTCATGAAGTTCATTGCCTTCTACGGTAGTAGACTGATTGCCTTTGATAGTGCTCGTCTGATTACCACCTACGTTATGTGTTTCATTCCCTTTGATGATAGTTTCCAATTCACCATAAGATTCTGTAGCTTTGCCAGTCACAGTGGTGTCCATGGTAGCAGAGCTGTTCTTGATATTACCACTAGCAATATTTTCGATATTCTTGGCATCGTTTTTGATGGTACCGTTTTTCGCTGTGTTCGTAATATCTTTTGCAGTCTGTAATTTTTCGGTTGTATTGGTTCCATCGGTGACTTTATTGAGTGTCGCATCTACATTTTCTACAGTCTGATTCATTTTATTGCCATTGCTAATGGCCGACGCAGACATATCCGCCTGATCAATAGTCAGATTTTGATTATTTCCATCAGTCAGAACCGATTCAATCTTATCTTTAGTCTGCGTAACTTTAGAATTGGTAGTTTCGCCTTTGCCAACTTCAGAGGTAATCTGATTGCCTTTCTGAATCACTTCAGATTCTCCATCAGCAGATTTTACGTTACCCATAATCGCATCGATACGCTGACGGAAACTAGAACCATTAGTACCACCAGTTGCATCTGTCACAGAACTGCCAACTTCATCAGCTTTCACGTCCAGAGAGCCTGTAGTTGTACCATTTCCAGCAGAAGCTGTTACGCCTTCACCGGCCTTGACATTTAAATCAGCCGTATTGTCTCCATCTTTGTCAGATACTTTCAGTTCATTAGATTCCACGCGCCCTGTAGTCAGCTTATTTCCGGAAATATTGGTATCTTTCGGTGCATCTGCTGCATCACTGAAAGCCGTAGAACCTGTCTTGGTAAATGTGGTACCATTTCCATTTGCTGTAGTTACACTGGAATCACCAGCAGTGTCTGTAATCTGACCGCTTGTTATGTCACGAAAAGTATCTGTTCCTACAGAATCCTTGATACCGGTTGTATTCGTAACACGAGTATTGTCGCCTACCTTGTCAGTAATCTTTGCATCTGCTTCATTGGTGATTTCATTAGTTGCCTTATTGACAATATCTTTGGCATCATTCTCGATAGTGCCATCTTTAGCGGTATTGGTGATATCCGTCGAAGTCATTTCCGAAGAGGTCTTCTTACCATCTTTGCCAATCACAGAATCCGCAATACGATCTCCTTCCTGCTTGGTATAGCTCTTGTTGCCATCCGCATCTTTCACATAGCCATAATTTCCTTCCGCATCCTGACGAGTGGAAGAAGTGTTTCCAGCTTCATCCTTCAAAGTATTCTTGGTTTCAGTAACAGTCTGCGTAAAGGTATTGTTATTGCCTTTGGAATCTTTGGCAATATTTTCTACACCATTGGCAGTTACATTGGAAGTGGCTTCTTTCCAATCAGTAGTATCGCCTTCGTGAGCATAATTGAAAGAGCCAGTTTCGTCATGAGTAAATTTGCTTTCTGTCACTTTACCATTTTTATCAGTCACTTTGGCATTATTAGACATACCGTCAGCTGTGATGGTCGTGGCACTGTTATGTTGTTTTCCATCAGAATCCAATTTATCATTCTTCATGGAAATCTCGCCTACATTCAGTTTGCCATCTACGGTCAAATCTTTTTCTACTGTCACATCATCTTCAAAAGTGGATTTTCCTTTAGCGGTAAGTGTTCCATCCAACGTGGTGTTTTTCTTAACCTCTAAATCCCCACCAATGGATGCGTTGCCAGTAGTTGTAACAGTTTCTGCACCTAAGTCTTTTACTTTAGAAATATTACCCTCTTGGTCAATGGTTACTTTTCCTTCAATAACTGTTTCGTTATGCACATCATCCCGTTTGATACCTGCGGTACGGTTATTGGTATCTTTTAATTCCTTATCTAACTTAGTCAAGTTATCAGAAACAGACGCTGAATCTTTTACATAGTTCGTCTCTGTATCATTGATTTTCCCTATTTTTTCTTTGATGGCGGTATCTGCATCTTGGCGATCTTTGATTTCTTTGTTCAACGCAGTATTAGTATCAGTAATTTTTCCGTCAAGTTTAGCGTCTTCCGCTTTACGCTCTGCTATTTCATTAGCAATGGCTTCTGCATTACTGTGGATATCATTGGTATTTTTAGCCGTAGATGCTGCATTCGCTTTCGCTTGTTCGTCCAAGGCTTTCAAGTTTTCAGAAACATTATTGGTAGCACTCTTCTTGATATATTCACCATCTGCATCAACTGTACCAATTCGCTCGGACAATGCATTGTCTGCCTCAGTCCGTGCCGTCACTTCATCGGTCAAACCCTTATTCAATCTGCCAAGGTTTCCGGCAATGGTATCACTGCCATCCAAATAATCACCACCAGTGACTGTTCCTACATCTTTCTTTAGGCCATCAATAGCTGTCTTATTGGCTGCAATATCAGTGGTATTTTTTGCAATATTAGCTTCATCAGTCGTCAACTTACCATTAATAGTAGTAATGTCTCCAGCATTTTTATCAATGGCAGTTTTATTTGCATCAATTTTTCCGGACAATTCGGTATCTTTTGTTTTGAGACTATTGATATCTGACTGAGCGGTAGTCATTTCCCCTTGTAATTTATCGATATCAGATTCAGCGGTTGTCATACTAGCCTGCAATTTATCAATGTCAGATTCTGCAGTAGTCAATTTACCCGAATGGTCATTCAAAGTATTCTCTGTCGTTGTTGCTTTAGTTTCTAACTCCCCAATTTTAGTAGTATTGGCATCAATCTTACCGTCTAACTTCGTTTCAGCTGTAGTAATTTTGTCTTCTAATTCAGTTTTTGTAGTACTCAAGTTCTCTTTTGTTGCAAACTTTCCATCTGCCTCTGTCTTAGTATATGTATTTCCGATTGCGGTCTGCAAATTGTCCACCGTTGTCTGATCTGCTTTAGTTGCCATATCAGTTTTTAATTTTCCGATATCAGTTGTATTGGTTCCAACACTGGTTTTCAGATTACCAATATCCGTTGTATTGCTTGCTACATCGGTCTTTAAGTTTCCGATATCAGTGGTATTAGTTCCAACACTGGTTTTCAAATTGCCAATATCTGTTGTGTTGGTCACTACATCGGTCTTTAGCTTTCCAATGTCAGAAGTATTAGCTTCTACACTCGTCTGCAATGTACCAATATTGTTTTTATTAGTCTCTACATCACCTTTAGTTGCGAAAGTCTTATCCGCACCATCTTTTGTATATACTTCCTGATATGTCGTACCAGTGCTTTCATCTACATGCACTGTATCCATTGCTCCCACATTCACAAAGCTACCGCCAGCAATACCCATAGCAATCGCCAAGGACAGCAACGATTTCTTTACGGTTTGTTTAGATGAACCTGTGGACGATTTGGTATTGGCTTTGGCAAGTTCTGAGGTGACGACGTAACAGTTCCGCACTTTACTATAGATGACTTTAAATATTTTATTCATAGAGACACTTCCCTTCGCTTGTATTTATAACATTATGCACTAATCCAGATGGCAGACCACTTGGGTGGTCTTATAGTAATGATAGTTTCATCTGGTTTTATTTTTATTGAGAAAAGATATAGCGGAAATAGTCTTCTTGAAACTGACGGTATTTTCGCTTGGCAATCGGAATTTCTTTTCCTTGTATTTCGATATAGTTGCTTTTGATGACGTGAATTGCTTTTTGGTTGACGATGAATCCTTTGCCCGGTGATACAAACTGTCCCGGCGTGATACATTCCAGTGTGTTGAGTAATGATGTCAGGGACTGTCTGGAATCCAAGAATGTGCCGTCTGTCAGAAATACACGCTGGACATGGCCGTCGCTTTCTACGTAGGCAATATGGTCTACTTCTTCAATCTGAATGCCGCAGCCGACGAGGCGGAAAATAATTTTGCCGCTGTGGCACTGCTTAATTTTTTCGATTGCTCTGTCCATCGCTCCGTCAAACAGTTCCTGCCGCACGGGCTTGACTAAGTAGTGAATGGCTTTGAGCGCAAAGGCTTCGACAGCAAATTCATCGCTGGTCGTCAAAAAGATGATTTCAGCATGATATTTCTTTTCCCTCATTTCATTGGCAACTTCTGTTCCCAACATGCCGGGCATGCAGACATCCAACAGTACAAGGTCATAGTTTTGTTTGTCCAATTCTTCCAAGAAGGTAAACGCATTCGTATACTCTGTAAAGACTGCCGTTTCCTGATGCCGTTGGATATAATCTTCTGCCAGCTTCCGTACTTCGCTAATCTGTTGTATCTGGTCATCACAAATCGCAATCCGCAGCATGATAAGCTCCTCCTTTCTGTCTTTTTTAGCAAGACATTTGTTCTCTTGTTTGTATTATATCGAATATTCACGAGGTATAGAAAAAAAGTGCATAAGTGGTACGTTTTTTTACACAAGCGGGAAGTGAACACCTATCATCTCCTTTCTCTGAATAAAAAATAAGAAGATATTCTGAAATACTGTTTATCTTTTTATCACTACAGCCCGATTCTTCCCTAAAAAATTAGGCATACTATCATCATTCCCTTCCTGTCCAAAGGTGATGTATACTATGCCTATATCTATTATATAGAAAAATACCTGTCTTGGAAAGAAGTCCCGTTCCCTTTTCAAGATAAAAAAGTCGATAAAGGTTGGCAAATGGCATCTCTTTTGCTAATTTAGCAAAAGACTGATTTTCTATTGACGCACTAAGCAAACATATGTTACGATTTTCTTGTAAGGTCATGGTGCCTGAACAGTAGGTAACAGGACACAGTAAGGAACGGTTTAGTTCATCACAGAATATACTCGAGATATTTTTATTATCTCTATATATGTTCTGTGATTTTTTTATGATATAATAATAAGGAGATGAGAGTATGTCTGTTTCATTTGACGAACTTACAATTACCAATGATTTTCTCTTCAAAAAAGTCATGCAGAACAAGCGCATCTGTAAACATCTCATTGAAGAAATTCTCCAAATTCGTATTGAAACGCTAACCTTTGTTGAACTGGAAAAATCCATCGACATTTACCATGGCAGTCATGGCATTCGCCTGGATATTACAGCCCATGATGAACGCCACACACGCTACAACATTGAAATGCAGGCGTCGGATATCATCAATCAAGACACAGGCTTATCTGTTCTGCCTAAGCGTACGCGCTATTATCAGGCTATGCTGGATATGGATTTACTGAAAAAAGGACAGCCTTATGACATGCTCAATCCTACATATATCATTTTTATCTGCAATTTTGACCTGTTCGGCAAGGGACTGTATTCGTACACATTCCAAAAGAAATGCAGGGAAGATGCATCATTGATACTTCCTGATGACACTACCATCTTATTTCTCAATGCCGCAGGTACACATGGTGAAGCAACACCGCACACAAAAAGTTTTCTAACGTACGTCCACGAACACATCGTAACCGATGCATTCACTGATGAAATCAACACAGAAATTTTAAAAATCAAATGTGACGAAAAGATACGAGGTGAGTTTATGCATTTCGAA
>ERZ808246.762-NODE-762-length-25597-cov-3.793947_pt1 | contig 25597 bp, 23 predicted proteins | sample MGYA00521083_ERZ808246 | MGnify/ENA primary metagenome ERZ808246 (study PRJEB31516, sample SAMN03275577) | gut metagenome | biome: mammalia-associated habitat; material: feces | host: Papio cynocephalus | place: Kenya | collected 2012-07-07 ... | reverse complement strand
ATTATAACATACGCTCCCATTCTTTTTACAAAAATGCACAGTAGAAAAAAAAGATGACCTGCCGCCGCGTTTTGGGCAGTTTCCCATGAAGCGGCAAAAGGCCGGTTATCTATGTCTAAAACGATATGATTCTTCTGCGTTTTTCGGGATGCGTTCTTGGAATTGTGTTAGAATATTGAGATTATCGTAACTGCTCAGAGCCGCCCAGGTTTTCTTATAAAGCCGCCGCGTGCCGAACAGCTATAGATTATGAAATCATTCATATATTTTTTTATAGAAGCAGGAACTGCATGCCGCATACATCCGATCACAGAAAATTGTCCAATTCCGTATCCTCCCAGCGCATAAGGAAGTCCTTTGCCTTTCTTCCTGCGCTTTTTATCATGCTCATGATCTTCCGGTTCTCCTCACAGAACGCAGACGACTCCTCCGTAGAAAGTCTTCGGATTACAAGAGATCTGCTCGTCGCCGTTCGGGATCAGCTGCAGCTTTCCTGGACGCCAGAGGAGCTTTCCTTCTACATTGAGCAAAGTGAATTCTTCGTCCGCAAGCTCGCCCATTTCAGTGAGTATGCGCTCCTCGGCATCAGTCTGATTCTCCCCCTCATCGTTTATTACTCCGACCGCTTTCGCAGGAAGATCCTTTTCCTGATTTCGTGGGGCATCTGCGCCGCTTATGCTGTCTTAGATGAGTTTCATCAGTCCTTTTCTCCAGGACGCTCTCCGCAGCTTCGTGATGTGGTGATCGACAGCTGCGGTGCACTGGCAGGAATCCTTCTCGGTCTGCTCATCCTGCACCTTCGTGCACGGCTTCGGAAAAGACAAAGGCAGCATTGATTTTTCATGCAGGCAATGGTAAAAACACAAAAAGCAGTTGTGCTTTCTGATCCGCCGTGGTATAGTATCAAAGTCGGTTGCAAGCCGCCAGATGATATAGAGGCATCGTCGAATGGCTAAGACTGTGGTCTCCAAAACCGCCAATGGGGGTTCGAATCCCTCTGCCTCTGCGCATAATGAGACGGGAAGTGGCTATTTTAGCTGCTTCCCGTTTTTTTAATTTTAAATGTACTGTTGTTTGTTGTTATTTGTTGTTATCAGCTTTCATTCAGGATGAAGTCTCCTGCATCGCCTTTTGAGCCGGTACCCTTGTTGCTCTGCATGGACGGTATTCTCCACTCCCGCAAGCAGAGGCCGTCCGGAAAAAACAGGCACCGCAGGATATCCCCGCAGCGCCTGTTCCTAAAACATCAGAATACTGTATTTCTTATCGTTTCGTTCTTCTACCCCGCTGAGACAAAATCCGCGAAGACGATTTTGTCAAATATGTCAGCATCGATGCTGCCTGCTACTTCTCTCCCAGCAAATCTGTCCGAAGAATGTTGCCCTCCAGATCTGTCACGATCCGCAGGCCTCTTTCTCCGGAATATATCTGTCTTCCGTTGATATAGGCCTTTGCCTGGTTTCCCTTCAGAACAAGCTGGTAGCTCTGATCCCCGAAAATCTGCTCGTATTCGCTGTCTGCCGCCGGCTCTTTCTCTCGGGATGCCGTCGCTGCCGTTCCCCAGACCAGAGTATCACGTACCAGATGAACTCCGTACATTCTGCTGCAGTATTCCATCACCGACAAAATAGCAGGGCCATAGGTATCGTTTTCCTTGCCATTCTCATCCAATATCACCGATGGCTTCATGGTGAAGGGATCAAACTGCTGTACAAAGTGACACTCCTCTCCGATCGCCGTAAAAAGCTTCTGACCAAGCATTGGAATGAGTGTGTAAAAGCCATAGTTTTCCAGCGCGCGAATGGCCCGCTGATAGGTCAGCGCCTCGCATTGACCGCTCCAGTCATTAGTTGGAATATTGCGAAAAATCGGATCATTGGCAGCAACCGAGGGAAGCGGCATCCTGGTCCAGAACTCCCGGGGATTCAGGAGATGCTCCCGAACGAAACGGTTTGCCATATCCTGCGAAATACTGCCCCAGTACATGGCGCGAAGCGTGTTGTGAATCAGAGATGGCATCCTCTTATGATGCCTGTCTCTGTCATAGAGAGCGCCCTCCGAATCGTCCCACAGGTACTCCCTGATTTTGGTGCGAATGGCTTCCGCCCGATTTCTTTCAAACTCTCTCTCCTGCTCCTGCCCAAGAATCCCGGAAATTTCCATCGAGGCCTTCCGGCAGGCATAGGAATAGCTCATTAGATCCATAGAAGCAATGGGCACCGTGTCGCATTGCTCCGGCGGGGTATCCTTTGTCCAAGCATCCGGCGCATCGCCGTAGCGCACGGCATGATCCTCTCCCGTATCGAAGCGGCACCAGGTTTCCAGACATCCATCTCCATCGGAATCGCGCACTTTCCATAGATAGTCGTCGAATTTTCTCAAGACCGTCCGGAGATGCTCCAGAACAGACGGATCCTTCTCCGTCAGATACCAGACATCAATGGCTTCCTCCGGAAAGCAGAAGCCTTGGAATTTATTAAACTGCGGAATCACGTCGTGGCCTGCGTGTTCTATGCTCCCCGGAATTCTCCCATCTGATCTCTGACACAAGAGGAACAGTCTCTGATTGTTAACGGCAATTTCCAGATTACGCTTTGCATACATCGCACCGCCCATCGGCTGCGTCTCAAGCCAGATCTTCTCGTATCCGCCTCCCTCTACCAGTACCGGCATTCCCTCAAAGTCCCGAATATTATCAAGACACTTTTGTTCTGCAGTGTCCATCAGCTTTTGCAGAAGTTTGTCTGTTGTTGAAAAATGCACTGCTGTTTTTTTCATAAAAGATCCCCACTGAAGCCCGTCCGGCTTCTCTTGGCCAGGCAGTGTCTCCTCATCCCTTCAGCCCGCTGGTTCCAACACCTTGAACCAGATAGCGGTTAAATACCAGGAAAATCAAAAATACCGGAATCAGGGACAGCGTCGACATTGCAAACATTGCTCCATAGTCCGTCACAGATGCCGCATCTGCAAACAGCTTGATGGCAATCGACGCCGTATAGGACTTCGGTCTTGACAAATACAGGAGCGGTCCCATGTAATCGTCCCACTTCCAGTAGAACTGGATGATGATCGTCGTCACAATAGATGGCTTTAAGAGCGGGAAAATAATTGATGTAAAAATGCGGTACTTACTGCAGCCGTCAATTTTAGCAGCCTCGTCCAGTTCCTTCGGAATCCCCTGCATGAACTGCATCATCTGATAGATGAAGAATGCCTGCCCGCAAAAATAAGGAAGAATCAGCGGCACATAGCCGGGAACCAGACCAAGTCTGTAGTAAATCAGATACTGCGGAATCATAATGACCTGCGTCGGCAGCATCATAGTTGCCAGCATGCAGATGAACCAGAACTTACGGTCCCGGAATTTCACTCTTGACAGTGCATAGGCGACAAGCGCAGAGCTGACGACACAGCCGAACGTTGCAACCGTCGTAATGACAAAAGAGTTCTTAAAGAAAGTAGCAAAAGTAATTCCTCCGAAGCCGCTCCAACCAGTTGTGTAATTGCTGAGCTTCAAATTTTGCGGAATCAGGGACAGCGTTCCACGCAAAATTTCTGCGTTATCCTTGAAGGATCCGCTGATCATCCAGAGTACCGGATAGACCATGATAAATCCAAAAGCAAGAACCAGAACATGATAGAGTGTCTTGCTGATAACTCGTTTTGTTTTCATTGATTCTCTCCTCCTCACGATTCCGATTCACTGAACACCCACATTTTGGAAGTCTTGAAAATAATCAGTGTAATCAGGCTCATGACAATGAGCATTACCCAGCTCATCGCGCAGGCATATCCCATATTGTTGTATTTGAAGGCCTGGTTATAAACATACAGTGCATACAGCATCGTAGAATTGTTCGGGCCGCCGCCGGTGATAATGAACGCCTGTGTAAAGGTCATGAAGGCGGAGATGGTCTGCATGATCAGGTTGTAAAGAATAATGGGTGAGAGGCAGGGAAGCGTGATATAGAAAAATCTCTTTACTCCGTTTGCTCCGTCAATTTCCGCCGCCTCATAATACGATTCCGGAATCTCCTTGAGTCCCGCAGCAAAGATAATCATCGAAGATCCGAACTGCCACACGGACATCAGGATCAAAGGATAAATCGCAAGTGCCTCATCGCCAAACCAGTTGATTCGTGAAAGCCCTGCGTCTACAAGAATCGAATTGAAGAGTCCCTTCCTTGCAAAAAGCTGCTTCCACACCAATGCCACTGCCACAGATCCGCCGACCAGAGAAGGCAGATAGTATAAAGAACGATAGAGCGTCACCATCTTGCTGCTTCTCGTAAGCACAAAGGCCACAAGCAGTGCAAAGGTTAATTTCAAAGGCACCGAAAACAGCACGTACTGCAGTGTCTTCGTCAGTGATTTCCAGAAAATTTCATCCGACAAAAGGCGTGTGAAATTCTCTGCTCCAACAAAGGTTGCCTGCTTGCTCCCCAAGGAATAATTCGTAAAAGCATAATAAAACGACATGACGATCGGGATCAGTGAGAAGCAGATAAACCCGAAAATAAAAGGAAATGCAAAGACGTGTCCGACCGTCTCATCCGAATAGAGGAACCGGCTCCACGTCTTTTTCTTAAGTTGTTGTGTCTGTGCTGTCATAGTACCCTCTCTTTATGAAAATGCCCCGCCCGTGATCTTTCCCATGGGCGGAGCATTCCGAAATAAGAAATCCAATGAATCCAATTCACATTCGTTCCGATCCTGCCGGATTCTCTTCCAATCTCCGGAATGACCGGATCAACCTTTACTGAAAGATTGCCTCCGCATCCGCATAGGTCTTATCTGCAGCTTCTGCTGCCGTCAGTTCTCCGGAAGCGACCTGCTGAATGTAGTTCAGATAATTGTCAACCACCTCATCCTGGCCTGCCGGGGACAGAACGTTGATCTTGTCCGGTGTCGGGAACTGGCTGACCTTATCAACGAAATCGTACATGATTTTCTGGCCTTCCGTGCTGTTTGCAGACAGGTCTGCACGGACATCCTCATTGGCAGGAATGCCTCTCTCTGCCTGAAGAATCTCATTGCACTCCTTGGAATTCTCAAACCAGCTGATGAAGGCTGCTGCGGCCTCCTTGTTCTCAGAGTCCTGCGAAACGCACAGCATCTGAGAGGACTGCATCATCGCACCGCTGTTTCCATCCTTTGTCACCTTCGGAACGGTTGCCAGTGCAAGCGTTCTGCCCTGATCCTGGCAGGCGTCATAGATTGTCGGGAACTGGTTGACTGCCACCCAGGTCATCGCTGCCTCGCCGGTAACAAGGAAGTCATTCTCGATGTTGGTAACCTCAGCCGAAGCGCCGGCATCCGGATAAGAGCCGCTGTTGATCATGTCTGCACGCATCTGGATATAAGGAGTCAGCATCTGCGGATCATCGAAGCCCATGCCAGTCAGATCCAGATTGAAGAAGCTGTATTCACCCAGGGAGCCCTGCTGTCCGATATAGGTGGAGCATCCGGCGATGAAATCCGAGGTCAGGAATGTAGAGGATCCGAAGTTTCCGGTATTCTCTGCAATGGCATCTGCTGCTGCCTTGTAATCATCCCAGGTCCAATCATCCGTAGGAAGATCTACCCCTGCTGCCTCAAACTGTGCCGGCTCATATGCAATGCCGTAAGTATTGATGCCATTGGTAAGTCCCAGCTGAACGCCATCTGTTGTCTGGGTCGTTGCGAGATTGGCCTCAGAGAATTTGGAGACATCCACAATTCCGGAATCAATGTAGTCATCCAGCGGGCAAATCTTGTCCATATACTCCGGGAAATTGCCGCCGAGCTGGAAGATATCCCAAACCTCATCTGAGGCCACCAGCGTCTTCAGCTTGGTAAAATAGTCATCGAATGAATAAAACTCGTACTCGATGTGAACGTCCGGATTTTCCTTCTCATAAAGTTCAATCGCAGCGATGGTTCGATCGTGTCTGGTCTGGGATCCCCACCATGCCATCCGCAGGTTGACCGCATCGCCGGTGCTCTCTGCCGCTGCCGTATCCTCCGCATCCGCTGCGGTATCTTCCGCAGCTGCCTCTGTCGTCTCCGCCGCTGCAGTGGTATCCTGTGCGGCATCCTTTGAGCTTCCACAGCCCGCAAGCACAGTGGATCCCATCACTGCCGCCAGAAACAAACTAGCCATTTTTTTCTTCATAAACCCTCCTTGTTGTGCAATATTCTGTTCGAAAATTGCGCAAAAAAATAAGACGTTCCGCATGAAGTTCCTTGTTCACGCAAAACCATTACCCTGTTTGCAAAGCAGTTTTACATCAAAAATGATGTTTCCCCTCACCAGTCGATTGGCCTTTTATCATGCTACCTTCACGATTTTTATGAGTTTCCGTGCCTTGCTTTATGCATATCGTATACGATTCATCCGTTTTCCGCAATATCTCTTGTCGTATCTGACAAGATGGTCTTAGAAGGAGTCGAATTCAAACTATATTTACCATCTACTTCGACGTCATTCCTCTGTTCCCCCGCATTTTCCGATACTGCAGCGGCGTCACAGAGAGCTGCTTCTTAAAGACTCTTTCGAAGTAGGTCAGCGATTCATAGCCCAGCTTTTCTGCAATTTCCTGCATGCTCATTCCCGAATCCATCAAATACTCCTGGCTCGCGGCGATCCTGTGCAGATTGACGTATTCGGAAATTGTGAAGTTCGTCACCTCACGAAAAATCCTGCACAAATACGATTTGCTCATATAAAAGCGTTCCGAAAGCTCATCGACCGATTGTATTTCGGCATAATGCTCCGAAATGTAATCCGCCACCTCATAAACCTTTTTCTGCTTGTCAATCGAGTTCTGCATCGTACCGCTCAGCTCCGTGTTCGCCCTTGTATCCTCCCATTTCTCTGCCTCCGCCATCAGCGTCAGGACGGCCAGCTTGATCTTCTGCTCCCTTCCCTTCTGCTCCTTCGACCGCATCAGCTCATCGATTACACCGATAATGTCCTGCACACAGGCATTGTGCTGTGTCTGATAAACGCCATGATGCGCCGCAAAAAAGGCCTGCAGATTGATTCCGAGCTGATCGCACAGAAGGGAAAAATATCCCTCCTCCATTTCCAGAAGAAGCCTGTCATGATACTGTCCGCCGATGATGCAGGTGCGCACAATATTTCTTTTGTCTGTAAAGCAAAGAGTTCCTGCCTCCATGTGGCAGCAGCTTCCGTCAAAGAAAAAATACCGCTCGCCCTCGAAAATGTACTGAATCTGGTATTCATTGTGATAAAAGCCAAGATTCGCCGTAAAGTTCTGATCGCGTCCGACTCGTCCAACGCCCAGTCCGCGAAACTTTTCCCGGTAAATGCTATGAAACATCTGTGCCTCCCTCCGATTTGTCAATCAGAAAACCGTTTGAAGATCAGTTGGAAAATGAAGAATCCTCTTCCTCATCCACCAAGTCCAGAGAGAATCCATATTTCTGCAGAATGCGGTTATACAGGCGGGAAGAAAGATAAGCCGGCAGTCCCGGCGTCACAAGAAGGACCGGCCAGAAAACAAAAAGGCCCACCAGGACAAAGGCCAGCATAACAAGGAATGCGGAGAAGGCCGGAAGGAAATTGCGTACGGCCATTGCTCCTGCCATCATCAGGATATTTCTCGTCGTATTCCGGACTCTGGCAAAAAGGACCAGACTCATCAGCAGAACACATCCGTACAAAACCAGGCAGATTCCCGAAACAATCAGCATCGCCGAGGCAAAGTTCGTCCCCCCTGTCAGTCCATAAAGAAAATCAATTCCCAGTACTGCACCAATCAGAAGAAGCAGGATCCATGCAGGCGTCACCTGACGCAGATTCCCGCGAAAGGCCTGCCAGAACTGCGGCACCACCTTTCCTTCTTCATCGGAGGCCATTTTCAGTGTCACATAATACAAGGCCGTAAGGGCCGCTCCCGCTGTCACCACCGGCAGACTGCATAAGACCGTCAGCACCGACAGAACAAAAAAATCCCACAGATTGCCGATAAACTTCCAGACCGGATTATTCAGATCAAAAATTTTCTCCATTTCTATCCTCCGTTTTTATCCTTCGCATTCATTATTTTAATGGATTAACGTAACGTTTTCGTATTATAATCCGAATATCTTTTGTCCGGCAACCTTCCCGAGACAGCATCCTTCACAAGGTATCTGGACACGTCTCCGGGCAGAAAAACATCATCCATTCCAATGAAACGAAAGGCGGCAGCTATGAAGAGAGAAGACATCAACATCCGTGACCCGTACATTCTGCTATACGATGGGAAATACTATATGTGCGGCACCCGGGCAACAACCTGCTGGGGACCAGCAGATGGATTTGACGGCTATGTCAGCGATGACCTTGAGAATTGGGACGGTCCTTTTGAACTGTTTCACCGGCCAGACGGATTTCCTGCCGATCAGAATTACTGGGCACCGGAATTCCACGTTTACCAGGGAAGTTTCTATCTGTTCGCCACCTTCGGGATCTCCGAAAAAAGACACAAGGGCACCATGATTCTGAAGGCAGCTGCTCCCCTTGGCCCCTATCATCTTCATTCCAACGGCTTTATTACGCCGGATGACTGGAATTGCCTGGATGGTACCTTCTACGTATCTGCCTCCGGTGATCCCTATATGGTGTTCTCTCACGAGTGGGTTGACATTGGCGACGGAGAAATCTGCTCGGTTCGGCTCTCGCCGGATCTGACCCATCCTATCTCCGCTCCTGTCACGCTCTTTTCCGCCTCCCAGGGAACCCCCTGGGTAAGGAGCATCACCAACCGCCAATGGGACGGGCCGATCTATGTGACAGACGGACCTTTTCTCTTTCGCAAGAGCAGTAAGGAGCTCCTGCTCCTTTGGGCCAGCTTCGGTGAGCATGGCTATGCGGAAGCGGTTGCACGCTCCGACAATGGCGAAATTGATGGTCACTGGACCATCGACAAAACACCGCTCTTTGCGGACAATGGCGGACACGGAATGATCTTCCGGGATCAAAGCGGTCAGGCTTACCTTGTTCTCCACCAGCCAAACGAAACTCCGCTGGAACATCCTGTCCTGATTCCTCTGTCCCTGTGAAACACCCTGCCTCTGCCAGGCGAACTCCGGATTTTCAGCAGCCAGAAGCGTACGCCGCCAGATGCACCACTCTGCCAAAATGGCCGGGCAGGATCTGTCTCATATCCTGCCCGGCCATTTTATGCCCCCAGCTGCTGCGCTGCTTCCTGAAGACTCCGGATTCCGATCACGCGAATGCCCTCCGGCAATTTTAATCCTTTGAGATTGCTGGCAGGAAGCACAACCGTCTGAAAGCCGAGCTTCGCCGCCTCCTGAACCCGGATATCTGCCATAGTTACCATGCGGACTTCGCCGGAGAGTCCGATTTCCCCGAAGGCAACCGTCTTATCCCCCACCGGAAGTCCCCGGTAGCTGGAGAGAATCGCCAGGGCAATTCCCAGATCCAGAGCAGGCTCCGTCTGCCGGATGCCTCCCGCCAGATTGACATAGGCATCGTATTCCGAGAGTGGAATCCCGAGCCTTTTCTCGAGAACTGCCATCAAAAGGCTCACCCGGTTGTAATCGGTTCCTGTTGCCTGGCGCTTCGGAAAACCGAAGCTCGTCTTGCAGACAAGTGCCTGCACCTCGGTCAGCATTGCCCTTGTCCCGTCCATGCTGCAGGACACCACGGAACCGCACGCATTCTCCGGCCTGCCGGAGAGCATATATTCCGACGGGTTTTCCACCTCACACAGGCCTTCCCGCCGCATCTCAAAAATTCCGATTTCATTCGTAGAGCCGAACCGGTTCTTCACCCCCCGGATGATACGGTAGGACGCGTAGCGGTCCCCTTCGAAATAAAGGACCGTGTCCACCATATGCTCCAGGACTCTCGGCCCCGCCACGGTTCCTTCCTTTGTCACATGACCGATGATGAAGAACGTGATTCCCATCTGCTTGGCCAGGCGGAGCAGAACTCCCGTCGTCTCCCGGATCTGCGAAATGCTTCCCGGCGCCGCGTCCACCGAGGAGTTGTTCATCGTCTGGATGGAATCAATGACCACAAGCTCCGGCTTCTCTTCCACCAGGACCTCCGTGATCCGATCAAGGTCGGTCTCGCAATAGAACTTCAGCTGATCGCTGACCCTTCCGATTCTTCCAGCCCGCATTTTGATCTGATGAAGCGATTCCTCGCCGCTGACATAGATGACTCTCCTTCCGCTCTCCGCAAGATTTCGCGTCACCTGCAGAAGAAGCGTCGATTTTCCAATACCGGGATCACCGCCAACCAGCAGCATAGAGCCCTTGACGATGCCGCCCCCGAGAACCCGGTCCAGCTCTGCGTATCCCGTGGACCAGCGAACCTCACCTTCATCGTGTATTTCTGAGAGCGAAACCGGCCGTGCCGAAGAAAGCGGCCCCGAGACTGCGTTTTTGCCGCCCCGGAAGGAGGATGCCGCACCGATACTCACCCGGACCGGTGCTTCCACCATGGTATTCCAGGCGTGGCAGGCAGGGCACTGCCCTACCCACTTGGCCGACTCGTATCCGCACTCACTGCAGTAAAACGCAGTGGTCCTTTTCTTATTCGGCATGGTCCTTGTGTCCCCTCCTGCCGGTATTCTTCGAGCCCTGTCCCGCAACGGGGGTTCCATTCCCGGCCTTTCCTCTGCTCCTTGTCTTCGTCTTCTCGAACGTCACTTTTCCTTCACGGCAGCCGATGGTCACCTGGTCTCCTGCCTGGAACTCCTCCGAGAGAAGGCGTATCGCAAGCTCATCCTCCACCACGCTCTGGATCGCCCGGCGAAGCGGACGTGCTCCCATCTTGGGATCCGCATACTTGTTCACCAGATGCTCCTTCAGCGACTGGGTGACATGAAGCGTAAGTCGCAGCTGCGACTGCGCGCGGCGCGCCAGATCGCTGCACAGCAGAGTCGTAATCCGCAGAAGCTCCTCATGGGTCAGCGCATGGAAAACCTCAATTCCGTCAATCCGGTTAATAAATTCAGGGCGGAACATCCTGCGGACCTCTGCCATCACGCCAGCCTGCATCTTCTCATATTCCTGCTCCTGTGTCGGCTTCTGGGAAAAACCGATCGTGTGCGCATCCACAATGTTCCGTGCTCCCACGTTCGAAGTCATGATGATGATCGTGTTGCGGAAGTTCACCTGTCTTCCCTTGGAATCCGTAAGATGTCCTTCATCCAGAATCTGCAGAAGGATGTTGAACACATCCGGATTGGCCTTCTCAATCTCATCGAAGAGGACAACAGAATAAGGATTCTTGCGCACCTTGTCCGTAAGCTGTCCTCCCTCATCATAGCCGACATATCCAGGAGCGGAGCCGATCATCTTGGAGACGGCATACTGCTCCATGTATTCCGACATATCGACGCGGATCATGTTCTTCTCATCCCCGAATACCGCCTCGGCCAGGGCCTTCGCAAGCTCGGTCTTGCCGACACCGGTCGGCCCGAGGAACAGGAAGGAGCCAATGGGACGGTGCGGATCCTGCAGACCCACACGCCCTCTCCGGATTGCCTTCGCCACTGCCTTCACTGCATCCTCCTGGCCGATTACTCTCTTATGAAGCACATCCTCCAGGCGAAGGAGCCGTTCGCTCTCCTTTTCCGTAAGGCGGCTCACCGGGACCTTGGACCAGACGGAAATCACGCCCGCAACATCCTCCGGAGTCACAACAGGAAGATCATTTTCTTCCTTCTTCTCCGTGCTGCGCAGTACCTGCTCGAACTGCTCCCGGAGCTGGTCATAGCGCTTCCGCGCCGCACGCGCCGAACGAACCTTGCCTTCCACCACAGCCTTTGCAAGCTTCTCGTCTTCCTCGGCGAGCTTCTTCTCCAGCGCTGCCGCAGGGTCGCCGCCGGTCTTCTCCGGTTTCTTAAGGCGCACCGCCGCACAGGCCTCGTCAATAACATCAATCGCCTTGTCCGGAAGATTCCGGTCATTGATGTAGCGCTGGGAAAGCCGGACGGCCTCCTTCATCGCCTCCTCACTGACCTTCACACGGTGATGCTCTTCATAGCGGGGTACAATTCCCTTCAGAATTTCCAGTGTCTCCGCTTCCGACGGTTCCTCTACCATAACCGGCTGGAACCGCCGCTCCAGCGCGGCATCCTTCTCCACATACTTGTGGTATTCGTTCACGGTCGTTGCGCCGATCATCTGGATCTCGCCCCGTGCGAGGGCGGGCTTCAGAATATTCGAGGCGTCAATGGCGCCTTCCGCGCCGCCCGCACCAATCAGGGTATGCATCTCGTCTACGAACAAAATGACATCGCCTGCGCTGCGGACCTCCTCAATCACACCCTTGATGCGTTCCTCAAACTCGCCGCGGTACTTCGAGCCTGCCACCATGCCGGACAGATCCAGTGTCAGAAGGCGCTTGCCGCGCACCGTCTCCGGCACTTCTCCGCGGACAATCTTCTGCGCAAGGCCCTCCACAATCGCCGTTTTACCGACACCCGGCTCGCCGATCAGGCACGGATTGTTCTTCGTTCTTCTCGACAGGATCTGAACAACCCTCTGCATTTCCGTATCACGGCCCACCACGGGATCCAGACTTTTGTCCGCCGCCTGCGCAGTCAGGTCACGGCTGTACTGCTCCAGCATGCTCTTTCCGCTGCCCGCATTGTCTGCTCCCTGCGGATCCACCGTCAGATCCTGGCGGTGCTCCTGCAGATTAACGCCCATTGCTGCAAGCGTCTCAAAATAAATCTTCGCGATATTCGCGCCGGAGGCCTCCATCAGCTTCAGCGCCACATTCTGCCGTTCCAGAATCGTCGCAAGAAGGAAATACTCCGTTCCAAGCTCCTTCGCATGATACTCTTCCTCGGCAAGCTCCTCGGCACCATCCAGAATGTCACGCAGCCTCGGCGTATAGCCCTCACGGTCAAGGACGGCCGTTTTGCCTTCCTCCAGACGAAGCGAGGAAATCATATCCTTCAGCTTCTCTTCTGTAATTCCGTTGTTCTTCAGTACCTGCGAGGCAACACCCTCCGGCTCCCGGATCATTCCAAGGAGCAGATGTTCCGTCCCGACATAGCCGGATCCGTTCTCCGCAGCAGCCTCACCGGCAAGCCGCAGCACCTCCTTCGCATTTTTGGTGTAGGGAATACTCATATTCTGTACCTTTCCGGTAACGATTCCGCCTATATTGGTTTTCGTAAGGAAACTCAAGATGTGCGGAACCGTTACGCTGTTTCTATTATGGCACGGCACTTCCTGCCGGCTGCAAACCTGCACGCGGTCTGCTTCTTCTATTCATCCTCTTCGTCTTCTTCGCCTTCCGGTGTCTGCCCGGCAGGCCCGGCACTTTCTGCAACACAGGCCTCATATTCATCAAAAATATGATCCACCAGCTCATGCAGATCCTTCCGTGAAAGGCCGCGGCAGAGTGCCTCGGCAATAGCTTCCTGGAGCTTCCCGCGGACAGCCTCCAGCGCTCTTTGCTTATCCGAATCCACAGAAATCACTGCGCCTCTTCTTCGGTCCACCTTGACAAAGCCTTCCTGCTTCAGCACGGTATAGGCCTTGTTCACCGTGTGCATATTGATGCCAATCTCATCCGCAAGCTGCCGTACCGACGGAAGAACCTGTCCGTCTGTATACTGGAGCGTCGCAATGCCCATGATAATCTGATTGCACAGCTGCTGATAAATGGCCTCGTCGCTGCTGAAATCGATCTCAATCAGCATACTCTCACCTTTCCTTTCCAAAGGCGCTTCTACCAGAAAAGCGCCATGTGCTATACATTGTATAACACATGGCGCTCACATTCAACTGAATCCGTTTTTACTCGTCCTTGTCGTCGAGCTTTAAGAAATCATAGTCGAAATCATCATCCGCGAAGTTCTTCGCAGGCTGCTTTCTTGCCGGTGCGGCAGGACGTCTTGCCGCATCCTCTGCGGGACGTGCTGCCGGACGGTCCGTGCGGACATCGCCCTCCGGTCTTGCTGCGGGACGAACCGGTCTTGCCCCCCGTGCCTCGCCGTCTCTTGCCGGTGCTGCCGGACGAACCGGTCTTGTGCCCCGTGCCTCACCATCTCTTGCCGGTGCTGCAGGGCGTGCCGGTCTTGCGCTGCGCGCATCTCTCGGATCACGCGCGTCATCGCCGCGCTCCAGTCGTCTTGCTCCGGATGCATAGGCATCATCACGGCCTCTTCCATTTCTGGATGCAGGGCCTGCACTGCGGTCTCTTGCACGAAGAGACTCTACGCTGTCTGCCCGGCTGTTGCTCCTTCTCTGATCTCTGCGTTCCATGGTCAGATCTCTTTCCCTGCGTCCATTGGCAAGCGCATCACGAAGCTTCAAAACCAGAAGGATGCAGGCGATCGCAAGAATCACGGCTGCTGCTCCCAGCACAATCAGGAAGATGTTGTACTTCGCCTTGACCGAAGCAGCTTCCTTGTTGGCTGCCGTCACGTCATCCTGAAGCTTGCCGATATCCGAAATCTTCATTCTCTGTCCGGCATTGTTGTCATACAGATAATAGGTGTCCTCGCCGTTCTCGTCCGGTGCGAGCACCACCTGATATCCACCGGTATCCTGCTCCGCCGCCTGGGTAGCACTTGCTGCTGCCTCATCGGTTCCGTCCGTGGACGCATCCGTTGCCGCATCGGTCGATGCATCGGAAGATCCGTCCGTGGATGCATCTGCGGAAGCATCATCCTCGGATACCGTCAGAAAATCCCCGCGGATATAGCCTGTCGTTCCATTGCTCAGTGTAACCTGATACCAGGTTGCCCCGGAATCATCGGTTGCGGTCTCGCCCACCGTCACGGTATCGCCGGTTGTCACGGTGCCAACCTGACTGGACGAGGAACTCGCCTCACTCCGGACATTGATATCACTGCCGGTCACCGTGCCGGTTGCTGCCAGTGAAACCAGCCCGAAGGCAGGTGTTGCGAACGATACTGCTGCAGACAATGCTGCCGCTGCGGCAATCGTTCTGATTCGATTGAATTTTGATTTCATGATTATACCTCTCTAAGGCAAAAATCCGCGAAGGCGGTTTTGCCGAATGTGGCATGCCGCAGTTTGCCTGCAGCATTTAATATCGCATTGCCATAGATAAAGCTAGGATAGCACAGCTCCCGTAAAAAATCATCTATTTCTTGCCGACGGTCATGCCTGATCAATGGCCTTGCCGATATCATGACGGTAATACACCTTTTCGAAGGAAACAAGCTTCACCGCCTCATAGGCCTTCGCCCTGGCCTCCTTCAGCGTCGGTGCGAGAGCCGTGACGCCGAGGACACGGCCGCCGCTTGTCACCGTCTCGCCCTTCTCATTGAGCTTTGTCCCCGCATGGAAGCAGAACAGGTCATCCCTTCCTTCGAAATTCTCCAGCCCGGAAATCACCTTTCCCTTCTCATAGGAGGACGGATATCCGCCGCTTGCCAGAACGACGCAGACTGCCGCGTTGTCTGCAAATTTCAGATCCAGCTGATCCAGCGTTCCGTTCATGCACGCCTCAAAGACATCGATGATGTCGGTCTGCATTCTCGGAAGCACCACCTGCGTCTCCGGATCGCCGAAGCGGGTATTGTACTCCACCACCTTCGGGCCGTCCTTCGTCAGCATCAGGCCGAAGTAGAGCACGCCCCGGAACTCTCTTCCTTCCTTCTTCATCGCATCCACAGTGGGCTGGAAGATCGTCTTCCTGCAGATCTCCTCAATCTCCGGTGTAAAGAACGGGCTCGGGGAAAAGGTTCCCATTCCGCCGGTGTTCAGCCCTGTATCTCCGTCTCCGATTCTCTTATGATCCTGAGAAGAGCTCATCAGGCTGTAATGTGTTCCGTCCACGAAGGCAAGGGCCGACACCTCGCGTCCTGTCATGAACTCCTCGATCACGAGCTCATTGCCTGCGGAGCCGAACTTCCTGTCCAGCATGATCGTCCGGACACCTTCCTTCGCCTCTTCCAATGTGTTGCAGATCAGAACGCCCTTTCCAAGAGCAAGGCCGTCTGCCTTCAGAACAATCGGAAGCTTCGCCGTCTCCAGATAGGCAATCGCTGCATCCGGATCAGCAAACGTCTCATACGCTGCAGTCGGAATGCCGTACTTCTTCATCAGGTCCTTGGAAAAGGCCTTGCTTCCTTCAATGATGGCCGCATTTTTCCGGGTTCCGAAAATCTTCAGTCCAGCCGCTTCAAAAGCGTCCACGATACCTGCACACAGCGGATCGTCCTGACTGCAGACCGCAAGATCAATGCTCTTCTCCTTCGCGAATGCGATCAGCCGGTCAAACTCCATAACACCGATCGGAACACACTCTGCGATCTTCGCGATCCCGGCATTTCCCGGTGCGCAGTACAGCTTCTCCACTCTCTTCGATTTCACAATGGACGCTGCAATCGCATGCTCGCGTCCGCCTCCACCAATCAAAAGTACTCTCATTCTTATACCTTTCCCCTTCAGACTGTTTTCTCCGGTGCCAGGCCGAGCGGAATTTTTCCCTGCGCAATCAGGTCAATGGCCTTCGGCAGGATCACCCATTCCGCTTCTTCCATTACTTTCTTCTGCAGTTTCTTCGCCGTGATGCCTTCCGGAATTTCCACAGCCTTCTGCAGAAGAATTTTTCCGTGATCGAGATCCTCATCCACAAAATGAACGGTGGCACCGGTGACCTTGACGCCCCGCTCCAGAGCCTTCTCATGAACGCGCAGTCCGTAGTAGCCCTTCCCGCAGAACGAAGGAATGAGTGCGGGATGAATGTTGATGATGCGGTTCGGATAAGCCTTCACGACCTGCGGCGGAATCGCCACAAGACAGCCTGCGAGAACGATCAGGTCCGCGCCGGTCTCCTGGAGCTTCGCAAGAAGCGCTTCGTTGAACTGCTCTCTTTCCTCAAAGTCCTTCGGAGAAAGAACCTCCGCGGGAATCCCCGCCTTCCCAGCCCGCTCCAGCGCATAGACTCCCGGGTTATTCGAGATCACGCGGACAATCTCCGCGTCATGAATCGTTCCGTCCTCGATCCTGTCGATGATCGCCTGCAGGTTGGTGCCGCCGCCCGATACCAGTACCGTCAGCTTCAGCATAATTCAACACCCTTTCTGCTCTCTGCCTTCGTGTTGCCGCCGGCATCCACATGCGATGCATCCTCTGCCGCAATGATTTCACCGATCACATATGCGTGATCGCCCGCAGCTTCCGCCGCCGCAATGACCTTATCCTTATCCTTCGGATCAATGGCAAGGCACAGGCCGATTCCCATGTTGAAGGTGTTGTACATGACGTGCTCATCAATCTCACCGACCTTTTGTATCAGCGGGAAAATCGGCGGAACCGGATAGCTGTCCTTATGAATTCTCGCCACCGTTCCGTCCGGCAGCATTCTCGGAATATTCTCATAGAAGCCGCCGCCCGTCACATGGCTGCAGCCCTTGACCTTCACGCCCGCCTCACGGATCGCTTTCATCGCGTGCACATAAATTCTCGTGGGGGTCAGAAGAACATCGCCGAGTCTGGCGCCGCTAAGCTCCTCATAGGTTTTCTCCAGAACCTCCCGGCTCTCGATGTCAAAGACCTTGCGGACCAGGGAAAATCCGTTGGAATGAACACCGCTGGACGCAATGCCAATCAGCATGTCGCCGCTCGTGATGCTCTGTCCCGTAATCATCTCATCCTTCTCCACAACGCCAACAGAGAAGCCAGCAAGATCATACTCCTCATCCGGCATCAGCCCCGGATGCTCTGCGGTTTCGCCGCCAAGAAGAGCGCTGTCCGCTTGAACGCAGCCTTCCGCCACGCCCTTTACAATCGTTGCAATCTTCTCCGGAATGTTCCGTCCGCACGCGATGTAATCCAGGAAGAACAGCGGATCTCCGCCCGCGCAGGCCACATCATTGACGCACATTGCCACGCAGTCAATGCCGACCGTATCGTGACGGTCCATCAGAAAGGCAAGCTTTTGCTTTGTTCCGACGCCGTCCGTTCCCGAAAGAAGAACCGGATTTTTCATTGTGCTGATTTTCCCGAGATCGAATGCTCCGGAAAAACCGCCCAGTCCTCCCAGAACCTCCGGCCGCATGGTGGTTTTGACATACTGCTTCATTAGTTCTACGGATTTATAACCTGCCTCGACATCTACGCCAGATGATTTGTAATCAAGTGCCATGAGTGATCCTCCTTCTGTGCCTGTTCTCTGCGGCATCTGTCTGCCGCCGTCAGCTGTATTCCCTTCGAATCGATGTCCTTCTGTGCCATTACAAACGGGGCACAGAGCCGTTATTCATAATTCCGATATCCTGTCTTCTGAAGCTTCTCGTCCTTCGCCTTTACTTCCTCTTCCATGGACAAGGAATAGTCCTTCAGCTTCGCAAGGAGCTCCTTGTCGGAAACCGCGAGGATCTTCGCTGCAAGAATTCCCGCGTTCTTGCCTCCTCCGATTGCCACGGTCGCGACCGGAATCCCGCTCGGCATCTGCACAATGCTGTAGAGAGAATCCCTGCCGCCAAGAGAGGTGGTGTGCATCGGAATTCCAATGACCGGCATCGGGAAAAGTGCCGCGCACATTCCGGGCAGATGGGCCGCCATACCCGCTCCCGCGATGATCACCTTGATGCCTCTTGCCTCGGCTCCCTTCGCCCACTCAAAGAACACGTCGGGTTCGCGATGCGCCGAAATAATATGCATCTCATAGCTGATGCCGAACTGGTCCAGCACCTCCGCCGCCTTGCTCATTACGCTCATGTCGGAATCTGATCCCATCACAATGCCAACTGTTGCCATACGCACCTCCACGCTTTTCTATGATTTACCCGGACCGGACACCGTCCTTTCCGGAAGTTTCCCCGTCACTCCTGCAAAAGGCCATCCAGAGGGACATTCAGTTCCTCCGTTCCCGGAAGGACGAACCTTCCGTTTTCCAGAATGGTCTTCGTGCTTCCGTCCTTATGGACCGCTTCGATCCTCCCGAGCTCCGCAAACGGAATCGTAATATCCGTATGACAGCCAAAATATGCCTTCTCCGGCTCCCGGCCGCGCAGTCTCGAGAAATCATTCTCCCTGGCAACGATCTTCTTTCCGTCCGGATTGAAGCTCTCGTTGTCCTCCTCGTTGCTGTAGCAGGTATCACCCACAGCAAAATGCGGCCCTGTCTTCTCCGCAATCAGAATCGGAAGGCGGTCTGTGATGCCATACCGGATTCCCTCCGCATACGCGGTCGTATTGGTTCCGATCGCACATTCTCCCATCGGAAGTGTCGGATGATGGAACAGGATGTTCTCCTCGATGTAGGCCCGACCCTTTTCCTTCGCGTTCTCTTCGCTTGCAAAATTGTCACAGGAATAGTCCGAAACGCAGCCGTCCCGGAAGGTCAGCGACAGATTCCGGAAGAACAGCCCTTCCAGAAAAACACCGGAGACCGCGAGCACGCCGCTCGTTCCCTTCAGGACAGGGGTGGTGAAAACCTCTCCCACCGGGATGTTGACGTCCGCCACGCAGTTCTCGAAGATCGTCTCGTGCTGCGGATCCTTCAGCTTCCAGAGATTCACCGTAAGATCCGTAGGATTCCCGCAGCGCCCCGTCACATGCAGGCGGTCTGCCTGATTCAGAGCATCAATCAGCGTTCCCTGGATTCTCTCATAGGTCTTGTAATCCAGCGTGTTGATCCGCAATACGGCATCAAAAATTTTCTCATAGGAGGCGCCCTTCGGAGCTCCTTCCGCAATGGAAGGAAGCGGGAACGAAATGATCGTAAAGCTTCGGTCCTTCCCGATCACCGCCTCATTGTAGGCGCGGGACGCCGTCTGACGGTAACGGGAGATCAGCTTCTGCTGCGCCTTGTCGTAGGCTGCTTTTGCCGGATCGTTGCCCGGCGTAAACGGAGCCTCTCCAAAGGTTTCCATCACTGCCGGTCCCGCGTAAAGAGGCGTTTCATTCCGCCACGTACGATATGCCGCCTTCAGTGCTTCCACCCGTCTTCCTGCAAGGTCATCATCCAGAACAAGTGCCAGATCTTCCCTGTGGTCATAGCGGTACTGCGGATTCGCATCCGCTCCGCAGTATCCTGTAATTTCCGATTCGTGCAGTCCGAACAGACTCTGCGTCTCGCGGTAGCAGACGCACCTCTTTCCCATGGCCTCGAAATTGTGAATCGACCGCAGAATCATCTGCTCGAAGCCAAGGTGCCAGATGAGCCCGACCGTCTCCTTGGAGGAAAAGTCCTTTCCTCCCACAAGAAAGCCGATCCGGTAGCCCTCCGTCCAGGTGTCCGCCATTTTGCCAAGCTTCGTCTCGTCCAGCTCCTGCAGATGCTGCCAGGTGCGGAATTCATTGTCCGAGATGTACTCTCCGAAGCGGTACAGATACCGCGGATCCGAGAGGTCACTGCTCTTGATGATTTCCAGTGCATAATCGCAGCCATCCCCGCTCTCTCCGACAAGCTTTCGCCCGACTTCAAGAGAAAGCTCCTGCTCCCAATAGTCCTGCACATAGCCGTACAGAATTTTCCGAAGATTTTTGACCGGAGGAATTCCTGTCACGCCCATCTCTTCGGGAATCTCACCGCTCTCCTTCAGAGCCCTGTACTGCTCCTCCTCCAGGGTAAAAGCCGTATATGCTTCCAGAAACAGTTCCAGGCGAATCCGAATCTCATCCTCGATGCCTTCATAAAGAAACGGGATCATGCTCCGCAGCTCATAGACAAGAGCCGCCGCCAGCCTTCCGTACTCCGTCCCGAAGAGTGCCGCGCAGTACTTCGGATTGGCGTAGCTCTTCTCATAATGCTCCGGCAGGATATCCGCATACAACGCAGTGTTGTGCTTCTGAAGCTCCGCAAGCTCTGCCTTCTCCAGGCTTCCGTTTTCCACCCAGTGATACTCTTCCAGGAAAAGGACCAGCATCCTTGCCGTGCAGCTCCAGAAGTCCGCCGCCTTCGGGGAAATCTCTTTCGTATCCTCCGCAATTTCGCGGACTCTGTCCTCGTCCAATGTAAACAATTCGTTCATTGTTCCCTCTGTCATACGACTCTTTGTTCTCTTTCAGTCTTTTGCTTCATGTTCTGCAGTCCCAAAGTCCGCGGATGTCCTATTCGCAGGGCCGCTGCTACGCACCCAGATACATCACAATAAATCCGAACGCCAGAACCAGTCCGTTCAGAAGCATTCCCAGATAAGAGGTGAGATAGAATTTCTCCGGCTCTCTCCGGGACAAAATGGCCAGAATCATTCCGGCCAGAGAGAAAAAAAGACATATAAAAACGACGCCGCCATAGCGCAGCTGCGCCTGACCGCCGTTTTTATATGTCAGATAGACCATAATACTGCAGGAGAGCAGGGAAACGCCTCCCAGAATCACGGAAATCAGGGCGCTGACCGACTGCTCCCGGCTGCTGAATAAATGTCCATGAGGCTTTCTCAATTAATGCACCCCATATTCCTCGTAGTATTTGTGAAGAGCCTCTTTCATCTCTTCATTCAGGAACGCTTCCGTTTTTCCTTCCTTCGGCGTTCCGAGGTAATCCATGACATCCTGCATGGTCACGATAGCGCCTGCCGGAAAGCCGTATTTCGCCTTGATCTCATCAAGAGCGGAAACCTTACCTTCCATGCCGACCTCCATGCGGTTCAGAGATACCATCAGACCCAGAATTTCTACGTCCGCCTGCGCACGCAGAATCGGAACGGTCTCTGCCATCGAAGCACCGGAGGTTGTGACATCCTCGATGATGACCACGCGGTCACCGTCACGGAGCTTGCTGCCGAGAAGGATTCCCTTATCTCCGTGATCCTTGACTTCCTTGCGGTTTGCGCAGTAGCGGATCTCCACGCCGTAAATCTTGCTGATGGCCATAACCGTAGCCACTGCGAGCGGAATTCCCTTATACGCCGGTCCGAAAAGGACATCGAAATCCAGTCCATAGGTATCATGAATGGCTCTTGCGTAATATTCTCCCAGACGGATCAGCTGTCCGCCCGACTGATAGGCCCCTGCATTCATGAAAAACGGCGACTTGCGGCCGCTCTTTAAGGTAAAATCCCCGAATTTAAGGACACGGGAGTCCAGCATAAAATCAATAAAGTCCTTTTTGTACTGTTCCATAACCTGTCTGTTGCTCCGTTCTTTCGTTTCTGAATCAGGAAAGCGCTGTGCGAAGATCCTCGATCATATCCACGGTTGCCGCTCTCGCTGCATCCGCAAAGCCCTCTTCGCCAAAGCGTGAATACTTATCCTTCTTATAGGCCGCAATGATTCCGCGGGAGGAGTTGACGATTGCTCCGTCTCCGTTCTTGTCGAAAAATCCGGACAGATCCTTGGCGGTGGCTCCCTGTGCGCCATACCCGGGTGCCAGAATGAAGGTATGCGGCATGAGCTCGCGCAAAACCTTCGCCTGCTCCGGATAGGTTGCCCCAACAACAGCTCCGACATTGCTGTACGCGCCATCCATCGACTGCCCGCCCCACTCGCGGACCTTCTCACCAACCACCTCATACATGTGGCGGCCATCCTCGATCCGGATGTCCTGAAATTCTCCGCTGGAAGGATTGGAGGTCTTCACCAGAACGAAAATGCCCTTGTCCTCCTGGTTGCAGACATCCACGAACGGCTTGATGCCATCGGTTCCCAAATACGGATTTACCGTTGCAAAATCCTCATCAAATGCCCGGATCCGGTGTCCGCCGATCTCCACTCTTCCCAGATGGGCTCTTGCATACGCTTCCGAAGTGGATCCGATGTCGCCCCGCTTGACATCACCAATGACAATCAGTCCCTTCTCCTGGCAGTAGCGCACCGTCTTCCAGTAAGCAATCATGCCCGGAATTCCGAACTGCTCATACATTGCGATCTGCGGCTTCACGGCCGGAACCAGATCTGCAACCGCATCCACAATCTCCTTGTTGAAGCGCCAGACAGCCTCCGCTGCCGCACTCAGATCTTCATCATACGCCGTCTCATCCACATGACGGGCCGCATCCTTAACCAGCTGCTCCGGAATGAAGCTCATCTGCGGATCCAATCCGACAACTACCGGTGCATTTTTCTCCCGGATTTTTGCAATCAGTTTTGAAATCATTGATATCCTTTCTTGTCGTGCCTGCTCCAAACAGGAGGACGTGCCATCAGGCACCTGCTAATATATCGGTTGCAGTATAACGCAGAATTTGGCTCCTATGCAACCAACGAATCATTATCTTGTACTAAGAAAGATCTCTTCCCGTTTGGCCTTCTCATCCCCGGGATAGGATTTTAAGTAGGTTTCCATCAGTGCCTGCGCCTGTTCAAACTCTCCCAAGTGCTCATATGCCACGATTTCATTGAATGAAAGGCTCTGCAGACATTCTGTCCCGCCGAGCTTTTTCCCTTCCTGAAATGCGTCCAGCGCCGACTCGTAATCCTCCATTTTCATGCAGCACAGTCCCAGCTGATTATAGACCTCCGGATGCGTCGTATCCGAAGAAAGGAAGGTCTTGTACACATTGGTAGCGTAATTATAATCTCCCAGTGCCTCATAGGTTCTTCCGAGCATCAGGACAACTTTTTCGTCGGTATTGTTCTGCAGCTGTTCCAGATTCGTCCGCGCCGTGTCATAATCTCCGACGTAGTAGGCGATCCGTCCGCGGTCATATCCGCTCATGCTGTCCGAGCTCTGATCCAGAGCATCCTGCAGGTATTTTTTTCCCTCTTCCTCATAGCCGTTGCTGGCCATAGCAGAATAAATGGAGAGCAGGCGATCATAATTCGATGGTTCCAGTGAGATTGCCTTGGAAAAATCCTTCTGCATTCCTTCGGTATCGCCCATCTGCATTTTCACTCCGCCGCGAAGTTCCAACGCGTCTGCGTCCTTCGGTCGAAGGACAACGATAGCATCATAAACCTCCAGCGCTGACTCGTAATCTCCCAGCTTGTCATAGCAGGAGCCGAGATAGTAGTTGATGTCATAATCACTGTCCGTCGGAATGATTCCGGATTCCGAAAGTGCCGTTTCAAACGCCTCAGCCGCCTTTTTATAATCTCCAAGCCCCATCAGGGAAATTCCAAGGCACCGGTAATTCTCTGCTCCCGTGTTTTTCGCATCAATCTGCTGCTGATAGAAATCAGCCGCCTCCTGATAGGATCCTGCCTGCAGGAGCTTGCTTCCCTGCGTTTCCACATTCCCGGTATCCACTCCGGGGGCCGATCCGCAGCCGCCAAGAAAAAGAACAGACAGAAGACTCATCAAAAGCGTTGTCTTCTTCACCGGCAGCTGGACGAGTACAATTGCCGATGCCATCAGGACGCATCCCACCAGCTCGCGCCCCGACAGGGTCTGATGCAGAATGAAGAACGCCGACACCGCGCTGATCACCGATTCCAGGGACATAATCAGAGACGCAATTGCCGGGTCTGCTCCCTTCTGCCCGACAATCTGCAGCGTATAGGCAATTCCACTCGAAAAAATTCCGGCATAAAGAAGAGACAAAAGGGCCCCCGCAGATACCCCGGCAAGAGACAGGTTTCCTTGTCCTGCTGCAATAACCGTTCCGATGACACCTGCCGTCAGAAACTGCATACAGGACAACTCCACGCCGTCCGTCCTCGCCGCAAAATGATCAATGCTCATAATTTGCACCGAGAACATCAGCGCACAGCCAATCAGAATCAATTCCCACCGCCCGATATGGAAGGATTCTCCCGGCTTCATGCACAGGAAATAGAGCCCGACCGCTGAAATTGCCGCTGCAATCCAGACCCTTGCCCTGCTTCTTCTTGTGAAAAAGAAGGAAAGGATGGGCACAATGATGATATACAGTGCCGTAAGAAAGCCTGCCTTTCCGACCGGAACATAAGGGATTGCCACCTGCTGAAGCCAGGACGCTGTCACAAGGGCAATCCCGCAGACGATTCCGCCCCTTACGGACTGCCTGTGATCCACCGGTTCTACCGTCCGGTCTTTCTGCAGAATTCGTTTCCCTCGGAGCCTCTCCCGGACAATGACGAGTGGAAGCAGGACCGCAAATCCCATCAGAAAGCGCAGTCCCACGAATGTCATCGCGCTGATTTCATCGCTTCCGATTCTCTGCGCCACAAAGGCAGTTCCCCAGATCAGGGCGCCCAGAAAACAGCTGACTGCATTGCGAAACGGCATCTTGCCCGCTGAGGTCTGTTTTTCTTCCATGCTGAAGCTTACCTTTCTGTGCCGCTTTTTTTGCAGCACCCCAAGGAGAAATGCCCGTATCGGACCATCTCAGTTCTCTTCAAATTCCACGTTGACGTAGAAGCCGCGTTCATTCTCTTCCACTGACTTCACGATGCCCTTCCGGGCCTTCAGCCGCTTCGTAAACGGAATATTGCCGCTCATCGCAAGCGAAGGGTTGATCGTGTAATAATAATTACTCGGAAGAAGCCCCTCCGAGACAGTCACCTCCTGGCCTTCCTTCAGAAGTTCCGGGCGCTCCATCTTGAACTCCATTTCACGTTTCATGTTTCTACCCCGCTGAGGCAAAATCCACGAAGGTGGTTTTGCCGAATGCGGCAGCCGGTGCGTCAGCACCGATGCTGCTTGTTTGGAAGTGACATATCAATGTCACTTCCAAACTTCTACCCCGCTGAGGCAAAATCCGCGAAGGCGGTTTTGCCGAATGCGGCAGCCGGTGCGTCAGCACCGATGCTGCTTGTTTGGAAG
>ERZ808246.761-NODE-761-length-25619-cov-3.245032_pt1 | contig 25619 bp, 20 predicted proteins | sample MGYA00521083_ERZ808246 | MGnify/ENA primary metagenome ERZ808246 (study PRJEB31516, sample SAMN03275577) | gut metagenome | biome: mammalia-associated habitat; material: feces | host: Papio cynocephalus | place: Kenya | collected 2012-07-07 ... | reverse complement strand
ACCAATCTCATTTCAATTCTACAAGAAGACCATATCGAAAAACTTTAATGCGCAAGACTATCGGGTGAAGTCAATTTACGGAGAAAATGGTGTTGGAAAAACGGCAGTGATCACAGCAGTTAAGATTCTCCGTGAACTTATTTGGAATGCCGGATATCTCAGCGATTCCAAGACACAGGAGATGCTGTTTAATCTGGTGAATAAGACAACGCAGTGCTTGGAGATTACAGCAGAATTTCTGAATAACATAGAAGGAAAAAGTGAAATTGTAAAATATCATGTCCGCGTGGAAAAACACCCGGAAGAAGGGGGATATGTCATCAACCGGGAAGATTTGACCGTGAAGCCAAGATCAAATCCAAAATCGGTTGGACAAATGATCTACGCGGTGGAGAACGGTGAGATATGTTACGCAGCAGGCTTGAAAAATGATGCAGAGAAAATCCGAACCGTTACGGCAAATCTTCTGCTTCAGCGGAGCATGATATCCTTGTTCCCCAGAATCTATCATAGAACGAAGAACGGCAGGTTCGTTAGTCGGTTGATCGATGTGGCTTATTTTGCTGCATCGATTAAGGTTTATCTGAACGAAGAGGACCGGCATGACCGCTTTTTCATGAACCAGTCCATGCAGAATATGCTGAATCTGGCGGATGATGCCGATGTGGCGTGGAGAGATTTTCTTCGCAATATGAAGCGGCAGATACAGGGTAGTGTGCTGAAGGATTATGTACCCATAAGTGAATTTGAGGAATATGAGAATCAGATAGAAAGATTGGAACGGTTTCTGAAAAAGTTTAAGCCGGATCTTCAGAAGATTCTTATTGATCGTACAGAGGATGGGAATGTCTATCGCTGCACACTGAATCTTGATTATGGGAGCTATCGGGTTAATGAGGAATTTGAAAGTACTGGCATCAAGAAGCTGATGCGGATGTTTGAGAGCTTTGATTCTGCCAGCACCGGTGGAATCGTGTTCATTGATGAATTGGATTCCAATATCAACGATGTGTATCTGTGCAAGCTGATTGAGTATATCGCGCAATATGGAAAAGGACAGCTGTGCTTTACGGCCCATAATCTTAGTCCAATGCATTTTTTGAAAAAGATGAAAAAGTCGATAGACTTTATGACGGCGGATCATCGTGTAATTCCATGGAATGTTAATGGGAATTTTACACCGGAGAATCAGTTTCGGAACGGAATGATTGAAGGATGCCCGCTGAATATAGAGGCCAGTGATTTTATTGGAATCTTCGGAAGGGAGTAACGAAGTGCAGATACTCTTTTGCCTGGAAACAAACGAGAAAGCGGATACTGACTGGGTATATATACATGAAACGATTGAACGGTTTTATGTATATAGGACAGATCGCCTTCGCCCTGTCTATATGGAAACGAAGATGAATCTTCTTCAACCTAAGGTGCAAAAGAAAATCGGAAGATACACAAAAGAATATAAGGGAGAAACCGTGGTTGTGGTATGTACGGACACGGATTGTTATGATACAGACTGCATGCAGAAAGAAGACAATGAGAAGATAAATGCCTTTTGTAATGCACATCAGTATAAAGCCATATGGTTTTGCAGAGATATTGAAGAAGTGTATACAGGAAAGCGCGCTGCCAAGAAGGACAAGGTGGATGCTACTGAAAAATTCCGAAAAAAGCGGTGTATTGAGCAATGCAGTGAAAAGAAACTAAGCCAGAGCGCATATGCGCATGGAACGAGCAATATTTTAAATGTCTTGAATGAATTGCTTGAAAGAAAATGCGTTTATTAAAATTAATCGTCAATTAAACCTGACACGGGTGCTAAAATAGAAAAAAGAGACAACTGCGCAAGGAATTCTCAATATAAGACTATTGTATTCTGGCAGCAACCTCGCTGATCTGTATGATCTGCTAACAATACTGTCGGAACTGAGCAAGGCGCATATTGCGAATAACAAGGCGGTTATGCAGGCTTATGGCTTTGCAATGAAGATAACAGAGGCAGATTGCTTGACGAAGTTATTTAAATTGTACGAAAAGGGGTAATAAAGAATGCCAGATAATATGACAAATGAATGGTTAAATCTTCCAGGGAAGAAGGTGGACTGTATTAATGAAAAGGGGCAGTGTAGATATAATTTGAATGGAGAGACGATAAAGGATGAAGATGGGGAAGTGTTGTGTAGTACTGAGAAAATAAAACGATATATTGGAAATTTAGTGCTCGCTTTTTGTCTCCCGACGGACAATATCGTACTATTGGCTGGAGCTGGTGCATCTGTGGTAACTGATAACAAGGGAAACATAGATACACGCTATGGTCTGACGATGAAAGAGTTAAGGCAAGTGGTATTTAGAAAACTTGATGAAAAGCATAAGTCAAATGAAGTGTATGATTTTGAGGAACTGGCAAAGATGACTTCATTTTTACCTAAGGAGGATGAGACAAACCTAGAAGAATTTTTATCGGTTCTTATAGAATCTCAGGCGTTTATTAAGAGAGGAAGAAAAAAGTACCAAAGATCAATTGAAACCATACGGAGCATTATCAAATTCAAAACCAGTTATGAGTATAATCCGGATGTTTTTAAGCATGCAGCATTGATTCAAGAATTATCAGCCTTAGTAAAAAGACCAGATAGGCTTTCTGTAGTTACAACAAACTATGATACATTATTCGAAGACGCTGCTGATTATATAGATTTTACCGTTTTTGATGGTTTTAATTTTACACATACGCCAAAGTTTAATAGTGATATGTTTGACTGGAGTCTGGCGAAAGAAATTGCTGATAAAAAAAGCAATAAAATAGAATACAAGAAGTCCGTGATTAATTTATTAAAAATACACGGTTCATTAACATGGACAAGAGCAGAGGATGGAGCAATTATTCGAGAAAATAAGAAAAATATCAAGGATCCATTGATGATTTTTCCAAGTTCAAATAAATATAGGCAGAGTTATGAAGACCCTTATTTTGAGTTGTTCTCAAAGTTTCAGGAGCTTTTGAAGAGGCCGAATACGCTTCTTTTAACTACTGGATTTAGTTTTGCAGATGATCACATATCTAAGATGATAATTCAAGCAATCAAACACAATCCTGGATTGTCAATATTGGCATGTGATTATACATTGGATACATCATATAAATGTTCAAATTGGAAAGAATTACTGAAGCTGCAAGATGATGGATTTAGGATAGGTTTTTGCAGAGCTACATTAGATAAAGATTTGACGATATATTTTAGGAATGGTGGCAGATATGATTGATTCATTTTATACGGATATAGATAAATCAAATTACTATTTGGGCTTAGTTTCTCAAGTATATAAAGATAACATTGTTATTCAAGTAGAAAACTTGTCGTGGCTTAACTACAGAAGGTTGAAACAAGATCTGCTTGTACCAGGAACAGTGAATTATTTCGTGCTGATAGATTCAGTGAATGGAATCTTTTTAGGAGAAGTGACACAAGCGAAACTTCCGGGAAACGAAAGTGTTCACCAATATCTTTTGGAAGGATCTTCAGAGAAGGTTTACCCTGAGTTGAATATAGATATTGTCGCTGTTTATAGCGACAATGAAGAAAAATTTATTCCGGCGGGCTTTGAAACAGTTGAATTGACTAATAAGACATATGTGGCGAATGAGATTGTAACGGAAATATTTTACTCTTCACTAAATGTTAATATAGAGACGCAAAAAGAAGAAGATCTTCCTACATTCGCAGTTGCTCCAAATTATGGGAATAGAGAAATTGCATTTAAACCTAGCACATTATTTGATAGACACTTGATGTGTATTGGGACAACGAACAGTGGTAAGTCAACAACGGCACTTGCGGTTCTGGATAAATTGATAGGAAAACATAAAAAAGTGCTGATAATTGATCCTACAGGTGAATATCGCGATGCATTTAAAGAAAATTATGTTGAAAAATTAACCCTTGGACCGGACACGGTGGTCGATACAGGTAGTATTTCTTTTACGCAGTGGGCGACATTGTTTGAAACAAATGATACATCTCAACCAGCTGTATTAGCAGATGCAATTAAAAGTTTACGTTATCAATTCAAAAATGGGAAATCTGAAGTTTACGTCAAAAAAGGACGAAAGGTTGCTGATGTTCAAATGGAATTATCAAGTCTTAATCCTACAGATTCTCAATTTGAATTAAATTTGCTGGCACAGCAAATTACGGAAGAAGCGGTCGAATTGGATAAAAACCAAATAAAGTATCAATCTGGAGCATTTCAGTTTAACCAGAAACAGTGGTTGGTGCAGAAAATAGATTATAAACTTAAAAATTCTCAAATTCTGAACTTTTTTACAAAAAATCCATCAAAAAAACAGCTGCTAGAAGAAGTAGATAAATTTATAGAGGGAGATATAGAGTCACTGTATATAAATGCCTCTGAAATTGGCATAGGTGATGAAATTGGAGCTGTGATTATTGATCTTTTATCTACCTATATCATGGATCATAAAAAGAAAGATTCTATTGGATTTGTGGTTTTTATTGATGAAGTACATAGGTATTTTGGTGATGTGAATCGAAGACAATATCAACGGGGGTTGACATATATTGCTAGAGAAGGAAGGAAAAAAGGTATATTTTTGTTTTTGACTAGTCAGAATCCACAAGATGTACCGAATGAACTCTTAGGACAGATAGGAACGTTATTTGTACATAGGCTGACCTATAAAGAAGATTTGGAAACTATTCGTAATCATTTGTCATATGATGCAATCAAACAAGTCCCTAAATTAAATAAGGGAGAAGCTATCCTAACTAGTATAAATCTGATGCGAGAGATTGAGTTGCAAATAATTAGATGCAGTAGAATGCATCATAATTCGACAGTGAAACTGTAGGTGTGAACTTCACGAAAATTTACGTTTGATGGCTTTCAGGTTTAATCCTTGGAGTCATCGGTGCTGAAAATCTAAGATTTCTTCAATTGAATTCGCTATCTTGAATCTGTTCAGTTATCACGCGACATGCTCTCGACGGCGAAAACAGAAAATTAATTAGGCCAAAAGTACTTCTCCGATTGCGTCGTATTGAAGTAACAGGCACAGTTCTATCGGGAAGATTGCACGATCCTGTGATCTCATTTGGCCTCTGAACATTCGAAACGGCACATCTATTGCGTCGAAATAAGTGGCTTTGCCATCGGGATAATTAGAAAACTGTATACTGTATCAAAATATGGAATGGACACAGATTTAAGGTGAATGCCAGATGATAAAAAAGAATTAGAGGCAAGAGAAAAAGCTGTACTTGCTGCATATAGAGATAATAATGTTGGCAAGGCAGTAAATTATATCATTGATGATTTAATTAAAAAGTATAAAATCAAGAAATTGTATCGTTTTTGTCCGCCAGAGGAATATGAAATTGATGCTATTGAGCATTTAATTTTGTACATGTGTAGACCTATGAAATATGAGGATAAGGGAGACTGCAAGTAGAAAGATAATTTAGAAGCTCTTGTGAAATTTTATATAAATAATGACAGAAGTCTCTGGAAAAACACTCAAAAGTATGGGAGATATAATATATATCGTATTGCGGCTGAAAATATTAGAAATAATCCAAAATATAGGACTGTCCAAGATATAGCAAGAAATATGTGTGTGATTGCGTGTGCAACAGACAAAATATCGGATTATATGTGGAAAAACTATGCTTCTAAAAAAACAGGGGTTGCGTTGGAATATGATTTACAGAACATATTAAAACAATTATGCTTGATGCCTGACATTAAGCTGTTTCCTGTTCGTTATGTGGATGAAAGAGCAAACACAGAGGACATATGGTTTGGACCTGAAGATTATAATAGTGAAGGAAATGATAAAATTTTGCAAAAGTATATTCTTTCCTGCTTAACAAAAAATAGATTTCCTTATTCGCAAGAAAGTGAATGAAGATTTATATCTTTAACTCCAGAAACGAGTATGCATTATGAAAATTTAAAACATCCTTTTATTAGACCAAATAAGATAATTTTGGGAGAGAATATAGAAAAAATAAGCAGTTTGAATATAAAATTATTGAATGTGCGGAAACTTACAATATTGCATATAGTTGAAAATAAATCTTGCGTAATAGTTCAATATGCTTTGATATTCGGCAGAGTGTGACATGTGTTTTTGTGTGTCTAAGAGAATTACTTTATAAATTCCAGCGGATAAAACAGATTTTAACAGGGAGTGGCATAAAGTTGGAGAATATCTGCAACAAATAAATCTGTGAGAAAGTGAAGATGAAATTTTGAAGAAAATCCTTTTATTAGGCGGTTCTGCGCAGCAGGTGCCCGTCATCGAAAAAGCAAAGCAGCTCGGATACTACACAATTCTGTGTGACTATCTGCCGGACAATCCGGGACAATATTCAGCAGACAAGTTTTATCCTGTTAGTACGACGGACAAGGAAGCTGTTCTTGAGATCGCAGAGAAAGAGCTGGTTGACGGTGTGCTGGCATATGCATCCGATCCGGCTGCACCGACGGCGGCGTATGTCGCGGAGAAGATGGGACTTCCCGGGAATCCATATGAATCAGTGGAGATTCTCTGCAACAAGGACCGCTTTCGTCATTTCCTGACAGAGAATGATTTTTCTGCACCGCAGGCAAAGGACTATGCTCTTGTAGAAGAGGCCTTGCAAGAAGAAGGAAGCTTCGACTATCCGATTATCATAAAGCCGGTGGATTCCTCCGGGAGCAAGGGGGCAACGGTTCTGTATACGGAAGAGAGCTTGAAGGAAGCGCTAGAATTTGCATTTTCTTTTTCCAGATCACATCGGCTCATCATTGAGCACTTTATCGAGAAGAAGCACCCGTATCTGATCGGCGGTGATCTTTTCATTGAAGATGGGAAAATCGTCCTATGGGGCCTGCTGAACTGCCATAGAGATACAAATGTGAATTCGCTGGTTCCTGTTGGGAAAAGCTATCCGCTTCAGCTTGGGCCTGCAGATATGCAGAATGTCAAGGACACGCTGACATCTATGGTGGAAAAGCTAGGAATCCGCGATGGTGCCATGAATGTAGAACTTGTGGTGGATGAACAGGACCTTGTCTGGCCGATTGATGTCGGACCCAGAAGCGGCGGGAACATGATTCCGGATCTGTTGGGAGATATGTTCGGCGTGGATATTGCTCAAATGTCCATAGAAGCCGCGATGGGAACAGCAATCAAAGAAAACGATGCACACGAGCCGGAAGGTTGCTATGCCACTCACAATCTGCACAGCAGACGAAGCGGCATTTACCAGGGAATACGTTTTTCACAGGAGATTGAGCCGTACATCTATCGGAAATGCGTGTACAAGAAGCCGGGAGATCCGGTTGAATTCTTTGACAATGCTTCGAAGTGTCTGGGAATTGTCTTTCTGAAATTTCCGTCGCAAACCGTGATGGAAGATCTTCTGAACCGGATCAATGATCTGATCCGGATTGAAGTGAAGACAGATGCTGAGATTCAGCAGGTCACCGGGAAGGAAGAGCTCGCAGGTGTGATTCATGCTTGTGACGACGCATTTTCGAACCCGGTTGCAAAGAGAACGATTTATCCGGAGCTGTTGGACAAAATCTCTGCGCATGGAATCTGCATTTATGCTCATCGCGAAGAGACAATGGGCTATTGCGCCTTTTATGCAAACGATTCGAAACAAGGGAACGCATACATCACCCTTCTGGCAGTCCGGCCGGAATATCAGCACATGCATATCGGAGCGGATTTGCTGCAGGAAGCATTCAAGCTGATGCGTTCCTGTGGAATGAAGCACTGCTGCCTTGAAGTGTATAAGAATAATCCGACTGCACTTCACTTTTATGAGGCAATGGGATTTGAAATGGCACAGGAGTGTGGAGACAAAAATCTGATGATACGTGAGATAGGAGCGGAAGCTTTTTCCGGGGGGGGGCAACAGTCTGATGGAGAGCGCCACTATTCACAGGAAAGGAATTGTCATATAGTATTTTATTTATCGTATGTGAGACCTGCGATAAGAAAGAACCGCAATGCAGCGTAAGAACAGGATGGGGAAATGAAAATGAGCAGTTTTTACACGGAAGAAGAATTAAAAACCATAGGATTTAAGCACATCGGGGGGGGGTACCCTGATCAGTAGGAAAGCCAGCATTTATGGCGCAGAGAACATCAGCATCGGACATCATGTCCGGATTGATGATTTCTGTATCCTGAGCGGAACAATTGAAATCGGCAATTATGTGCATATCGCAGCAGGAGCGATGCTGTTCGGCGGAGAAGCCGGAATCCGGTTGCAGGATTATGTTGGCATTTCTTCCAGAAGTGCCGTTTACGCAGCAAGTGATGACTATTCAGGAAGATTTCTGACGAATCCGACAGTCCCTGAGAAGTATCGTCATATCATCAGTAAGAGCGTCTGTATGGACAAGCATGTACTGATCGGCACCGGATGCACAGTTTTGCCGGGAGTGATGATTGGAGAAGGAACCTCCGTCGGAAGCATGTCTCTGGTGAACAAATCTTTGGATGCATGGGGAATCTATGTTGGGATCCCATGCAGACGAATAAAAGGACGCAGCAAGGACCTGCTCCTTCAGGAGAAACACATGATTGCAGAATGCGGGATGCAGTAAGAAGCCTGTTCCGTCGACCCGGACGGTTACGCAATCCGTGAGATAAAATCCATGTCCCTTCTCTACATCAGAGAAGGGACATTTTCTATGAAAAAATTGATGATTCTCGGCGGATCGCGTTATGCACTGCCGGTGATTGAAGCGGCACATAAACTCGGTATTTATACCATCACGTGTGATTATCTGCCGGATAACATTGCACACAAGTATTCGGATGAATACTGCAATGTCAGCATTATCGAAAAGGAAAAGGTGCTGGATGCGGCCAGACAGCATCGTATCAATGGTATCATGTCTTTTGCCTGTGACCCGGGCGTAGTCACGGCAGCCTATGTTGCGGAGAAGATGGGCCTTCCGAATGTTGGCCCCTATGAATCCGTCTGCATTCTGCAAAATAAAGGAAAATTCCGTGATTTTCTGACGAAAAACGGCTTTACCGTTCCAACAGCAAAGAGTTACAAGAGTGTGGACGATGCGCTGAAGGATGCAGAAATGTTCCATTGGCCGGTCATTGTAAAACCAACTGACTCTGCGGGCAGTAAGGGCGTCACGCGTGTGGATGATCCGGAAGATTTGGAGAAGAGCATTCGGTATGCACTTTCCTATTCTCATTCGGATGAGTTTATCATTGAGGATTTTATTACCCAGCATGGCTATTCTTCGGATTCCGACAGCTTTTCTATTGATGGAGAGTTGAAGTTTGTTTCTTTTGACTGCCAGCATTTCGATAAGGATGCGGAGAATCCATATACTCCGGCGGCATACAGCTGGCCTTCATCAATGAGCAAGAAACATCAGGAGGAGCTGACCTCTGAGATCCAAAGGCTGCTGAAGCTCCTTCATATGCGAACAGCAGTCTACAATATTGAAACTCGTGAAGGAACCGATGGGAAGGCGTATATCATGGAACTGTCTCCTCGCGGAGGCGGAAATCGCCTTTCGGAATGCCTTCGTTACGCGACGGGAGTTGATATGATCACCAATATGGTGAAGTATTCGGTCGGAATGCCGTTGGATCCGATGGAGCAAAAACCATATGAAGGCTGCTGGGCGGAAATCATTCTGCACAGCGATCAGGAGGGAATCTTCCAGAGACTCTGGATCTCTGACGAGATTGCAGATAATGTGGTGGAACGAGATCTTTGGATTGAGCCGGGGACACCGGTTGGGGGCTTCAAAGGAGCCAATGAAGCAATCGGGACATTGGTGCTTAGATTTGAGAGCCAGGAACGAATTGAGGAAGTTCTGGGCAATCAGAGCAAGTATGTCGGAGTAAAGCTGAAATAACGTGCGGAGAACGGAATGAAAGAAATTGGCGGATTTCTTGAACTGGAATTAAATCATGGACCAGAATTTCATGAACGGGGAATTGCACTGAACAGTGGGCGGAATTGCCTACGTTATTTGTTGCGCGCCAGACAAATCAAAAAAATCTGGCTTCCCAAGCTGCTCTGCTCGGCAATATCAGATACCTGTACCGAGGAGAATGTAGAAATTGCATACTATTCTGTAAAAGGCACTCTGCGTCCGAATCTCGCGGAAATCAGTAATCACGAGGACTGGATCTATCTGATTAATTTCTATGGCCAGTATAGCGGCGAAGAAATTGCTGCATATGCAAGAAAATATAAGAATCTTATTATTGATAATGTGCAGGCATTCTATACCAGACCATTTGGAAATCTGGATACAATCTATACCTGCCGGAAATTTTTTGGCGTGCCTGACGGAGGATATCTTTATACAGATTGCAGATTTTCTGAAAATCTGCAGACGGATGAATCTCATGACAGGCTTGCTTTCCTGGCAGGACGACTGGAGCGTTCGGCAAATGAATTCTATTCGGCGTATCGAGCCAATGAGCAGCTGATAGATTGCCTTCCTCTTCGTAAAATGTCTGCGGCGACACACAATCTTTTACGCGGAATTGATTATGCACACATTAAAATAGTCCGGGAACAGAACTTTTGCTATTTACAGGAACAGTTGCAGCAGATGAATCAATTGAAGTTGTGTGTTCCGGATGGTCCATATATGTATCCGCTTCTGATAGAAAATGGTGCGGAAGTCCGTAGAAAATTGCAGGAAAAGAAAATATATGTTCCGACCCTGTGGCCAAATGTTATGGAAGACCTCGAGCAGGGGGAAATGGAGCATCAGCTTGCGGAAAATATACTGCCGCTACCATGCGATCAGCGATATGACCTACGGGATATGGAAAACATTGTGAAGTATGTATCGAAAGAAATACAAGTGGGAGTGTAACAGGCAGCCTGACAGCTGTATGAGATAGAGAATTCAAAGGAGGATGCAGCATGAAGAAAATTATCATTTTTGGCGCAACAGGAAACGTAGGTTCGTATGTGCATAAGTACGCATGTGAGTACTTCAAAGGCCGGTACGAGATCATTGCATCAGGACATCGGCAGACGGATTTCTTTGAAAAGCAGGGACAGAAGTATGTTTCGGTCGATATCAGCAGATCAGAGGAGTTCAACAAACTTCCGCAGGAAGATGTTTATGCTGTGATTGATCTTGCTGCACAGATCCCATCCTACATGAAGGGGTATCAGCCTGAAAAGTATGTACAGTCAAATATCCTGGGTGCGTACAATGTACTTGAGTACTGCCGGAAGGTTCACGCAGACCGCATCTTATTCTCAACGACCGTGTTTGATATTTCACTGTCTGCGACGAATGGAACCGTGCTCAAACCGGATATGCCGTATAACTTCAGCTATAAAGGGGATCATGCTGTTTATGTGATTACAAAGAATACGGCGATTGAATTCATGAAGCATTACTATGCGGAATATGGCTTGAAGTATTTCATTTTCCGCTTCCCGACAATTTACAATTACAGTCCGTATCATTATTATCATCCGAATGGAGTAAAGACGCTTCGCCCGGTTTATCGCATGATTGATCAGGCAATGAAGGGAGAACCGATCGAGCTCTGGGGAGATCCGAATTACGCGAAGGATATGGTCCATGTCTACGATTGTGCACAGATGATTTGCAAGGCAGTCGAAGTGGATCGCGATCATGGCTGGTATAACGTTGGTACAGGCATTCCCGTTACGCTGCAGCAGCAGATTGAGACAATTATTAAGGTGTTTTCTCCTGCAGATCATCCCTCTCAGATTGTCTATCGTCCGGATAAGCCGGCCGGCGGTGGCTTTCTTATGGATGTGACGAATGCGAAGGAAGAACTTGGCTATGAGCCGAAGTACGATGTGGAGGCACTGTTTCGGAATTATAAAGAGGAAATGTCCGTGAACAGGTTTAAGGAACTGCGCGGTGAATGAGAATTCACGGCCCAAAATGCACAGCCAGAAAGACGTTCGGCTTTCTGATGGCAGAACTGCTTGCCGGTTCAGAAATTTTGCTTTAGAATAGTTTTATTAAATGAACAGCGATTTAAGAAGATGAAATTTCTGACACAAAAGAAAGCAGGAAACTATGGAGAGCAAATCTGGGGATAAGCTTCTCAAAATCATGGAGTACGTCATTCTGCAGGAGGAACCGCTTCGCCTGCTGGATGTGGCCAAGGGAATGGAAATGAACTCCGCCACGGCGCTCCGCTATCTGACAACACTGGTCAACAGTGGCTATATTGAGCAGAATCCGGAAACACTGAAATATCGGCCGACCTATAAGATTAAGGGCCTTGCTACACACATCAACCGGGATGGTGAGCTGAATATGATCGCAAGACCCTATCTGGAGAACATTGCAGAACGGGTGGGCGAATCGGTCTGCATTTCGGTAGAAGCGAATGGGAAAGCTGTTTATATTGATGTGATTCACAGCACGAAGAACACGTTGATCGCATTTCAGCGAGCCGGGACCTATTCACCGCTTTATTGCACCGGAAACGGGAAGCTGCTCCTTCTGAATTATACGCAGGAGGAACTTGATCAGTATATCAGGAAAACAGGCCTGAAGAAGTATACCGAACATACAATCACCAGCAGGCAGGCGCTTCTGAAGGAACTTGCCTTGGTCAGAAAGCGCGGGTATGCCTATGATGAGCAGGAGCGGGAAGATGGGATCCGCTGCATTGCCTTTCCGATTCGTAACGCGGAGTCGAAGGTGATTGCCGGTGTCAGCGTATCCGGCCCGATTGAACGCATGACCGATGAGGTGCTGGAACCGAACATTCCGTATCTGCGCGAACAGGTTATGCAAATATCCGAGAAAATGGGATATCATGTGATTTGAAATTCGCAATACGAGGATAAAATTATAGAAACATAGAAAGATGGAGAACGAAAACGACGAAAATCGTGACCGTTCTCCATCTTTTTTGTGCAAAAACATATTGAATTGAAAAAATGATATTGACTTTCAAATAGAGAAACTGTAATATGATCTTAAATTGAAAGCGAATTTCAAATATTGAAATTCAGAGATGCATTCAAAGACATAATGTATCGTAGGAGGGTGAAATGAAAAGGCGTGTATTAGCAACAACATTGATTGGGATGATGGCAACCGCTGCCATAACAGGATGCGGCTCCGGAAATGAAGGGGAAGCAGTGACAGGTAGCACGGAACAGGCTGAGGCGGCAGATGCGGTTGAGACAGCGAACAGTGGAGAGTCTGCAGAAGCAGGCAATCTGTCCGGGGATATTACTTTCGTATGCAGTGCGACAGAAGCCTTGGGTGTGCAGGCGGCATTTGATGAATTTCAGAAGCAGTATCCGAATACAACGCTGAACATCACGAATTCTCAGGATGTTACGGATTTCGAGACAATGATGACGGCGTGGATTGCATCGAATTCTCTTCCGGATATGTACATTGCTCAGGTCGGCGCAACGGAGCAGGGATACGCAAGAGAAGGCTATCTGCTTCCGCTGACGAACACAGGAATCATAGACAACCTGATTGAGTGCGACACGAGTCTGATCACATATGATGGTGAGTACTACGCATTTCCTATGACAAGTGCGATTTCAGTTACTCTTTGTAACAATGCCAAACTAAAGGAGCTAGGGATCGAGATTACCCGGGAGAATTATCCGAAGTGCATGGATGATTTTCTGGATCTGATGCAGCAGGTAAGAAATGCAGGTGTGGAATATCCGTTCGGAATTGCGGGTTCTGACCTTTCGTCCTGCACGGCATGGCCGTTCCAGTATATGTATCAGGTGCTGTATGGAGAGGATCCGAACTTCTATGCAGATGTCTTAAAAGGCGACAAGGCATGGAACGGACCGGAGTTTGTGGAGATGTTTGCGGAATATGACCGGATTCGCGAATATGTATCTCCGGATTCCACGGGAAAGACGATGAATGAGGTTTATGCAGATTTTGTCAAGGGCGATACCGTATTCTTCAGTCAGGTCGCTTCGACCATCAAGTCAATTCAGGAACTGGATCCGGAGAGCGACATCCTGCTGATTCCTTCATCCTTTACGAAGGATGCTAAGGATCAGACCCTGATTGCCGGAGTCGATGCAGGACTCAGTATCTGCAGCACGACGGACTGTAAGGATCTGTGCATTGAGTTTGCAAAGTATTTAACCTCCGAAGAGGGAAGTACCATTTTTAATAATGCGACCGGATATATCCCGACCGAGAAGGTATGTCATGCAGATACCGACCCGGCCTATGATCTGGTACTTGCCATCGAGCAGGCAGGAGAACTGCCGATCAGCCCGATTCAGTCCAGACAGTGGATTTCCGGATTCAAGGAGCTGTTAAAGAGCGGATGCCAGAACTGGCTTGCAGGTGAGGATGCGAAGACGGTCTGCGACACCATTCAGGAAGAGCATCAGCGCCTGATGGATGCAGATCCGGAATGGGTAGAGAATTTCCTTTCCAGTTATACATGGAAGTGATTCAGAAGCCGTAAAGGACAGAAAGAAACGGGAAATTCCGTTATGAACAGAGATTTCGTTCAATAGAAATCAAAGACTACGGAGCCATTATACATATTTTATTCAGGAGTAAGAGGCGAGGCGTCTGCGCCCCGCCTCTTACCGGATCAGAGAGCGTGTTATGAGAAAGACCAGACATACCAAACGAACCATTCTGGAATTCTGCTTTGTACTGCCGGCGCTGATTCTGTACAGCGTCTTTGTGATTTATCCACTGTTCGGAGGAATCTATTACAGCCTGACAGACTGGAACGGCATCAGTGCATCCTGGAATTTCGTCGGATTCAAAAATTATATGGAAATGCTGCGTGATAAGTATGTGATGCAGCCGCTGGTGAACTCGTTCATTTATGCATTCTTCACCACCATTATTCTGAATGTCATCGGAATCGCAATGGCTCTTGCCGTGGAAAGCCTGCGACACGGGAAGAACTTTTTCCGTGCATGGCTGTACATGCCGTCTGTGCTCAGCTCGATTGTTGTCGGTTTTATTTTCAATTTCGTTTTTGCCAATCCGGTGGAGGAGCTGGGAAAGCTTCTTGGCAATGAGGCGATGGCAAACAATCTTCTGGGAAACAAATCCTATGCCCTTGCGATGTGCATTCTGGTTGCCTCCTGGATCGGAGCGGGCTGGTACATGGTGATTTACATTGCGGGACTTCAGGGGATTGACCAGTCACTGTACGATTCGGCCATGATTGACGGAACAACGGCATGGCAGAAGTTCCGCTACATTACCTTCCCGATGCTGGCGCCGTCGTTCACCATCAACATGGTACTGGCGGTTGAGAGAGCATTTAAGGAGTACAATCTGGTATTCGCATTGACAGGTGGAGGACCGGGCAGATCCAGCGAGCTGGTTTCGCTCACAATTTACAATGAGTCCTTTACGAATAAAAGGGCCGGATACGGATCTGCTCTTGGCGTCGTGCTCTTTATCATCATCGTAGCGATTACCCTGTTCCAGATGAAATTCTTAAGAAGGAGAGAAGACAATGTCCGCGGTTAACAGCAAAGAAGCAACATCCGGAAAACTTCATAAAAAGCACCGGAATCCGGCTGGACTGATTTTCTCACTGATCTGTGCAGCAGGAGTTTTCTATCCCTTTTTCATCATGCTGACAGGTTCCGTGAAGTCGACCAAAGAGGCGCTGATCAGTCCGAACTCACTTCCGACAGAAATTCATCTGGAGAATTTCGTGAAGGCATGGATCAGTATGGACTTTACAAGGGTCCTTGCCAATACCGTATTCATTACGGTACTGAGTGTTGCGGGAGGCATTATTTTTACAGCCTTTGCCGCATACCCGATTGGGCTGTCCAAACACAAGAAATTCTATAACTTCCTGTACTACCTGTTCCTCTGCGGAATCATGATTCCCTTCTATACCGCACTGGTTCCACTGGTCAAGCTGATGAATGACCTTCACCTGACCAATTCTCTTCTTGGAATGGTGATCTATTACGTGGGACGGCGGATGCCGATGAATGTGTTCCTGTACGTCGGTTTTGTTCGGGGTGTCTCCTCGGAGATTCTTGAAGCGGGAGAAATTGACGGAGCGGGACTCTGGAAGCTGTTCTGGAAAATCCTGTTTCCTTTGATGAAGCCGATCACTGTTACGATCATGCTGCTGGATTCCATGGCAACCTGGAATGACTTCCTGATGCCCAAGATTATGCTGAGTACGAAGGTGAACCGGACCATTACTCTGGCACAGTATTTCTTCCGTTCCGAGAATAACAACAAATGGGAGCTGACCTTTGCAGCGTATATTCTGACGCTTCTCCCGATCATGATCTTCTATTTTGCATTTCAGAAGAACATCGTCAAGGGCGTTGCAGCCGGTGCGGTTAAAGGATAAGTAAGGAGCAGAGCATATGAAAAAGCCCTGGTGGCAGGAACCAATGAGAGTACTGCAGTATAACCTGCAGGTAAAGGATACACCGGGCATGATCCCGGATAAAATTGCGAAGGAAACGGTGGAGCTTGGTTCCAATGTCGTTGTCATGAATGTGGGAGGAATTTATGCGTGGTACCGCAGCAAGGTTCCGTTTCACCATGTCAATGAATATCTTCCGGAGGACAGAGACCTTCTGCAGGAACTGATTGATGCGTTTCATAAGGAAAATATCCGATTCGTCGCAAGATTCGATTTCAGCATTGCGGAAGACAAGGCCTATCTGAACCATCCGGAGTGGTTTTCCCGGACACCGGATATGCAGCCGGTTTATCGCGGCGAAAAACGGATGGGGGAGTGGTCGCTTCTTCTGAACACCTGCGCTCTTGGAGGATACCGGAATGAGGATGTTGCGGTGCCGGTATTGAAGGAAGTGCTGGAGAATTATGACATTGACGGAATTTTCCTGAATGCACCGCATGCGACGGCCTGCTTCTGCGACCGCTGCAGGGCCTGGTATCGGAAGCACTATCACAAGGAGCTTCCAGAGGATGCACTTTTGTTCGAACCGGACTGGCTGTCCGCGTGCATGAAAGAAAACATCGGACATATGTACGAGGCCATCAAAACGGTAAAGAGCGAAATCCCGCTGATTCTCTATTACACGCCGCTGACTGGTCTCTCCAAGTCGTTCGGACGGTTTGACAGGGACAATATTTATGACCGTTATGCCACGGCGGATCTGATTTGTACGGAGTCACAGGATGTCCTCTCACACGGTATTCATCATATTCCCGTGGACATTCATCCGGTGATTGCAATGAAGAGCGGACAGCTTCCAGGACGGGAAAGGCTCCCCTTCGGAATTATTCATTCCTGCCCGGGCATGGACTGGCGTCATGTCGGAATGCCGGTTACAGAATATCTTCCTTGGATGGCGCAGGTTCCTGCGTCGGGTGGAATTCTGTGGCATTCCGTTACCGGATATGGCGATACGATTACGGATAAACGTGTTCTCGAGGCGGTCCGGGAGATGGATGAGCGTGTCATCCGGACGGAAGACGATATGGAAGATGCACAGTACCTGAGCCAGATCGGCCTTTTGTGGGACGGATCAAAGAGCGCGTGTGCATGGGCGGATATTCTGACGAGAGACCATTTCCAGTACGATATGATTCAGGATTATTCCGTGAGCGGGGAAGCGCTTGGCAGGTACTCTGCTGTGATTGTGCCGGATCATTATCCGCTCTCTTCGGAGGTGATGGGGGTTCTGGAACAATACGCAGAGAACGGCGGAAAGGTCCTTTTGGAGAGCACAGACAGCAGGGTATATGCGGAATATCACCGGTTCCTCGGCGTGGAAGAACAAACCTCCCGGGGAGAAAAGCTGATGGCAAGCTATCTCTTTTTTGAAAATAAGAGCACTGTGCTGAAGAAAGGCATGGATACGGACCGGATTGAAATGCGCGGCCACGTTGCCTATGTTTGCCCTGCAGCTGAATCTGATGTGCTGGCAACACTGATTCCTCCATTTGCTCCGTATGAGGTTGTGGGAGCACCGCCGGAGCGGGCGTCCATCCCAGTGAAGCATACGGATCTTCCACTTATTCTGACGCATGCCGAAGGAGCAGGAAGTGTGACGGTGCTGACGTTCTCTCTTGGGATGCTGGCAGTGGAGTACCAGTTAAGGGATCACTACGACCTTGCAGAAAATCTTTTGGACCTTCTGCTCGGCGAAGAGAAAGAGCTGAAGGTCACTGCACCGCACGGTGTGCAGGTGACGGCATACCGAAAGGACAGAGAAATCCTGATTCATCTTGTCAACGAGGTTGGAAGACGGCCTCTCATGGACCAGATCACGATTCCGGAGATTCGGCTGGAGCTGCATCTGACCGGGGACTGGAAGACGGAGAGTGTTCAGTCTGTCATTGAGGGCAATCCGGTTGCATATGAGTTCGGGGAACAGAGCATCGGAATTCGGCTGAGCAATCTGAAAATATGGGATATGATTCGGGTTCGTTTGCGATAAAGACAGCTGACGGAAATCATTTCCCTTGACAAAGGAATTGCCGCAGGCCATTGCGGCGAGGGAGGAGGACATGAAATTTATTTCTTCTTTTTCTGAGAGTGAACCAATTCGTTTTGCGCTGAAAAAGGCGGAGGCGGTCCTTGACGATACGTGGGAGGTTTCTCTGCAGCAGGAGGAGTCGGAACAAGAGCAGGGCTATTCCAGAAGGGTGGAAGGCAGGCACGCCGGGCTGAGAGCAGGCGATGAGGCGGGAGCCATGTATGCACTCCTTGACCTTGCAGAGGACGCGTCTCTTGGGTTGTTGGAAAACCGTAAGTGCAGACCGTATCTGGCAAACCGGGGCATCAAGTTCAACATCCCGCTGGATGCCCGGACACCGAGCTATGGAGATGCCTCTACCAGTGCAACGGCAAATATCGGCGACATGTGGGACTTTCATTTCTGGGAACAGTATCTGGACGAAATGGCTGCGAACAAGTACAACGTACTGTCCCTGTGGAGCCTGTGTCCGTTCCCTTCCATGGTCCGGATCCCGGAGTATCCGAAGGCATATCTGGACGATGTCAAAATGACAACCAGACCCTTCCATGCCGAATTATCCGGAAAAGGAATTTATGACGAGGATCACAGAAGGCATCTTATTACCAGCAGGAAAATCGGAATTGACGATAAGATTGCATTCTGGAAACAGGTAATGGAGTATGCGAAGAACCGGTGCATCCGTATTTTCCTCTTTACCTGGAACGTATTTCCTTATGGGACAGAAGAGTCCGGATATGGAATAGATGATAATCCGGACAATCCGGTAACCAGGGATTATATCCGCTGCGGGACGAAGGCCCTGATGGATACCTATCCGCTCCTTGCGGGAATCGGAGTCACCGCAGGCGAGAACCTGACCTTTAACGGAAGAGATGATGAGAACACGCCGTTTGAAAAGACGGATGTCGGTTTCATCGCAGAGACATACGGAAAGGGAATTCGGGAATATATGGCGCTGCATCCGGAGCGGAAGTTCACCTATATCCACAGAATGCAGATGGCAAGATACGACCGCATCATGGAAGCGTATCAGGACTTTCCATGTGACTTTGAAATCAGCTTCAAGTACTCGCAGGCTCATATGTATTCCAGCACGAAGCCTGCATTCATCGGAAGCTTTCTGGAGGAGAAGGCGCCGGGAGTAAAGATCTGGCTGACCGTCCGCAATGACGATTATTACATGTTCCGCTGGGGAAATCCTGATTTTGCAAGGGACTACCTTTCCAACATGCCGGTTTCCTGCATGAATGGCTTTTACATGGGGCCCGATGGTTTCACCTGGGGACGGGATTACATGACGCAGATGGATGAGGAGCATGCACTTGTTCTTCAGAAAATGTGGTACATGTTTGCAATCTGGGGACGTCTGTCCTACGACAAGGAACGAACCAATGCATACTTTGAGAAGCTCCTGCAGGCGCATTTCGGTGTTCGGGAAGAAAATGCGGCGAAGCTGTATGCGGCCTGGGCAGAAGCTTCTGCGATCCTTCCGGAATTTAATTGTACGCACTGGCATGATTTCGATTTCCAGTGGTATCCGGAGGGGTGCTGCATGTATTACCCGGATCCTCTGGACAAGCTCTGCTTTGCGGACATCAATGAATTTATAGACTGCGAAGCCATGCCGGGGACGGGGAATCTTTCCGTACGGGACTATGTCAAATATGTTCAAAGCGGTGGGAAAATTCATGGAACTACGCCTCTTGAGACGGCAGAGAGCATTGAACAGCATGCGGACAGGGCAATGGAGCTTCTGCGGGAGCTGCCGGTCGGAATCGGAAAGGAATGGGATCGCACCAGAAATGATATTTACTGCATGAGCCTTCTGGGAAAATACTTTTCTTACAAGGAAAAGGCGGCCGTCAAGCTGGAGCTTTTCCGGGAAGGCGGAGAAAAGGAAAACCAAAGCTGCGCAGTAAGAAATCTGAAGGAAGCTTCTGATGTCTGGAAGGAATATTCGGACATTGTGGGCAATACCTATATTCCACAGGTTCTGACAAGGCTGTGCGGGAAGGTGGATGTGCGTGAATTTTACGCGCTGACGAAGCTGGACATCCGGCTTGCAGAGGAAGCAGAAGAATAAGGAAGAGCAAATGAGAATCCGCTTTTGCGGAATTCTCCTGGGGATGCCGCAGACCGGCTGCGGCAGGAAAGGAAGCTATGAGAGAGTCAATTCACAAATATTTCAAGGTGGGAACCATCCGCTGGATGTCCTACCCGCGGCTGAACGCGCTGGAAGCAGCAAAGCGGATTGCGCAGGATGATTATTTTGACGCAATCGAAATTACAAAATGCGCCAGTGATGAAGAAAGAAAGGGACTGAAGAATATTCTGGAGCAGTCACATTTAAAGGTCTGCTATGGTGCGCAGCCACGGCTCCTCGGACCGAAGCTGAATCCGAATGACCTTGAGGAAGAAGGAAGAAAAAAAGCAGAAGCAACGCTTCTGGAGGCCGTGGATGAGGCGGAGTACCTCGGAGCAAAGGGAATCGCCTTCCTTGCGGGAAAGTGGCAGGAAGAGACGAAAGAGGAGGCCTATCAGAGCCTTCTGAAGACAACCGGCAACGTCTGCTCCTACGCGGAGACGAAGGGGATGAATGTTGAGCTGGAGGTGTTCGACTACGATGTCGATAAGGCAGCCCTGATCGGACCTGCACCTCTTGCGGCGAGGTTTGCCGCGGATGTCCGGATGCTTCACCCGAATTTCGGATTGCTGGTGGATCTGTCGCACTTCCCGATCTGCCATGAATGTGCCCGGGATGTGATCCGGACCTGCCGCCCGTACATTACGCACCTTCATTTCGGAAATGCGGTTGCAGATCCGGCGGCTCAGGGGTATGGTGATTTCCATCAGAGATTCGGATACCCGAACAGTGCCAACGATGTGCCGGAGCTGCTGGATTATCTGTCCGTGCTGAAGGAGGAGGGATTTTTCCGGGCCAAGGATCCGCTGGTTCTATCGATGGAGGTATCCCCGACCAGAGAAGAAGATGAAGAAATCGTGCTTGCGAATACCAAACGGTGCCTGAACCGCGCGTGGGCACTGCTGGAAGACTGAGACGCCGTTATTTTTTCGGAAAGGAACATGACTTTATGAAAATTGTGGTATTGGATGGATATACCGAGAACCCGGGGGATCTTTCCTGGGGTGCACTGAACGAGCTGGGAGAGGTTACCATTTACGATCGCACGTCCTATGTGGAGTCTCCGTTGATCGCGGAGAGAATCGGGGATGCAGACATCGCGGTCATCAACAAGACACCGATCAGTAAGGAGACTATCGACGCGTGCCCGAACTTAAAGGCAATCGCGGTCCTGGCCACTGGCTACAATGTTGTGGATTACAATTATGCGAAGGAAAAGAAGATTCCTGTGCTGAATGTTCCGACCTACGGAACGCAGATTGTCGGCCAGTATGCCGTGGGGCTTCTTATGGAAATCTGCTCACACTATGCCCACCATGATCAGGCAGTCAAAGAGGGAAGATGGGAGCACAACGATGACTGGTGTTTCTGGGATTATCCGATGATCGAGCTGTATGGCAAAACGGCCGGAATCATCGGACTCGGCCGGATCGGCCAGGCAACGGCCCGAATCCTGAAGGCTCTTGATATGAGGGTCCTTGCCAACGATAAATTTGAGAGTGAATCCGGCAGGAAGGTCGCGGAATATGTGGACCGCGATACTCTGCTGAAGGAATCGGATGTGATTTTCCTTCATTGCCCGCTGTTCCCGGATACGGAAGGAATCATCAACAAGGAGAACATTGCGAAAATGAAGGATGGAGTGATCATCATCAATAACAGCCGCGGAGGGCTGGTGGTCGAGCAGGATCTTGCAGACGCCCTGAACAGCGGAAAGGTCTATGCCGCCGGTCTGGATGTGGTTTCAACCGAACCGATCCGGGGAGATAACCCTCTTCTGAAGGCGAAGAACTGCCTGATTACTCCTCATATTTCGTGGGCGGCACAGGCGTCCAGACAGAGGATCATGGATATCACGGTCCATAACATCAAGGCATTTATGGACGGGGCACCGGTTAATGTCGTAAATATGTAAGTGCTCTGTAGAGGAACGATAAACGCAGATTTCTGTTGGCGGCAGCACGTACAGGGCTGGCTGGTATATCTTGGCCAGCCGTTTTGAATGGAAATACTGGATTGAGGAGGAGAAGCGGATGTCACTTCGGTCCGATGCGGACAAAATCATGAAAGAGAGCCTGCAGGCGGTTCTGCCGGATCGGGCAGTGAGGCGGGCGCTGAAAGATTACCAGGCCGGGGACGGAAGGACGGTTCTGATCGCGGCCGGAAAGGCAGCCTGGCAGATGGCGAAGGCTGCAGGGAACATCCTGGGAGAGAACTGTACCGGTATTGTGATTACGAAGTACGGACATGTAAGAGGTGAACTCCCTGGTATCGAGTGCTATGAAGCGGGGCACCCTGTTCCGGATGAAAACGGAATTCATGCTACCAGGAAAGCTATGGAGCTTGTGGCAGACCTTGATAAGAAGGATCAGGTGGTGTTTCTCCTCTCCGGAGGAGGGAGTGCTCTGTTCGAGAAGCCGCTTGTTCCGCTGGAGGAGCTTCAGGACATCACAGGACAGCTCCTTGCCTGCGGTGCAGACATCGTAGAAATCAATACCATCCGCAAGCGTCTGTCCGCAGTTAAGGGAGGAAGATTTGCACAGCGCTGCGCACCGGCTCGCGTGTACAGCATTATTCTCTCCGACATTCTGGGAGATCCTATTGACATGATTGCATCAGGACCAACCTATCCGGATTCCTCCACCTGCTGGCAGGTACAGAAAGTTGTGGAAAAATATCACCTGAAGCTCTCGGCAGAGGCCGAGAAGCTCTTAAGGATAGAAACGCCGAAGAAACTGGACAATTCCAAAGTGACGGTGACAGGCTCTGTCCGTGAGCTCTGCACTGCGGCGGGAAGAGCAGCGGAAAAGCTTGGATATGAGCCGGTTTTCCTGACGGATCAGCTTTCCTGTGAGGCAAGAGAAGCAGGGCGTTTTCTTGCCTCGATTCTGAAATCGCATCAAAGGGACGGGCGAAGGCTAGCCTTTCTTGCGGGAGGGGAAACGGTGGTGCATCTGACAGGAACGGGGAAAGGCGGCCGCAATCAGGAGCTTGCCTTCGCCGCCGCAGCAGGAATTGACGGCATGGAGAACGCGGCAGTGTTCTCCTTCGGATCCGATGGAACCGACGGCCCGACGGACGCGGCGGGAGGATATGTAGATGGATCGTCTATGCAAAGACTGCGGGAGATTGGAATTGATCCGGATGAAACACTGCGGGAGAACAATACCTACCCGGCGCTGGAGAAGATCGGCGGTCTTATTGTGACCGGACCAACCGGAACGAACGTCAATGACATTGCAGTGGCTCTTTTGGGGTGAGGAAGAATTTTCAGAACGGCTTTTCCGGGATTGATCCCGGGAAAGCCGTTCTTTATGAGTGAAGTATTAATTTCTCTGACTTTAATGATTCGTTAGTGAATGCGGGGTAGAAGGATCAGGCTCTCTTTTGAAAGCCTCGAATTGTCTGCAGCAGGTATTCGAAGGATTCCAGCTTAAAGAGCGCAGACCCGGCAATATAGATCACACCGCCGAGCAGCAGCTGCACAAGGAGCGTGGCAAGAGTTCCGAGTGGAAGGAGTGACACCAGAGATACACAGCCGCCCATGGCAACAGCCAGAAGGATGGACGGGAGAATATCACGGAGCTGCTCCAGATAGCTGTAGCCCAGAAGCTTCCGGTTCGGATAGGAATTGATGATCTGACTGGAAATGCTGGATATAATCATGCTGCAGGCCATTGCCATCACGCTGATCCTCATAGTAACGAGGAGAAGAATCATTCCTACGGCCTTTTTCGCAATTTCCAGTCTCAGAAACAGATCGCTTCTTCCCATTGCCTTAATCGCATTCAGATTCGCCGTGTGAATCGGCCAGAACATATAGGTGATGCAGAATATCCGAAGGTACGGAACGCAGGGAAGCCATTTGTAAGTCAGCACCAGGCGCACCACTGGTTCTGCACAGAATGCAAGACCCATCATCAGAGGAGCCATGATATAGATGCTCGTCATGATGGCACGGCGCGTCATATGCTTCACAGCCAGATGGTCGTCCTGAACATCCGACATCGTTGGAAGAAGGACACTGTCAATGGAGGTGTTGATGTTACTGACAATGACGTTAGGAAATTTATCTCCCTGATTGTAAAAGGCTAGATCCGAGGAGGAATAGATCTTTCCGATCAGCAGACTGCGTAAATTATTATATCCTGTATCCAAAAGAGAAGAGACAAGGAGTTTCCATCCATAGGAGAGCAGCCCCCTTAGCCTGGTCCAGGAGAAGATGAACTTCGGCCTCCATGGAACCGTGATCCAAAGAATTGTTGTATCAATGGCGGCATTGCATAGATACTGTGCAACCAGGGCCCAGACACCGAATCCGGCATAGGCCAGAGCAATTCCTGCAACAGCGGATACCAGTGTTCCTCCCAGAGTAGAGAAGAAGAACCGCTTGAAAATCATATGCCGTGAGACATAGGACTGTTGAATGCCCTTCACTCCGGAAATAATCAAAGTAAGACTAAGAACGCGGATAAGCGGAACATAAATCGGATTATCGTAAAACCTGGCAATGAAAGGAGCGGCAACGAACATCAGGCCATATAGTGCCAGACAGACGATCAGATTGAAATAGAAAACGGAAGAGAAATCCAGATCATCGGCATCCTTTTTCTGAATGAGAGCGGTTCCCAGACCGCTGTCGATGAACACCTGGAGAATCGTGGTGAAGACCGTCACAAGAGCGATAACACCGTAATCTTCCGGCGCCAGCAGTCTTGCCAATACGATGGAAACAATAAAGGTAACGAACTGTGCGCCGCAGCGCTCAGCGAAGCGCCAGATGAAGTTGGTGATTGTGGCTGTTCGGGACATGAGCATCCTCTTTTCCTTGCTGAAATAGACAAATCGATCTTATTGTGCACTTTTTTCGACGATCTGTCGAGAGTGACAAGGAGGGAAAGGAGTATGCCACTTCTTTCAGGGGGGGGGTAAAACATAGTATAATCCCATCTTTGACAGTTTAAGTAAACAAAAATGCCGGAAATCCTTGAAAT